>Ga0100387_10003655_pt1 | contig 12842 bp, 11 predicted proteins | sample CryGeymeta201511_FD_81547 | JGI IMG/M metagenome (GOLD analysis project Ga0100387, IMG submission 81547) | Groundwater microbial communities from Crystal Geyser aquifers in Utah, USA - Crystal Geyser metaG 2015-11 | ecosystem: Environmental > Aquatic > Deep subsurface > Groundwater | place... | reverse complement strand
CATAAACGTTTGTGAAAATCTTTATGTCATCGTTATCAATAAAGAAATGCGACCCTTTTTCCCTAAACAGTTTGATCATCCGCCCCACGCCCTCATTGCCGATCGTCGTTGTGTTTGTATTGATGGCAAGGTTTTTATTAATATTGTCAACAATTTGCTTTAAGCCGGCCTGGCCAAACTCCTCAATGAGTTTTTCTTTCCTGAGGGGACTTATATAAACATCCCTCCCCATGGAATACGACCTGTCAAGATTATCAAAAAATCCCTCTATCGGGTCAAGTATGGTTTCTTTAAACGATGCTAATATTCCCTTGTACTTTTTCGGATCGGTTGTGGCTGCCTGGTCTATATCGTCAATAAACTGCGCTATCCTTTCAGGGTACCCATGACCAATATAGCTATCAAACAGTTCTTTGTTATCATCAATAAATGCAACCAGGTCATCGGCCATATCAGTTATTTTTTCAATTTTACTCTTGCTGATTTTGCTAAACCGTTTTAACTGTGTATCCACAAGATCGAATATATCGTGTGGAAAAGGGAATTCTTTCGTGCCCTGCCACATATCACGCATTGCCTGTGGTCTTGTGCCCATAAACATTTCAGGGACAGGAGACCCGCTTGCCAGGTCATTAAAAAACACATTCAGGGCCCTGAATGTCTGCTGCCTTTCTTCCATGTTAAGGATCGGCTTGAATTTTCTGAACAGTTCGTCTTTAAGATATTTTACACCTTCGGCCGGTTCCATGTGTATATACCTGGCTGAATCAACCGTCTTCTTTATAATACTGTCTATCTTTACCTGGAAGAGTTTATTAGTCAGCAGGGCAATAAACTTGTCTGCGTCGTCACCCGACTTCTTTATTATATCCTCTATTACATTAACGTCAAACGAACCCCCGGCATACAGTTTAGTAAGATAACCGGAGATAGCGGTACGGATCTCTGCGGAGGAGGCGAGATTTAGCTTGCCGTAAATGTCGGTGTCCACAACTTTCTGTATACTACCCCTGATCTCATTGAAAATAGATTTAATCACAACGCTGCCTGTATCGTTAACATTGTCTAGCGCATGTGGAAACATATCTTTTAACCCGGCGGCTAATTTGTCTGTAAGGTTACCGGATAGGGCGCCACTGGGTAAATTCAATTCCCTGACCGCATCGTCAACTTCTTTACCTATAAACGAAGACAGGTCGTCAAGCCTGCCTTTGTACCTTCGCAGGAGAGACTTCAAATCTCTCTCATATTTCCATTTGGCCACGTTTCCCATAACTGGTATACGTCTGGCAGCATAGCCGGCAAGCCTGGATATATACTTGCCTATATCGCCTGTTGCAAACTTTCCTGCAATTCCGGCCCCATGAGTTACTGTTTTTACCAGATCGTTGGCAAATTCAGGGACCTTTCTTAATCTGCCGCCGCTGAAAAACGAAAGCGGATCTGTAAGGGTATCCATTGAAATATCGACTATAAGAGACAACAGGGCCCCTTTAACCGGATGTTGGTTCTCAAAGTCTACAAGTAATTTCTGTGTGTATAAAAAACTCGCACCCGAACCAGGGTCGCTTATATCGCCCAGCCTGGATATATAGTTGGATACGGCCAGATCGGCTTCCGTTTTGCCGTCATAAAGGTGTGTCTTAAACCATTCTTGTTTTCTTTCCAGAGAAAGATATTTAAAGTCTTCCAGATTCGATTGTGCATCCCTGATATTTTGTCTTATCTCACGAAGGTATTCCGATGGCAGATATATCTTTTCAAGCGCTGTAGCCTCAGCCGGCTGGCCGGAGACAAACTCCTGGTATGCCCCCGAATAGTAATTCTTCAGGTTTACAAACGGCCTAAGCAGGGAAAAGTCCCAAACGGCATCATCGCTGTCAGACGCCTTGTCAACCGTAAGGGAAGAGGCAAATATCTGTGGTCCGGAGAATAACCTGCCTGCAAAAAGTAAAGCATCAAGTGCCCCAATGTCATAGCCGGGTTCATCGGGATACAGATCGGGTACCGAAATCATATTCGGATTAACCTTATTTCGCCTGAAAGCGGAAGACAGATATGAGCCTTTTGGCATGTATGTTTCCTATTGAGAAGAAGTTGATATAAATGTAAACAGGTCGCCCAGCTCGCTCATATCGCCGGCGGTTACAGTAGTCCTGTTTTGCTTAACAAAGACAGATAGCACTTTAGCATCCCACTGGTCTGGGGCAGCCAGCCCGTCAATCCATTCTTTAAACTTGCTTAATGCGGCCAACCTGACCTCCCGCTCTACTTTTGCTATTTCATTATCAATATCCGTCATGTGGCTGCTCCTCCTGTGTGACAACACAAATATCGCGAAAACGGGGACTGTTCGTAATGTTCTGGAGCATAGCATTTAACTTCGCCATGTCGATTTTAATTAAGGTGATATCAGCCGATATACAATCGATACGTTTGCCGATAGATATTAATTCTGCGTCAGTGCTTTCAACCTTAAGTTCAAGCATGGCTATTCGCTCACCACGGCTTGACAGATACAATACCGTACCGGACACCGACGCAAGAATAGCGAGCACAAGGCCGATGGAGGATAGAACTATTTTAACATAATCAAGCCGTATATTCAAAACAGGTCTCCTCGAAAACCGCTGCCAGGAATGTTTTCTTCCGTAGGAATGTTTTCCGTAGGAATGTTTTCCGTAGGAATGTTTTCTGTAGGAATGTTTTCTGCGGGAGCCACATACATGCCCGGCTCTGCAGTAGGCACCAGGCTATTATCGCCCCGTAGATCGATGATCTCCGCTAATTGATTTTTTACATTGTCGGCTATGTCGGGGCATAATTGCAGCAAGACAGACGGCGGGATATTAAGCGCCTGGCTGAATTCCACCAGGAACTTGAACTGTTTGGTTTTGTCAATCTTTGAATCCGTAGTAATTGTTATATTGATACCACTGTTTCCAGACCTCTCTGATGAGGCATATACAACAAAGTTGGCCATCGACTTTACTGCGCCTATCACAGACCTGGCTATACGCGATATCGTTGCGCCTGACGTGCTTAAAAGCATCTGCAGGGCTACGCCGGACAGCGATTGCGGGGGGATATATGTCCCTGCTGCGAGTCTATTGATACCGAATATCTGGTAAATCAAGTCGGTCCTGAATTGGAGCATGTTCATGTATTCGACCTGTACGGACGGAAAATCAATAAGCTGGACATCGGCATTGATTATTGCCGGCTTGGGCGACGTCAAATCATCTATGTTTATGTTACTACCGCGGGTATTCGACCCGGGGACAGCCGCAGACAGGTTCCTGAATTTGGGGAATATAAGCATATCCTCGCTTGATAATACTGCCAGATTTTCCATATCTATTGCATACTGCTGGCTGACGGCAAGCTTATATAACGGAAGCGCACGGCCGTGTTTGGCCGGACCGGGATTAGTTATTATCTCACATACAGGAAGCGGTGCATTATAGTCCTCTTCTTTAAAAATGTTATGATCCCTGAAATAATATTTCTTCTCAACTGTGTCCCATATATGTATTGCAAATTTTAACGGGGAGATACTTACATTGGCATGCCCTGTGGCGCTATTGTTTTTTGTATAGTTCCACCCAAACCCCATCTCAATCCCGTCATCATCCGGGATTACGATAACAACTATATTGTCGCTGAAATAAGTATTCCAGGGTTCCACGTACGACAGCTCCACGCGCGGGACCTGTTCATCAGTAGTCGGTTTTTCAGACAGGTAAATATATCCAACGCCATAACCAATCGCATCCAGTACTGCGTTCTCAAGCTGGCGGTAGGAGTCTTCAACTATTATATCCCACCTGTCCTGTATCTTTTGCACCTCCTGCTCGTCTATGTCGCCTTCACCCTTTAACAATAATTGAGGTAGATATGACATCGTCATTGAAGACATACGGTGCATCACCGTACAAAGTACCGGTATAGAGTCGGGTGTGCTTGATAAATTAAATCTTTCCATTATATTTGACAGGTTGGGCATATAGCCGGACGTACCATTTTTAATCGATAAATAAGAATTAATGTCGCTTTCCGCAACAAGAGACAAATAGCGTTTTGTAACATCCACAACATTATCGTTGTTGATTTTGTCCTGTTTTGGCATATTATTCTCCGGCCTTCCACATATCGCTGTTGGCACGCCAGCCCTTTGCAGCCAGCGCCTTTTTAACCCGTTCTTTAATTGTGTCGATATTAGTGTAAGGATTGTCTTCGGCAGCCATACTCGCATAATAATCCACGGCATCAGAGTATGTCATATGACCCTTTGATGGAGGGTACAACACGATACTGTATATAACAGACTCGTCAAGCGCGGTCGGCTTGGCCCTGTCTTTTTGTTCCTTTATATATTGATCGTTAATACTCTTTTCCATGGCACGCTGTTCCGGGGAGGGCTGTTCCAGGACGCCATAGGGTTTGCCAAAAGCATATTCACCAATCGGGTCTTCTGTTGGAGCGGGTATGTCATATAAAGCCTTTGCGACCGGCTTGGCTGCCACAACGGGCTGTGCCGGCTGTTTGGCCCCCAGAGCCTTCAGGGCTGTCATAGCGAGCCGTACCAGCCCCACAGCGGGCTGTGCCGGCTGTTTGGCCCCCAGAGCCCTCAGGGCTGTCATAGCGAGCTGTGCCGGCTGTTTGGCCCCCAGAGCTAGAGCCCTCAGGGCTGCCATTGCCATAGCGGGCCGTGCCGGCTGTTTGGCCCCCAGAGCCCTCAGGGTTGCCACAGCGGGCTGTACCGGCCCCACAGCGGGCCTGGCCGCTGGAGCGGTTGTCTGTGATGGTGTCTTGTATAACCCCGGTAGTCCTTCAGCCTCTATCTTGTCAAATGCAGCCCTGTAAATCGGCTGGCCTTCTCCAATCTGGGATTGATAATAGCCACGCTGTGTTTGGACTGCATTATTAAAGAAACTTATTAAAACAGGCTCTATGGAAGTGTCAACGGATTTGCCGGTGATATAGTCATTAACCACATCATTGATTTCTCTACCGCGCAAAAACCCTCCACCGCCACTGGACTTTAAACTCGACAATTGTTCGATTATAGATGATTTAATATTGGCGCGGAGGGCTCCATATGTGGCGTCAAGCGCCTGTGTTCTTTCACCTTCTCTCATTGATTGTTCAATAAGTGAGGGCATCATTGATGCAATAAGCGATCCGGCCAACTGGTTACGCTGTGTAGAGTTTGCCCACGATGTTTTAAGCCCGGTTAAAAAAGATCCGAAATCCATAGCCATGATTAAACTCCCGGCTTATTGTTAATTAACGACTGTTGATACTCAATACTCTTTCTCAAGGCTTGTCCATATAGGTTGTCCGTTGGCGTCGGTATCTTGCCTACAATCAGGCCAAGAAGACCCTGGAGAAAAGATGAACGGGCCTGTTTCCTGCGAGTACGTTCCTGCTCCATCGCCATGGCTTCGTTAGCCAAAAGGTCGCCGTACTTGGATGAAAAATTACCGCGCATCCGGTTAACGATACTCTCAACCGATGTTGGCGACAATCCCATAAGCGACAGGCGCCTTCTGACACCGATCAATTCGGACTCAAACTGATCTATAAGGTTGACCCTGGCACGCATACCTGAGGGCGTTGTTTGCAGCCTAAACGCCTGTTCGCTGGTGCCTGCGTAGTTTTCGACAGGGCGGGTGTAGGCAATGTATTGTTTTACGGCTGCTTGCATAACATTATTTAGATTATTCACAACAGTCTCCCTTAATACCAGGTTCCGGTGGGCATATATTTCATGATCAGGCCTCTTAAAAGCCAGTCGGATGACGTATATACAACAGTCAGTTTTATATATAACCGTCTTCCAGAATTACAGCCCTGCGGTATTCCCATTGTAATTGGCTGCATATAGTTAGACGACGTTATCGTAATATCCCCAATAGCTGTATACGTAGTCCCGTCAATTGAAAAGGCCGGATATATCGTTACGTTATTTGAGCCTTTACTAAATGACAGAGCTATACTCTCAAAAAATTTCACTTGAAAGGCATCTTCGCAATCAGTCAAGAACGTAATAACTGACGTGTTCTCTTCGCTGTCTGAAAATTTATAAATAGCCAGCGAGCCGGCTGGAGAAAAATACTTGCCATGATACAGGTTAGGAACAGCATCTACCGGCAGCCCTGCAATTACCGTATGTGTACCGGCGGCTGCCCCATACTCAGTAGTCCAAAGGCCCTCATCGGACACACCGCTCATAACCGGGATATTCCGGACCTGTACGCCATCGAAAGCAGATATGCCGTTTTTGGTCCTGATAAGACAGACTTCGCCGGAAATATCCGACGCTATTTCTGACCTGGACGTAAAGTCTCCGGAACATACGATCTGGAGTATAGGCGTATCTCCTATAAACTTTATCTTGTATAGCCCGTCTTCACATAAAACAAGTATTGCACTGTTCAGTCTGACAAGAGCAAGTGGGCGCGATTCGGTATCGATTATATGCGGGACATTACATATTATGTTCTCGGTATTGCCGAGTACGAGCACCATATTTCCGACCCCGATAAGGAACGCATTGCCGCCATACTCCCTGATTGAGCATTCATCTTTAAAGAAATGATCGGGGTACTCGTCATTAATAAAGTCTTTTGTCGCCTCTTTTATATCAAATAGCCCGCCATATTCATTAACTGTATTAAGTGAATCATCCGGATCGGACAGTGTTATGACCCCGTCGGCAACATTACCTTCGTATGCCAGGTAGGCAGGGCCATACCCGGCGTCCATCGCAGACGGAGACTTCAGTGTGCGGTACACTCTTAACTTTCCACTTGATCCATCGGAATAGGCAACTGTGACAAGTATGTTTTTTTTATTTGTGACAAGGACTGTAGTCGAGTCGATAAAATACGTCTCTGCGCCTGTATCAGCATTGTAAAGGGTGGTATATACCTGATAATACCCTGGGCCAATTGTTCCAGCCTCGGTAGTCACTGTCACTTCAATGGCCTGTGCTATAGCCGGATGGACGGTTTTAAATGGAGGTATCGAAGGGGCTGACTCGTCTGTATTTATGTTATAATACAGAATGTCATCTGTTATTTCAGCGCTTTGGTCATATACACCGGGGATTAAAACGATGTCGCCATACCCGAGCATGTCAATATGTGTCACGCCTGTCACCGGCTTATAATTTGCAAACTGATACGTAGCAGGCTCATAGTCCGAGTTATACCTGAACAGGCCCGATGAAGTAACAAAAATAATGTGTGTATCTGATATACAATAAAAACCCAGGCATCCAACCGGAAGGACCTTAAGTAATTCGGGATATTTGGACGGTCTTATCCCTCCGTTTTTTATCTGGGCCCCATATGCGCTGTATAGGCTATCGGAGGCCTGCAGCTCTGACTTCGGGGCTATAAATGACGGGGCTATCAGGTAAACACCTTTATCGCCCTTGAGTGTGTTTTTATCAGCCAAAGGTTATCTCCGGCTCATAGTTGTTCGAGAACCAATTCCGCCATACACAAAAATGTTTTCCCTTTTACTCTTGGATGCAAATCGCGCATTTAGTAATACGTCTGTTTCATGGAGGGCAAGCGACTCAAAATAGTTCTGCCTGTTTTCATCCCGCCTTCGTCCGAATATTTCCGCCATTGATTTAAAGGCTATATAGTTTTTGAAATACTCAGGCAACGTATCGTCCGAATATGTTTCCGGACTGGCCTGTTCAAGTTCTATATCCGGTAATTTAAAATAATATTTCATCACTACCGTTCCCTCTGAACAGATCGGATAAAGAAGGAGACATGATGCATCATACGGCATTACCTCCGTCGGAATGCCGGTATCGGAGAACATGGAGTCGTTTGATTGTGCAGGTAATATATTCATGTTATTGCCATTATATGTGATCTTGATTATATGCGTATGAGAAATCAAATCATCGGGGTAGTCAATAGTCGAATCCCATTCCTGTGGCGGAGAACCGCCGGCATACCAGGTCGCAGTCTTAACGAATATATTGTAATCCCTGGCCAACGATAGCCTTGCAAGATTAATAATATCCAAGAGTTCAGTATTGTCGATAAACGACGTATTTACTTCGCGCAGCCTGGACCTGATTAGATTAATATAGATTTGGCCATTCAAACCAGCCATCAAATTTGGTACTAAATTTGGTGTCCAAGACATATGTACTCCTTAATATTATTCCCTCATAAAAGTATACGCGTAAAAACCCCCAGTTGTGCCTATATCAAATAAAAAAGCCCCGCAGGTTGTCCTACGGGGCTCCGGAGAAGAGGAAAAAGACATTGCTAAAGATATGTTAGATGGGGTAAGTCGCGCTGTTTACAAACAACATATGGGTATGAGGGGCAGCAACTTTTAGTGTGCTTAAACTCAAAGCTCCCATATTAATGTTTGACACGCCAAGAGAAAGGTTAATCCCGAAGTCATCCTCGACTACGGCTCTCTCAAAGTTTGTCTGGCCAGCGGCGTCCTTCCAGGTGAGGAAGCATCCACAGCCTGAGCTGGAGACTTCCTGGAGGTCTGTACTGACAATGTACTTGAATTTGTGACCGGCGATGTAGAGCTCCGGAATCTGGTCCTGTGTGTCTTTGATTTTAACTGCTCCGCCGGATGCAGCCTGAAGAGTAAATATGGCGGCATTCAGGGCCGGGTCGACAATAGCTACAAGCTGTTCACCCTTGAAGGCGCGATAACGTTCGGCCCCGGCTACTGCGCTAATCAGGGCAGTCAGGTTTGACGCCAGAGATCCGACGCTTACGTTAGGCGAATAGTCCAAAAGGAAATTCACCAGACCGTTTGCCTGGGCTATACCGGATGAACCGAGTGGTTCCTCTGCATCGCCAAGCAGGAACTGTCTTTCCATTTCCTGTTTAATCAGAGAGGCGACCTCTCTGCTGGCAACATCCATCCAGTTCTCATTGTTCGCATATTTGGCCTTAGCGATTATTTTCGGGATCGCTATATTGGGGGCGAACTGTTGGATCGGATTTGTATATAGAACGTTGTCTTCCAATTTGGCAAGCGTGTCGTCTGTCCCGTATGCCTGTGCGGTTGCAAGAGTCTGGATTACCGCACCCGCGGCAGGATCTACCCATGCAACACTGTCGTCTTTAACAGCCGTGATTGTGTTTGTATCAATTGCCGTTATCCTGCCGACCTGAAAGGCCACGCTAGCCGATCCACGGACAGTGATAGTGGAGCCGACGTGAAACGCGGCGGCGTCAGCGACCTCTATGGTTGCCGTTGTAGTAGCGGGCGAGCCGCTTGTGAAAGACGAAATAGTGGATGAAAACACTTTGTAGCCCGAGCTATTCCATTCATGCCTGTAATTACCGGAGGCCGGCACTATGGGCAGCATGGACACCCAGGGATAAGCATCCTGAGATACTATTTTAATAGTCTCATTGACGCTTCGCCGGAGAACGGTACCCAGTTCCTGCGGCGTAAATTGATTATAAGTTGCCATGTTATGTTCCTTAATTATCTTTTGTTATCGCGAGCTATAACAGAAACATTTCTATAAAAGCTCTGCGAATTTATCTTTCGCGGCCGGTGTTACTTTACTTCCGGGCGACTTAGGTAAGGAAATGTGTTCCTTTACCTTTTGTTCGCCTCCGTCATCAAGGCCCTGGACAAGTTTAACCGCGTGCGAAATGCCCACACCCTGAACGGTAAGAGCGGCAACTGATTTCGCCTGTTCACGGGTAAGTTGAACGCCGTGATCTTCATTTATCTTCAGGCGGAAATAGTCGAGCTGCCAGTCTACATTATCTGCGGCCTGTGCGGCCTGCACCTCCGGTTGTATTTCATTCGGGACGGGGCCCGTCACCGGCTGTACGGCCGGGGATGTTACAGACTTGTTTTTCTTTTCTTTACTATCTATTCTCGATTTTGCAAATATTGCGTTCTGCAGCTTTCTCAGATTCGCATCAGTCTGGTCTAATCTTTTAATGACCTCTGCAAATCCCTGTGTACCCGCAGGCGCTTCCTGTACTACTTCCTCCTGTACTTCCTGTACTTCCTGTACTTCAGGTGCTTCCTGTACTTCAGGTGCTTCGGCGGGACTCATTATAATCTCCTTGTAAAATTGGGCTCTCCGGCTTTGATGCCGGGCGTACTTCTCTACATAAAGTTATAATCTTAAAAGCTCCCAACTTGTACCCAGCTGCCCAAAATAACAAAAATAATTAATTCTGGGCGGGATCCCGCGTATACTTTTATGAGAGCCCATGGACATTTATGTTCGTGGAGAACCCGTCAGGAGATCAGTTATGATTTTTTTAAAGACAAATGTAACAGCCTATGACCCGCAGGGTATTGCCGGATTTATCAGGAATTTAGCCGATGAGGCTTCAAGGCTCGGCAAGAACTGGACAAGAGAAGAACTGGCTAAGCTGCGTTTTTATCTTGAGTCTCTCGAACTTAACAAACCAATCTGCAGTACATGCGGGTCTCCATTTATAAATATTTCAATATCGAACGCAATTGGCACTATGAAAAATATATATATCTGTAAATGTTCGGATGTATATGATGCGCTTATTACTTCGCAAGAAAACATTGAAGACCGCTGCGCTGAAGACCGCTGCGCTGCTACGCAAGAAAATATTTCTTGTGAAGAAAATATTTCTACGAAAGAAAAGATTTCTATGAAAGAAGACATTTCTTCGAAAGAAAAGATTTCTTCGAAAGACAGCGGGTTTGAGTTAGCCGGACACGTTTAAAAGTTATGCGTTCGCTTAAAAACGTTCCGTCAAAAATCACACAGGAATGGTCCGAGGGCATTAAACGTCTTATACGGTCCGATCCGGCCCTGGTTGTAAAAAATATGTTCAAATTCGATATGATACCTACACAGGCACAGATTTTACGAGACATATTCGACAATAGTATAAAAGACCTACGTATAATTTCCGGGCACGGAACAGGAAAATCTACTATACTATTATATACTTCTCTGTTATGGCAGCTGTTACACGGGCCAGACACGCTTAGCCTGATACTGTCACCGACCCATCGCCAGTCCCTTAATATGATAGGGGCTCTCAAACAGGCGCTTTCTACAGCATTCCCTGACATTCCTGCCGGCGTTAACGCGTCAGGCTGGATAATAAACGATAGGCTGCGTAAACAGATCCTGATGACCTCTACGGACCAGCCTGAGCGTATACAGGGCCTGCACTTCGAGAACCTGCTTGTCGGCGTAGACGAAGGCACAGGAGTGCCTGATGCTGTATTCAGCGGGGCTAAATCAATATTAAGTACGCCAAATTCCAAATTGGTTGTGGCTACAAACCCAACAAAAAAGAACTGGGTATTTGTAAGCCTTGACTCAGCTGACAAGGTCTATACGCTGTCAACAATTGACATAAAGGCGGAAACAGACTCCTGCAAGGCGGCAGGTTCCTTACGTAAAGATTTTATCAGCGATAACTTTATCGAGTCTTATAAGAATGCGTCCGATGATGAAAAACGAATCAGGCTTCTTGGGGAGTGGCCCTCAAATACATCTAATTCTTTCTATTTTTCAGCAAGACCAAGAACGGAAAATGATAGCCTTAACGATGTACTTACGGTTGGGATTGACCTGGCAGGAGTAGGCAGGGACAAGACGATACTGACGGCCTGCCTCGACTATACGATTGTGGAGTCATGCGAGATACCATCTCCAAAAAACATTACAAAACACAATACGGCTATTAAAACAGTTATAGACAAGTATAAACATAATAGATATAACGGAAAAGAAAATATTCGCTTTAATATTTTTGTCGATCTGACCGGACAGTTAATCGAATATAAGATTGATTTCCCTTATACACCTGTACTTTTTTCCGCAAAACACGATCCGAAGTATGCGAATATAAGATCTGAGATGCTGGATATGGTTACGGAGGCATCCGTTAATTCAACACTAATTGTCGATAAAGACGTTGACCTGAGCCACGTAAAAATAGAAGCCGATAACGTGGAAAGACTTGTGAACGCGGAAGGCAGGATACAAATAACAAAACCCTCGAAGTCAACGGACTATTTGGACTCATTGGCAATATGCTGGGCAAATCATATACATGAACGGCCAGTTGATTTAAATGACAGGGTAAAAGACGTGATAGCGGAACACAGAAAAAAGGTGAGATAACCATGGCACGCAATCGGAACCTGAACAAAGCAAGGAGCGCAAAGAACGATGAGTTTTATACACAGCTTATAGACATTGAAAACGAGCTGAGACATTACAGGTGCCACTTTAAAAACAAAGTTGTATACTGTAATTGTGATGATCCACGGGCAAGCAACTTTTTCTTCTACTTTTCGCACAACTTCGAAAAGCTGGGGTTGAAAAAACTGATTGCAACATGCTACAAAAACAAGGACAGAGACCTGCACAGCCAAAACGACTCCGAGCAGGCCGTTTACCTCGAATATTATGGAGACAAGAACGGCAACCGCGTCCCCGACCCTGACGAAATCGGTATCCATAAATTAAAGGGCGACGGCGACTTTAGGAGCGCTGAATGTATAGCCATTCTGAAGCAAGCCGATATCGTTGTGACGAACCCGCCGTTTAGTCTGTTCCGTGAATACGTGGCCCAGTTGATGGAATATAAAAAGAAGTTTCTGATAATGGGAAACCTTAATGCGGTTACATACAAAGAAATATTCCCGCTGATAAAAGACAATAAAACGTGGCTTGGGTATGGGTTTCAGGCTGGTAATGCTTTTTTTGAAACACCGCACCACAAAGAATTCGCGAGGGGTGTTTATAATAAAGAAACTGGTCTTGTTAAGTTCAGAAACATCGCGTGGTACACCAACCT
>Ga0100387_10003653_pt1 | contig 12845 bp, 8 predicted proteins | sample CryGeymeta201511_FD_81547 | JGI IMG/M metagenome (GOLD analysis project Ga0100387, IMG submission 81547) | Groundwater microbial communities from Crystal Geyser aquifers in Utah, USA - Crystal Geyser metaG 2015-11 | ecosystem: Environmental > Aquatic > Deep subsurface > Groundwater | place: USA... | reverse complement strand
CCGCTGGTGTCTTCAGCCTGCGCCTGGCCCTTGCGAATGACCCGTTTCGTGAAAAATTCGATGCCGCCTGGCTCAATCTGCCGCTGCTGGGCAAGATGTCACGCAGCTACAACTCGGCGCGCTTTGCCAGCACCCTGGCCATGCTGGCCTCTGCTGGCGTGCCCATCCTGAAAGCCTTGCAGGCCGCCGCGCAAACCCTGTCCAACCGTGCCATGCGCAGCGACGCGCTCGACGCCCTGGTGCTGGTGCGAGAAGGTGCGCCGCTGGCCAGTGCGCTGGCGCAAAAAAAACGCTTTCCGGGGCTGCTGGCCATGTTTGCGCGCCTGGGCGAACAAACCGGTACCCTGCCGCTGATGCTGCAGCGCGCCGCCAAACAACTCAGCACCGAAGTGCAGCGCCGCGCCATGCAACTCGCCACCCTGCTGGAGCCGCTGCTGATCGTGGCCATGGGCTTGGTGGTGATGCTGATCGTGCTGGCGGTGCTGATGCCGATCATTCAGCTGAATCAGTTGGTGAAGTAGCCGCGTCGTAGCCCGGATGCAATCCGGGGGTATCCGTGCAGAGACATCCCGGATTTCGCCGCGCTGCATACGGGCTACGTGACAAGGTCAAGCGGTCAGGCTACTGCACGCCACGCCGCATCAGGCCGCCAGTGGCCAACCCAGGCGGGGATTTGGTCGGCGGGCATGGGGCGGGCGATGCCGTAGCCCTGGGCCAGTTCACAGCCCAGGCGCAGCAGGGCAGTGCCGTGTGCTACGGTCTCCACGCCCTCGGCAATCACCTCGCGATTGAACGCCTCGGCCAGGCCGATGATGCCTTGCAAAATGGCCAGGTCGTTCGGGTTGTCTAGCATGTCGCGCACAAAGCTTTGGTCAATTTTGAGCACGGCCACGCGCAAGCGTTTGAGGTAGGTGAGCGAAGAATAACCGGTGCCAAAGTCATCCAGCGCAAACCTGATGCCCAGTGCGGCACAGGCCTCGATGACTTGCGACACCTGAGTGACGTCTTCGAGCGCGCTGGTTTCCAGGATTTCAAGCTCCAGGCTGGACGCGGGCACCTGCGGGTGTGCTGCCAGCAGGTCTTGCAAGCGTTCGACAAAGTCGCCTTGCTGCAATTGCCTGGCGCCAATGTTGACGCTGACCGCCAGCGCCAACCCGGCGGCTTGCCACTGCCCGATTTGGTTCAGGGCGGTGTTGATGACCCATTCGCCAACCACGACGGCCAGCGAATGGTCTTCAATGGCCGGTAAAAATTCTGCCGGCGCGAGCAAACCGCGCTGTGGATGCTGCCAGCGGATCAGCGCCTCGGCACCAATCACCTTGCCGCTGCGCATATTGACCTTGGGCTGGTAGTACAGCACGAACTCGCCTTGGGCCAAGGCCAGCTCAATGCGCTTGAGAGTTTCATGGTGATGGCGCAGCGTGTTGTCTTGTACCGCGTCGAAGCGCTGGTAACGATTTTTGCCGGCGACCTTGGCCTGGTACATGGCCTGGTCGGCTTGCCGCAGCAGTTGATCAGCCTCGATGTCTTGCACCTGCGGGTAGAAGGTGACGCCCAGACTGGCTGAGACTTGCAGCTTGAGTTCGCCCATCTGCACGGGCTGGGCCGCTGCCGCCAGCAGGCGATTGAGTAAAGGCACGCTGGCATCGGTGTTTTCCAGATCATTCAAAACGGCCACAAACTCGTCGCCACCCAGGCGCGCCAAGGTGTCGCTTTCGCGCAGCGCGTCTTTCATGCGTTGCGCCAGCACAATGAGGATCTGGTCGCCAGTGTGGTGACCATGCTGGTCGTTGATGGTTTTGAAGCCATCCAGGTCAAGGTAGGCCACCGCCAGCTGGCGCTGGCGCCGATGTGCCTGCACCATCGCCTGCTGCAACCGGTCGGCCAACAAACGGCGGTTGGGCAGATGAGTGAGCGGGTCAAAATACGCCAGCTTGGCCACATGGGCCTCGGCCTCTCGGCGGGCGGTGACATCGTGCGAAATCACGATCAGGCGCGGCGCCTGGCCGGGTGCTACCGGCTTGCGCGCCACTGACAATTCAAACCAGCGCGGCCCATCAGGCGTGGCCAGCGTGAGCGCTTTGCCATGAGAAAACCCGGTTTCTTGCGCCTGGGCCAGGGCACTGTGCATCACATGCGCCGCTTCTTCAGGCATGACCTGCGACACCGTCTTGCCGACCAGGTCCTGCATGGGTGCCACCAGCTGCCGGGACTGTGGTGCATGGCAGGCGTGATAGCAGCCGTCGAGGTCCATTTCAAACAAGGGGTCTGGAATGGCACTTAGGGTAGCGGCAAGCTGCTGCTCAGAGGCTTGAATCTCAAGGGTGCGCGCTTGCACCTGTTGTTCCAGGCTTTGGCGTTGGGCCAATTGGCGCAGTTGCAGTTTGAGCAGGTAAGCCAGCAGCAGCGACCACAGTAGCACCACGGCCGCCTTGACGACCAAGCCGACCGGGTCACCCCAGCCCGCTGTGGGTGCCACGCTCAGCGTCCAGCCACCGTTGGGCACAGAAAAACTTTTGCGAACCGGGTCAGGTAGTGGACGGGTGCCCGCTGCCAGGATGATTTGCACCTGCCCATTTTCAGGCGCAATGCGCCACAGTTCGTAACTGAAACCGCGTGCAGTCAGCTCCGGGAACTTGACCGCGTCAAGGGCCTGCGGCAACTTGAGTACCACATTGACAAAACCCCAAAAACTGGCTTCACCATCAGCCTGGTCCAAAAATATGGGCAATCTGGCCACCAGACCGCTGCCACCCTGGCGCAGCGCGAGCGGCCCGGCCAGGGTGAGTTTGCCGGTGTTGCGTGCCAACTGTGTTTCGGCCCGCATCACCGGGTCTTGCAGCAGGTTGAGGCCGATGGCGGATTCATTGCCGGCGAGCGGTACCGCATTGGCAATCACACCGTCCGGGGCATAAACCAACACGGAAACCCCAGGGTACTCGGTCAACATTTTGCTGACCACCCGCTCAAAATCGATCACCTTGCCATGCGTCTGTCGCACCAGTGCAGCCATGGCGTAAACCACCGAGAGCGCATGGTCAAGGTGGTTTTGGGCCCGGCTGGCCCGGTCGCTGGCGAATGCATAGACCTGGGCGCGCGCGGTCGCCAGCCGATTGACCTCCATCTGCCAGACGATCACGGCACCGAGCAGCAGTGACGCCAAAAACACCAGAGAAACAAACAGTTGCGGCCGCCGCGAAAGTGTGGCCACCAATGAATCAAGAAGGGATTTGAGTCGCATGGGCGCGAGTATGCATCAGGGTATGCGTTTTCGATTGGCAGAAAACAGCCACTATTTGACTTGACCGACACGTCTATTGAAATTTACCCGAAGTCTTGATCGCTGCTGCCACCAGATTGAGCGGCAACAACAGCGTTAAAGGCGCATCCAGTAAGGCCAGAGCACCATAACTGGCATACCAAGTTGCAACTTGCTCGTTTTTGGCATCAATCAGCATCGCGGTGCCGCCGACTTCTTCTGCTACCCGCAGGCAGCGTCGTCCAGCGGCTAGAAGTAGCTGACCACCAAGGCCCTGACCGTGTAAGTCAATATGAGAAGCAAGCCTCCCCAGGCGGAAGGCACCAACTTCTAACGGCCAAGGGCTCGACGAAGTACTTCAGGCGTACGTGCATATTCGATGGATGCAGGGCTGAGGCTGTAATAGCCATAGACGGTTTTTCCATCGACGTCGTCAATCGCTGGACATGTTTTTGCCGCGCCGCGTTCATGGCTTTGTTGGGCATAGTCCCGCAAAAACGCATTGAGTTCTGGTTGACCGCAATCAAAATCTTGGCGGTTATGTTTTTTGGCAATGGGTTTCTCATGCCATACCGGTATCGTCATGTTTGGGCAGGCAGGGCACGTGCTGTTGCCATGAGACGGGCATTCGGCGCGGGCGGATGTTCCAGTAGCTCCAAAACACGCAGACTGTCACGCTCAGAGACCACAACGCGTTCGGCCTGGTCAATCACTGCATCGGCAGCACGCAACACATTGCGCAAGATGAAGTCTGTCAGATCGGTATGCTCCAAAGCTGAGGCTCGCATAAGTCTCGCTTTATCGGCAGGGCGTATCCGTAACGCGACTCTGCTGTTGTGTTCTACGGCTGCTCTGGGCATGATTTACTCCTTTTGTACGCACAGAAAGTGTGCGTTATTTGCATTGAATGTCAAAAGGATAGGTTGGTTAAGGCGCTGTAGCCTACCAGTCCACCAGGCTCAAGCCCACGCTCAGCACCGTGCGCCGGCGGTTGTAGTCCACCAGCGAATCGCCGTAACCGCTGAAGAGTTGGGTATGCAACCGCAGGCCGCTGTTGTTGCCGACAAAACCGCTGTGGTCAAAGTTGCGCAGCCACTCCAGGCGCACCGAGCCGTTGCCGTTGGCGCGCAGGGAGTGGCGTAGCGTCACGCCCAGCGTGTGGTCTGGGTTGACGTGCCAATAGCCCGCCAGTTCGGCGCGGCCGATCAGGTCGCTGATGTCGGGGTTGTCGTCGTCTTTCGCGTCTTCGGGCGTGCGGTACCAGAGCTTGCCGAATAGGTAAAACGCCTGGTTCTTTTCCATGCCCGCCAGGAGCATGGTGCGGTTCCAGCTTCTGGACAGCGGCAGCGGCTGGCCGTTGGACTGGTGGTTCAGGCTAAGGCCGGCGTAACGCAGTTGCCAGCCCCAGGGCAATGGTGCCTCCAGCGGATAAATGTAGATCAGCTCGGGTTGATGGTCGGTGGTGCGAAACGGGCGCGACAGGTCACCGCTCAAGATTTGCCAGTTGGACTCTTGGGAGTAGGCAAACCAGACCGAGTCGCGCTTGAGCGGCTCGTTTTGCGTCAGCAGCCCTTGTGCGATTTTGGTGCGCACCGACAGACCAATGCGCAGCTCCGAGTTTTTGAACGACAGGGGGGATTCGGCCGTATGGTCGGGTGATGGCGAGGTGGGCTGGGTGTTGACACTGTCAGAGCCGATCCACGACAGGCTGATGGGCTGGTAGCCGCGTATGCCAAAGGTGCCGCAGTCGCTGCCGGCCTCCAGCTCCCAGTAGCGCGACAGCTCTGAAAAGCGTGGGTTTTTGCAGTTGTGGACTTCCGGGGCCGTCATGGTGATGAGGACCGGGGCCGTGGCTTGCAAGCCTTGCGGGGATTGCAGGGTTTTCGGGCTTTGCTGTGCGACTGGGCTGGGCGCGTCGGGCCAGGTTTGCTCTGCTGCCCACCGGTCAAAGCATTGCAAGCGGGCCACGCTGTCGCTGCGCAGGGCGCTGCACTGCTGCCAGCCGGTGGCTTTGGATGCTGTTGATTTTTCAAATGCGGCTTGTGCAGCTGCGCCGGTAGCAATGGCACAGCTGGCGATGAAAATCAGCGCTTTGAATGAGGCAGGGCGGTAGCGTTTTGCCAGCCTGTGCGGGGAGCTATAAATCATTTTGAAAGCGCATCGCAACAAATCATTAGTCTCTAACAAGTTAAGTCTTTGCATTTTCTGCGAAGACTTCACGCGGTTTGAGCCATGGCCGGGATGATGTTGAACCGGGTAATGGAGCAAGCCGCAGCGATAGCGGAGCGACCCAAACGGGTGAGGTAATAGCGATAGGTGTGAGCCACCTTGTTTATCATGCCAATCGACCTCAAGCGGGCCAGTTGACGCGACAGTGCTGAAGCGGTCATTGGCACCAGTGCTGCCAAGTCAGCACGTCGCCAGCCCTGGATATTGAACTCACCATGCTGCAAGACTTTGAGCAGGCATTGTTCATTGGGATCGAAGAAGTTCAGCCCTTTGACGGTTTGTTCTGAACCGACTGAGACGCGGGGCTGGCTCAAGCGCTGCAAAGCACGCTGACCTGCACTGGTGTCATCGAGGCTGTCGAGAAACGCCAGATAACGCTGGTTGCAGCCCAGCATAATTTCACGCAAGTCAATGATGCTGTAGATTGACTTCTTCAGGCTGGCCAGCTCGCGTGTGCTGTGCCCGTCGCGATGTTCCACTTTGCGGTAGTGCTTGAAAAACGAGATGTCTTTGGAGGTGGTCTCGATGCGCAGTACGCGGCTGAATTTGTCGTAAATCTTGACACTGGCCGCGCCTATGCAGTGCTTGATGCAGCGCCCTTCAATGCGGGTGCTCAGGCGCGAGCCGATTTCCTGCGCCAGTGCCGGTGTGATTTTCTTGCCCAGAAAGCTTGCCACCCGTGGTGCGTCAGCGGCCAAGATGGATTGACGGCTCAGGGTGTCATACAGCGGGGTCAGGATATCGGCGCTCTTGAACATCAGGTCAGTGGAGTGCTCAATTTGGCGAATGCTCCAGTGGTAGGTTTGACCAAACACATCAAGCACCGGGCACAGTTGCTGAGCGTATTTGTCCAGGTGTTTGTGCAGCATATCGGGGCTCAAGGCATCGGCGAGCTCTTGCGCACGCGCCATGTTGTCGATGCGCACAAAGCAGTTGTCTGCGTGTACAAAGTCAATGCCCTCGCATTTGCGGGACTGCGCCAGGGCGCTGCGGCCATTGCAGTAAAACTGCAGACTAAACGGTGCCCAGGTGGGCACGCGCATGTAGCACAGGCCCAAATCCTCATCCATGAAATAGAAGTAGTAATGCAGGCACTTGCCGGTATCGCCCCTGAGGTAGGTCTTGCCATTGGTCTTGTTGTGCCACGGCTTGTAGCTCGGGCATGCCTCCATGGCCGACAGGACATGCACCAGCCCTGGGGCATCACCGCGCTCTTGCAGTACTTTGGCAACCAGGTCTTCTTTGCGGATGTGGTTTTTGTTGATGTGCTCAATCTCTATGCCAGCGGCTTTGCAGACTTCTAGCGCTCCTTCACGAATGCGCTCACGCAGAGGCTCTGCAAACTGGGCGTAGTCAAATATGCGGATGCCTTTGCTGTAAAGAAAACTGGTCATGCCACCCGCATAACACGCGCCTGGCAAGGTGCCAATAATCAAAATACGGTCGTAGCATGACAGCACGCCGTTCATATTCGCATCGTAACGATTGATCAGTTGTGTTTCCATGATCGAGCCGCATCAAGCATGATGCAGCATGGTAATCCCTGTTTGGTTCCGGCTCGTCCGGCTTAGGAGTGTGGTTCCTGGCTTGAACTTTGTTTGTGCCAGTCACTGTACCGTCTTTTGGTAAAAATTCCTTTCGTCAACCGGAATCCATCATGCATTACAGACTTCGTCTAATACCCGCAGCCACGGCCGCGTTGTTGCTAGTGGCCTGCGGCGGTGGCTCTGATTCGCCACCGCGCACAAGCTACACCCCGTCCAGCGGCGTGGCCGTGGACGGGTATCTGAAATTTGCCAAAGTTGTGTGCGACACCAACGGCAACGGCCTGGGTGACGCCGGCGAACCTACCGCCTACACGCTTGGCGGGGCGGCAGGCAGCGGAAAATTCACCTTTCCCCAAGGCTGCGCAAGCCATGGCTTGATAGCCCGTGGCGGCACCAATGCCGACACGGGCCTGATGTTTGTTGGGCGGCTGAAGGCACCTGCTGGCGCCACAGTGATTTCGCCGCTCACCACCTTGATGGTGGCGGGCATGACGCAGGCACAGGTTATTGCGACCCTGGGCTTGTCTGCCTCCACCGACTTGCTGCATACCGATCCGGTCGCGCAGGCTGACAAGACACTGCTGAAGAAAACCCTGGCCGTTCAACAGTTGTGCAGAAAATCACCGAACTTTTTGCGGGTCTGGGCGGCATGGCGGGCAGTGTGGTGATGGAGCCGATCTACACCGACGTGGCGGCAGCATTTGCCGCGACATTGAGCAGTAGCGCACCCCTGATGACCAGTGGCACTGACATGGACGATGTCGTTGATGCCGCACTGGCCTATGAAGCCGAGTCGATTTTGCTGGCATCGGATGCCAACCTTGCTGCCGTCACAAAAGCCGAGCAGAGCGACACCTACATCACAGATTACGTCATCTTCTACAAAGATAAACTTGGTGGCGAACCCAGCGCTTCCACTATTAAGTCCCTGGGTTACACGTTGCTGACTGATGTCATCAATGACACCAGCAGCATCGATACAGGCGGCACGGTGTTGGTGTCGTTTGACGAAGAGGTGTCGGTGTTTGCTGACCCGAACACGTCAGGCGTATTCGATGGTGCAATCCTTTCTTTTGCTGAAGGCCCCGCTGGCGGTGGTAGTGGCGTTGCAATGAAGCTTGTGAGCCAGCCAAATACAGCAACTTATATGGGTGGCGTTTACTTTCCTGTGCCAAAAATTCCATTTACCGTTGACCGTAAAACCATCTCAGCCAAGGTTTACTCTTCACAAGCTGGTGCGACAGTGGCCCTGAAGTTGGAGGGGCCTGAAGGTACACCTGGTATTGAGGTGTTCAGCACGCTCACTGGGGCAGCTAACACGTGGAGCACCGTGACTTGGGACTTCAGCGCTGTCGACCCAGCCAAGTCTTATACGCAGATGGTGATTACGCCGCGCGGCAACGGTGTTGCTGCCACCCAGTCGTATTACATCGACGACATCACCCTGGTGGGTGTACCCGTGACGACGGGCAACTACCTGTATTTGAAAGACAACGCCCTGAGTTTGAGCGATGGCACCACGACCACCAGTTACTCAATGACGCAGTTTCAATCCACAGCGGGTATCGATGTGAAATGGCCCATGGCCAATACAGCCGTATTGAAACTTAATCTTGCCGAGAACGGCAGCTTTGCACTGGCAGAAGGTCAAACCCTTGAGGCCGCAGTGTCCATCACGCAAGCGTCACCAGCAGGTTTTGGCGAAGCCAGTGCCTACATTGAAAATGCCCTTGTGACCAAGAATGGCAGCGTCATCCAGGTCACGATACCTACCGTTACCAATGCGCTGGTGTATGGCGTGTCGGGTGACGGCAAGACCAAAGCCATCATCGATTTTGCCAAGTCTGTGGCCAATGTGACCAACACCCTGTCCACTGCGGCCAATGCCGTGAGCACCGTCGTGCTCGGTGAAGTGGTCAACTACGCCATCAACGGCGTCAGCAACGACTTTACCGGCATGTACGGATTGAGCGGCAAATACAAGGTGAAGATTGTGGTGACACAACTGCCGTTGCGCCAGGCTGATGGCAGTGCGTTCCCGGTGCTGACGGTTCAAGTGCCCACTGTGATGGACTCCGACGGTAATCCATATCCAGATTTCATTGTTCCAGTCACCGGCAACGGGCTGGAAGGCTACATCAATCTGGTCAAGTAAACTGTTCTGCATGCAGCCTCACTTTGGTTTTTCTCTTGCCCGGCAATTCAAAGTGAGTGCCGCCCGGCTGATGGCGGTGGCGGGCGTGATGGGGTCCATGCTGACCGTCATGGCTGCGCCGCTGGACGTCTTCTTGACGGCTACCCCCGAACAGACCACCCCCCGTGGTTATCTGGAACTGTGGACTGACCACATGAACGAGTCGCTGGACGTGTTCAACGTGCGCGAAAACGACCCACTCACTGCGGGCACCAAGGCCGGCGACTACCACGGCGGCTACCTGACGGGCGCCCTGCGTGTGGGGGAGGGCAAGTGGCTTTCTGGCGGCTTGTGGCAGCGCACGGTGAGCAGCACGTCAGATTCTTTTGACTACACCGGCTGGCAGTTGTCGGGTCTGTACCGATTTTTGGAGCCGGCTGGCAATGTGCCCGCCATGGCGATGTGCCTGTCGGCCTGGGGCAACTTTGCAAGTTCGACCGAGTCCACGTCGACTGTCGTGGTGCCGGGGGCCAGGCTCAACACGGTCAAGATCACAGATCCTTCAGATCGGCAATTGCAGGCCGATGTGATCGGCACCTGAAACCTGTCTCCGGCAACCGATGTCAGTGTGAACATGGGCCTGGGCCGCAGCCAGCTTTCTTATGGTTCCCTGTCGGCTACCACCACGCGCAATGGCTGCGACTACAACGTGGCTTTTAATGGCAACAACATTTACGGCACGCTGATACCGCCATGCAATGTTTCTGGTGCCGTGATCCAGCAGTTTTTCGACAGCAGTGGCGCGTATGGCGTGGATGTGGCCAATGAGATTGCTTGGAGCGGCACCTTTTTTCAGGCCGGTGTCAACGGCAGTTGGCGCAGCGGTCCCTGGACCCTGAAAGCCGGCTACCTGTTTCATGTGGTCAAGCGTGAACGGGTTGACGACATCCTGAATAGCCGAGGCCAGGAGGCCTACACCAAAAATCACAATGTCGCGCTGCAAGCTGATTACCGTGTGCATCCGCGGGTGACGCTTTTCGCCCGCACCCAGCTCACCAGCAACCTGTTTTTCAACGACATTCCCGTGACCTACAACAGCAGCACGGCGGAGCGTTTTGACAGCAGGTACACCTTGTTTTCTGTCGGTTTGCGGGCCGAGTTTTAAGTGTGGCTTCCTAATGTAGAAGATGCGCTCTGTAACAGGAGTCTATTTTGTAAATTAAGTATAGCGGGCAATCTATTGATAAAATAGCGGGTCTTAAAACTTAAAATCCGCTAGCAATGATCACTCCCGTAACCCGTCCTGTTCCTGCCCAGAAAAGCAGTATTTCCCGTTGGATAGGTTCTGAGTTGCTTGAGGCCTTGAAAAGCCGCCGGGTAGTGGTGTTGGCCGGGGCGCGGCAGTGTGGCAAAACGACATTGTCCAAGATGATCGCGCATGCGCCTGATGTGATTTATCGCACCCTGGACGATGCGGCATTGTTGTCGGCGGCAATCGCTGATCCGCACGGCTTTGTTGCGCATGGGCCGGAGTTGATGGTGATTGACGAGATACAGCGTGCGCCGGCCCTGTTGCAAGCCATCAAAAAGGATGTTGACGAGAACACGGCACCAGGGCGATTTTTATTAACGGGCTCGGCCAATATCCAGTCCAGTCCGAGGGTGACGGAGTCTTTGGCCGGGCGCGTGGCGCACCTGCGATTGAGGCCTTTTTCTGCGGGCGAGTTGGCAGGCGTGCCACCCACGTTTCTGGACCGCGCAGCGCGTGAAGATTGGGCTGGCTTGCATGCTGGTTTTACTGCGCTGACAAGTTCATCACTGACAGCGCAGGAACCTTTGCCCCTGTCTGGTAAGGATGTCGTGCTGATTCAGGCCATGCGAGGTGGCTACCCTGAAGTGCAGCGCCTTCCTGCAAAAGGCGTGCGGCGCTGGCACCTTGATTACATCGCCGCACTGATGGCTCGGGACTTGCAGGACATTGCGAACATCAGGCGCAAGGACAGCATGGCAAAGTTGTTGGAAGTGCTGGCGGCCTGGTCATGCAAGTTGATGGATGTCAGTGCCATCGGCACGCAGTTGGCTCTGGCCCGGCCCACGCTGGAGTCTTATATCAATGCGCTGGAGTCCTTGTTTTTGGTGGAACGTGTGCGGCCATGGGCCAAGTCAGATTACGCGCGTGTGAGCAAGCAGGACAAACTGGTGATGACCGACACCGGATTGGTTGCAAGCCTGTTGCGTTGGCAATTTGACAAGGTACGACTGGATGCGGATCAAAGCGGCAAGTTGGTGGAGGGTTTTGTGTTTGCGCAACTGGCATCCCACATCGACGCGCAAGAAGAAATGTATGGCCTGACCCACTATCGCGACCGCGAGCAGCGTGAAATTGACTTTGTTATTGACACGCCAGACGGCATGACGATTGGCGTTGAGGTCAAGGCCGGCTCGGCGGTGGGGCTGGACAGCTTCAAGCACCTTTCATGGTTTCGTGAGCGCATGCTTGAAAAAAATGCACCTTTCCGGGGTGTGGTGCTTTACACCGGCGACCAGGTACTGCGCTTCGGCGAGCACATGTGGGCGGTTCCCATGCATGGGCTGTGGAGTTCGTAGGTCAGATTCAGTCAGCGCACCAGCGCCCGCGCCGCTGCGCCATCCAGCGCTTTCTGGGCAAACTCGGCGCGCAAGGCTCTGAGCTTCTCACGCGGGTCTTCCTTTACCGTGGCTTGATCCAGCCCCATTTCGGCAATGAAGCGACTGGGCTGGGCGGCGATCATCTCGCGGCCTTTTTTGCGTTTGCGCGTCCAGCTCACGGCCAGGCTGCGCTGGGCGCGGGTGATGCCGACGTACATCAGGCGGCGTTCTTCCTGCAAGTGCGTGGTGAGGGTTTCGCTGGCGGCCTCAAGTGCTGCCGCACGCAGCGCGCTGGATGCGTTGCTGGCGGGGGCGTCGTCCGGGTTGTCACGCAGCTTGAAGGGCAGCATGCCTTCGGTCACGCCGACCAGCATCACATGCGGCCATTCCAACCCTTTGGCCGCGTGCAGCGTGGACAGTGTGACCACGTTCTGGTCGGTCTCGCGTTCACTGATGGTGGACAACAGCGACACGGTTTGCGCCACCTCCAGCAGCGACTTGACCTCGCCTGCCGTGCTCACACCGGCCGCATCGTCAATCTGGCCGCCACAGCGAGCGCTCATCCAGTCGCAAAAGTCGAGCACGTTGCTCCAGCGTGCGGCGGCCACTTTTTCGCTGTCTTCGCCGTCTTGCAGGTATTGCTCAAAGCCGATGTCCTTGAGCCAGTCGAGCAAAAAGGTTTTGGCGGCCTCAGCGCCGAGCGTGTGGCGGGCGCGGAATTCGAGGTCGTTGATCTCGCGGCCAAACTCGTGCAGGCTGCCCAGCGCCTTGCCAGAGATCACTGCCCCGAGGCTGCTGGAAAACAGCGCCTCGAACATGCTGACCCGGTACTTGCTGGCAAAGTCGCCCAGGTGTGCCAGCGTCTGGTGGCCAATGCCGCGTTTGGGTGTGGTCACGGCGCGCAAGAACGCCGGGTCGTCGTTGTTGTTGATCCACAGGCGAAACCAGGCGCACAGGTCCTTGATCTCGGCGCGGTCAAAAAAGCTCGTTCCCCCGGACACCTTGTAGGGAATGGCGGCTTTGCGCAGCGCTTTCTCAAACGGTTTGG
>Ga0100387_10003651_pt1 | contig 12848 bp, 8 predicted proteins | sample CryGeymeta201511_FD_81547 | JGI IMG/M metagenome (GOLD analysis project Ga0100387, IMG submission 81547) | Groundwater microbial communities from Crystal Geyser aquifers in Utah, USA - Crystal Geyser metaG 2015-11 | ecosystem: Environmental > Aquatic > Deep subsurface > Groundwater | place: USA... | reverse complement strand
GCTTGGCTAAGATTAGCCACGATTGTATTTTTTACCCCTTATGTTTTAAATTTGAAAAAAATAACGTATTGGCTAACCAGGATTTTTTTATTAAGCCTGATTATTTTTAACATTTATATTACGGTTAATTACCCCGCCGTCTATTGCCATTTTGAAAAATGCCCCAAGCCGATAAAAATTACCCGATGATTAAAAGAATATTACTGCTGGCAATAATTTTAGGTTTTTCCTGGCAAATTAACCAGCAACGCAGTTTATCGATGCATTTTGTGGACGAAGACGATCATTTGGCCGGGGCCGAGTTAATCAACCGCGGCTATAAATTACACCGGCAAATTCAAAGCAACCACCAGCCGCTGGTTTATTTTGCCTCGGCGGCAATTCAAAAATTGACTGGCCCGGATAATATTTTCATGCTGGTGCGGCGGCACCGACAGACAATCTTTTTTTACGGGGCTGTGTGGAGTCTGCTTTTAGTTTGGCGCTTCAGCTGGCCGGGATTAATTTTTGTTTTATTTTTTGAGTTTTTAAAATACGGCCTGCTGGGCAATTTGCTTTTAATGGAGTCCTTGGCAGTTTATCCGGCAGTGTATTTATTGGCTGTTTTGCTTACCTCCAAGCCACCGAGCCATCGAGAATTGATTTTTCTCGGGTTTTACAGTTTCTTAATTATTTTTAATTTAGTACCGCTTTATCCTTGGTTATTAGTCATATTACTAACTCTGGCTATCCGGTTTAAAAAACAAATCTTGTGGCTTATTCCCGGTTTTTTATTACCGGCGCTAATATTATTTTGGCATTACTCACCAATTGATTGGTTCCGCGAAACAATCTATAACAACTGGGTTTATGCCGCACCGGCTTTAAATCGGGTTAAAACCGCCGCCGACTGGCTGAAAATTATTTTTTTCCCGTTTACCGCCTACTTCACTGCCAATTCACTGCAGGCAAAATTTATCAATTTGTTTTTTACCGGCTATTTAGTGGCCAGCTGGTTTAACCGGAAATTATTATGGCTCTATCCGCTTTTAATTTTGGCCAACAACCGGGTTTTATCGCCGGGCGCGGCCTATTATGAAGGCTTCCACTTGCTGCCGTGGCTGGGATTGTTAATTTGGGTTTTTGTTTATTCGCAAAAATTTCTACCCAAGTATCTGATTTTAGGGTTTAGCGCTTTGAGTTTAGTGCTTTTGTTAAATAAAGCGATGCCTTATTTTTCTAAAACCGACGTTGATTATGAATACTATGTCAACTATTCGACCATCGATGACTATAATTTTGCGGTCAAAAATATTACCGCTCAGGGCGACCGGATGGCAGTCACCGCCAATCAACCACTGGTTTATTGGCAAACAGACACTGTACCGGCAACCCGGGAATTTGTTTATTATGCCTGGCAGCACGAGGTGCCGGAATTAAAGGCCGATTACGACCAGGTTATGTTTGGCAATAACCCTCCTGAAATAATCTACGGCAACAAAGACAAAGACGTTCTGGCCGCTCAATATGTCAATATCTTAAAATACGGCCAGCCGACTGAACTCTACCTGCGCCGCGACAAATTTGATTTGATCACCTCATCACAATTAGATAAAATAACCTCTAGAGGATTTAGCCAATAATGAAATTAAAGCTGGTTTTATTTGCCACACTATTTCTCTCCATTCTTACCAGAACAATATGGCTCAAGCATACACCAGCCAGATTAACCACTGACGAAATGAGTCTTGGTTATAATGCTTATTCTATTCTTAAAACCGGTAAAGACGAATGGAATAAAATTCTGCCACTTTCATTCACTGCCTTCGGCGACTACAAATTGCCGGCCTATATTTATGCATCCGTACCATTCATTGGCGCATTCGGTCTCAATCCGATATCAATAAAAATTCCTTCAATTATCAGTGGGCTGATAATCGTTATGGCCATTTATTTATTGGTTAAACAAATCAGCCAAAAACAAACCCTGGCTATCATTGCCGCTTTGATAGCCGCCATTAACCCCTGGCCTGTCCATCTTTCCCGGCAGGCGCTCGAATCTAACCTGGCACTGGCTTTTTTTTCTTTAGCGATTTACTTAACTCAAAAAGCGTTAAAAAGCCCAAGTAAAAAATTGATTATCAGTGCCGGGATTTTATTTGGATTAACTTTTTACAGCTATATTGCTTACCGTTTTATTACTACTGTTTTAATCTTGTGTTTAATTTTTTACCATTTTTGGGAAAAAAATTACAAAACATTAAATTTAATAAAAAAAATTGGCTTAGTAATTCTAATTACCATTATCCCCCTGCTCCCGCAATTATTCCGTTTTTCCAACCATGCCAGATTCTCTCAAGTTTCTATGTTTACTGATTCAGGAGTTGTCAGTGAAGTAATAGAAGATAATAATTTTTGTTATTTAAACAATCAATCATTTTTGCCAAAAATCTGCCGTTTGTTATTTAACAAACCTTCAGTTTGGACCTTTCGATTTATCAAAAATTATTCTCAATTTATTTTACCTTCTTTTCTTTTTTTAGAAGGCGATCAAAGTCATTACCTTAACGTCCCCGGTTTTGGCGCTTTTTTTGCCTTTTTACTGCCGTTTTATATATTCGGTTTTTACTATTTTGAGTCACATTATAAACAAAAAAATTTAGTGAACTTTGCCTTTTTTCTGGCTCCGATTCCATCAGCCCTTGTCGATTCGCCTCAACTTGTCAGAGGCAGCGCCCTTATTCCCTTTATTTGTTTATTTACCGCTATTGGAATTTATCAAAGCCTTAAAATACTGAATCATTTTATAATTTTTGTTATTCTAACTTTTGGAATCTTTTCTATAACCCATTATTATCTTCAATATTTTATAATTTACCCTTCTCAATACGACGATGTAGCTTCAAAAATTCCACCGGTTTTAGCTGAATTTTTAGTCAACAACCAAGAAATTTACGATCATTTTTATTTTTCCTATACCATTGCCAATCAGCATATCTTTACCGCTTTTTATCTTAGACTCGACCCGGCTTGGTATCAGCAAAATGTTGTTCGCCCTCAACCGGACAATCTGGGATTTAGCCATCCAACTCAAATTGGCAATAAATTTTATTTTGGTTGGCTTCAACTCAAAGACGTCATTTGCAACCCTGAATTTAGAAAAACTGCATTTATAACCAATGAGTCTGAACCAACTTCTGCCACTATTACCATTAAAAATTTTTCTAAAGTACACGATCAGATTAAAATTTACGACATTGACCAAATCAGACAACAACTTAATATGAATCAATCACTTGAATCATATTGTAATTAAATTTTTTAATATAAATACACCCGGTAACTACCCGATTCAAACGATGGATCTTTATAATATTTAATTGATAACGTTAATATTAAGGCCGCCGGATTATCAATGTCGATTAAATCGTCCACCACTCTAAATTGGCCAAATTGATAGGCGTTGACTAAACCAACCGTGTCCGCACCGGTCCAAACGGCTTCGGTTTGAAACTTAACCGGATCAAAACGGGAATACACCGTGGGATATAAATAACCAGAGTCGGCAATACCAATCAGATAAATTTTCCCGGTAATATTTTTTGTTCGGACAAATTGAAGTGATTCTTTTAACCCTACCGGTAAAGTTTCCGCCACTTTTTTTGGGTAATTGACCAAATACTGATAGCTAAAATAGCTTAGATTAATTAAGTAAAGCCCCACTAATCCCAGCCGTATGAACTTTTTTGCGGGAATGCCAAATGAAGCCAGTATGACTATCGCGGGCAATAAAAATAACGATCGGGTGGCGTGGGGAGCATCAATGGTAATTGCCGACGCCAATGGCGCCAATAACAGCCATGCCAATAACCACCAGCGCCAGGAGTGTTTTGTTTTAAATAAATTAACTAACCCGGCAATTGCCAGTAAAATCTCCGCCACATAAAAATAACCCATATTGGGAATTCGCTGCCAGGGATGGCCGCCGCCCTCGATTAGCAAGAATCGGGGTGAAAAAGTTTTCCAGTAATTGGCGCCAACAACCCGGCCGAAATAAACATATTTATTCCACCAGGTCCGGGCTAAGACAGGATTTTCCTGATACACCGCTGTCCGGGCTTGATTGTAGTAGTCTATCGTCGCCGGATCAGAAAAAACGGTAATGCTTGATTTTTGGGCCGAAACCGGATTCAACAATGTTACACTTAATAACGCACCTGCGACAAAAAGTGTAACAGCAAGCTTATTCAAATTTCTGACAAAAACGAGAAAAAATAAGGGTATAAAAATTATTGCGGAAGAATAAGTGAACATCGCTAGCAGCCAAAAAATTAATCCCCAATAACGTTTGATTAAAACTAACCATAAACCAACTAAAAACAAAGCCAAGGCCAAGTTGGCTTCAAAGGCAATCCGGGAATAAAAAATCGCCCAGGGGTTAAAAGCCAGCAGAAAGCTTGCAGTAATAGGTAATAAGTAATTGGTATACAGTAATTTACAGATTAAATAAACCATAATTACACTGACCACTCCGGAAAAGGCTGACCAAAAGCGGATCGAGAAATCATTAAGCCCGAAAAGTTTTACCGGCAAAATTGTGGCATAGATATAACCGGGCATTTTGTAGTCGCCGATCGATTTGAAGTTGAGCGGCCAACTGACTCCGTGCTCATCTTTTCCTGTTTGCAGCAACGAATAAGAGTTATAACCGATGGCCGCCTCATCCCGGTTTAAGGCCGCCGGCAAAGCGCCTAAATATAAAAATCGGGAGAAAGCTGCCAAACTTATGATTATCAATAAAATTTTCTTCATATTTTTCCCGGATCGGGCACAATATATGATTCTGCCCGCCAAAGCACCTGATCGTGAATATCTTTAATAATTATTACCGGATTACCGGAGATTGGCCTGGAGCCGCGATTAACTAATAACAGTTGTTCTCCGGGTTTATGCCTTTGTAAGATTTGATTAAAGTCGATCATATCAAAAACATTTTTCCCTGATTCTAGTGATACCACCCGGGCCAAAGGATCATTAATCCATTCTGCCTGATGCTGAAATAAATCCGGGTCATACTGACTGTAGAATATCAGATAAATGTAACCGAAATCCAACTCCGGGGTGATATAAATTCGGTCATAATCAGCTTTAATCAAATTGATTTCCCTCATTAACCGGCCGGTTTGATCATTCCATGACGGACTCAACCGATTCGGAAAGACAAACCAATAGTTAATTAAAAAATAAATTGTTAATCCCAGGTACCCCGCCAGCGCTAATACTTTAAGCCGTTTTGATAAAGCCAGCCAGCCGTAAACGCTGATCAACTCCACGCCTAAATGAAACTCCATTAACCGGTTAGTAACCGGAGCGTTCACGGAAATCATGTTAGGTAACGGCGAGATCAATAATAAAAGAGCTAAAAATTTAACATTTATTTTTTTATGCCGAGAACGAATAAGCTGATAAATACCTGTCAGAAACAACGGCAATAGAACTAGATTTAAATTGCCCATGTTAATATTTTCTAAACTGTGCCAAGGATTATTGTCTCCGGTCGCAAATAAATATACCGGGTTAAATGAAGATAAATAATTTTTGACCAAATAAAACGATACAAAAAGCGGCTTGTTACTGAAAATTCTGGCCAGCGGCAACGGCAATCCGGCTGAATGCAAGTAGTGGGTGTTGTTATTAACCTGTTCGATTATTTCCGGACGAGAGAATAAAGTCGTGTTAATTTTTGCCTGGTTGACTGAAGCTGTTAAACCAATATAGCCAAAAACTGTAACAAATAAAATTGTCAAGTTGAAAATAAAATACAATTTGCATTGGTAATAATCATGGCGATTCCATATCAAATAGGAGGTAAAAATTAACGGAGCAACAATCAAAGAAGAGTTATAAATAAAAAAACTGACAACCATGGTTAAAACTGAGGCAACCAGCCACCTAGGATTTCTTTTTGACCAAAGTAAAAATAAATAACTCAAGGCAGTTAAAGTCAAAGCCACAATCGGTTCATAGGCAGACCGGGAGCCATAAATATGCCAATAAGAAAAAGCAATAAAAAGAGAGGTCAACATCGCTGATGTTTTTTTACTGAAAATTTCTTTGGCTAAAAAATAAACAATGAGAATTAAACCTGAACCGATAATTGCGTTTGGTAAACGGACGCTAAAAGCGTTTAAACCAAACCACTTGATCGGAAAATAAACTAAATAAATAAGTCCCGGTAGTTTATAATCGCCAAAAGACTGAAATAACAGCGGCCAAGGTCCTTGTCCATGTTCATCGTGGGCGGTTTGGATCAAACTGTAAGCATTGTAACCGATAGCTAATTCATCGCGATTCAAATTGGCCGGGTGTATCCCCAACTGCCACAATCTGAAAAACAGCCCTATAATAAAAATAAAGATCAAAATAAACTTAGACAGATAGCCTCTTCCGGACAAATGCCGGGTAGATAATAATAAAAGCGGTCATTAGTTTTCAATAAACTTAAGTCATTTTGATAATAGGCAAAATATAACTCCGGTTTATAAAGCGCCGGGCTGATGTAAACCGGCCGGTCATACTGTTTTTTGGCCGCGTCTTTATAGGGTTTAATCCAGGCAAACTCTGAACATTTTGGGTAATGAATAAAATAATCATGAAGATAAACTAACAAATTAAAGGTTAAGCCGGCAATAATTAACCACGACAACAATTTATTTTTGGCCATCTTCTGCCACCCCAAGCCGGCTAGATAGGCTAAAGGCACGATCATATAGATTGCCCGGGAAGCATGCGGGGTTTCATTGACTAAAGCGGCCACAACCGGTGACAGCAGCAGCCACAAAACCATTAACCGATTGGGTTTAGCCGCCAAGCCAATCAAAACCAGCAAACCCTGGACCAGCAATAACTCCCCGCCGAAACCGGAATGATGGCGCAAGTTGGGATCGCCGGCGGTAAATAAAAACTTGGGTTCAAAAAAATCAAAGTAATTGCTCAAAAACCGGTACCCTTTGTCAATTTTCCCGATCGGTGCAGTAATTAAATTGTCGTTGCTTAAACGGTATTGCTGGCTGAAAACATAATTCGGCGACTGGGTTAACCATAAACTGCCAACTGCCAAAATGATTAAGCCAATAACCGAATATTTAATCCCTTGGCGCCAGGCAAAAATTAAAAATAAAACCGGGGCAATCAACCGCAGACTAATATAACTGTAAATTCCCAAAACCCCGGTTAACCCCGCCCAATAACTTTTTTTAACTGCCAGCCAAACCATCAGCACCAGCCAAAACAACGACAAATGCGATTCAAAACCGATTCGGCTAAAATGAATTGCCCAAGGCATAATGGCTAAACTAGCCAACGCCAACCACGGTAATTTTTTATCTTTCGGTTCAATTCGTTTTACTAAATCAAAAATTAACCACAACAAGCTTAATCCTGCCAATAACGACGGCAGGCGGATTATTCCCTCGCCGGTGCCGAAAATTTTCCCCAAAAGCGTTACCAGCCAAATATACACCGGGGCTTTGTAATCGCCGTAAGAAGTAAACAACGGCTGCAGCCAGAAATTCCCAACTAAATCTTTACCAGTCTGGAGGATTGCCCGGGCATCCAAACCAATCGCTACCTCGTCCCAGTAAAGACTGTTGGGAATTTGGCCAAACTGCCATAAACGGGCAAAAATCCCCAGGATGATCAATATCCACATAGCTTATATAATAGTATAAACTATGATCTGGCTGTTAGTCTGGGCGGCTTTAACCCGTTTGCCTTATTTACTTTCCCAAACCCTGCTGTTTGGCTTTGATCAAGGCCGGGACGCACTCGCCGTTTGGAATTTTATTAAAACCTTCAACCTGCCTTTTATCGGCGCGCCGACCAGTATTCCCGGTTTATTCATCGGGCCTGGCTGGTATTATTTTTTAGCTCCGGCTTATTGGCTATTTCAGGGCAACCCGATTGGCGGAGCCTGGCTAATGTTTTGTTTATACCTGGCCGCTATAATTTTAACTTATAAATTTTTGGGGGCTATGGAAGCCATAATCATCAGCTTGGCGCCGATTTGGACCCAGCTAGCCACGGCTGCTCAAAGCCCATACCCAATACCATTACTGGCAATTATCCTGCTCATCGCGTTGAAAAAAAACTGGCACCCATTTCTAATCGGTATTATCGTAGGCCTAAGTTTTAATTTTGATTCGGCCCTGGCAATTTTTTGGCTCACTTTAATCCCGGTTTTAATAAAACCAAAACGGTGGCTTTGGTTTTTGGCCGGGAATATTCCAGCCTTCATTCCCCAGCTATTATTTGAACTTAAGCACAATTTTTCCCAAACCCGGGCAGTGATTGCTTATTTTGCCGCCGGCGAAAGTCAACAGATTTCTTTGGGCAAAATCAGCACTGTTAACCAATCGGTCATGCACGAACTATCCCTCGCGGTGCTGCCTGATAACCAAGAATTAAAAATTATTGGTTTAGCCATCATTCTTATCGGTTTAGTTTTTTTAATTAAACAAAAAAAAATCGACTTTTGGCGGCAAATCTTAATATTAAAGATCGTACAGGTAATCGGTTTTTGGTTTTTACATTACAACCCCTGGTACAGTTACGGATTGCTGCCGCTCGCGGTAATCGCCGTCGGGAAAATTTTACGGAGCCTGCCCAAACCCATAGCCTGGCTGTTTTTACTATTGCTGCTGATTAATTCAACGCTCAAATTTTTCCATTTTGAAACTATTGATAAAGCCAGGCTCGCCCAACATAAAGGTTTTTTAACGGCTAAGCTCCAGGCTTTGGATTACATTTACACCCAAGCCGGAGACCAGTCATTTACTTCCTATCATTACCATCCGGAGATTTATGACTTTGCCTATCAATACCTCTATATTTGGCAGGCATTTAAAGGTAAGCCGCTGCCAATAGAGTTTAGTTATCAACCGGGAGCGCCAAGCTACATTCCGGAAAAAGAAAGTTTACTCAAGCTTCTACCCAGTCCCGACGGACGCCGGGACGAGCCGAGCAAAATATTTTTAATCATCGAAAAACCGGATAATATTTGGCACTACCCGTTTGAATCGTGGTTAAAACAAATTGACTTTAGTGAAATAACCGACAAAAAAATTATCGGTCCGGAACTGGAAGTTTGGCAAGTACAACCCCGAAGTGACTGAAAAAAACCTGTTCGTAGTTGGGGTCATTTAGTAATTCATTTTTAACCCGCTCCATATCTTCGTAGGCCATTGGGTAAAAACTTTCGGTAAAAGTTAAGACGATATAATCCGCTTCCTGATAATTTTGGGGGAATTTATATATTTGATCCCGATTAATTAAACGGGCCAGCAGCGGCACTTGGGCGGAAATCGAAGCCTCTTCCGGAATTAAAGCCATCATCCGGTAATAATCGGCATTTTTCGGCGGCATCACATAAAATGAGCGCTTAAAAATTAAGGCAATCGGCGGGGCCGGATAATTCGGATCCAGACCGGAACGGTTAGTATAAAACGTACCGACGATAGCCACAAAAATTGACAGATAAATTAACAGCTTAAACTTTATTTTAGCCAAAGCATTAATCGCGCTAAAAACCAAAATTGGCGCTAAGGGCGCGGCGTAATGCCGCTGGAGGCTGTACCGGATCTCATCAACGGCAAAATGCCTTAAGAAATTAATCGGCGCCATCAGCCAATACAAATTTGAACCAAACGGAAGGAAACCAAAGGAAAAAGCGGTCAATAAAATATTGCGCACTTTCACTAAAGGATATATAAAACTTTGCAGAAAGGCTACAGGAGAGGATAAAAATGTATCAACGATAATATTGGCCGTACTTTTAGTGCCGAAAGCCAAGCGGCTGAAGGGCGCCTGACCGTTAAAAAGCGGCAGGAAAAAATTAAAAATTAAGTAATAGTAAGTCAGGGAAATTACCACCGTGATCAAACCGATTTTTCTTTCTTTTTTAAAGAAAAATCCATATACACCCAGAGCAAATAAATAAATCGCCACGTCTTCCCGAACCAATAAAGCCAGGACAAAAACCGGCCAGTAACAGCGCCAGTTTTTTATTTCCATAAAGTAAATCGCCAGACCGATAAAAGTGGCTGAAATCGTCGCCGAATGATAATCAGAAGAAATCGCCGACTGGAAGCCAATAAAGTATAAATATAAAAAAGTTAATATCCAAGGAATTAATTTGCCTTTGATTTTTCTTCGGGCGTATAAATAAACCGGAATCGCGCCTAAAACCACAATTACTTGCTGGAAAATAATTAACACCCGGGCATCGGGCCAGAGCCGGTAGAACGGAGCGAATAATGCCAGAATTGGATCAAAGTGATCATTGAAACTAATGCCGCCAAGGACAGAGCTCAAGGGGGCCTCAAACCGGGAAAGATGCCACACCGGTTGAGCCGAATGGGCCAAATCATCGCCCGCCTCAAAGCGGTTATATTTGACAATGCCGATCACCAGATAAACAACTAAAAAGAAACTGATCAAACCAATAATAAAAAAGTTCTGTTTAAAAACTTTTTTCATATAAAACAAAGGCCGGCTGACCGTCATCGAAATTTATCGTGTCTTTTAATTGGGTAAAACCGGCCACGGGATGATCTTCCTGGGTACAAACATAAAACACGCCGGTTTCAGGAATTTTAGCCGGGCAGGTCTCGCCGATAAAATACAGATTATCTAAATGGCTTATCGTCGTAAAGCCGAACTTGTCAGGATCAGTTAAGGCTTGACGTGACTGCGCCTGCCACTTAGCCGGATCGTATTGATTGTAAAACAGGAAATAAATGTAGGCCGTCCCCCGGGAGTCGGTAATCAGGGCTTTTTCGTAGTTAGGCATCAGTTGATTGACTCTCTGTACCAACTCTTTATAGCCCCCCTGCCATTCGTAGGGCTGGTGCACCGGCGCATGGATAAAATAAGCATCTAAATAGTGAATAAGATTATAAGAAAATAAAAGAATAAGAAAAACCTGACCCAATAAACGTAATTTTTGCCAAGCTGTCGAAACACCATACGCAATAATAATTGCCAGCGGTACAATCATCAGATAACTTCTGATTGCCGAGGGGGTTTCAAAAGTTATCGCCGCAGGCAGTGGAGCCAACCCTAACCAAAGCAAAATCCACCATTGCCGTTTTTTTATTGTTAGATAAAGCCCGATCAGTAAAAACGGCAGTTCCAGCCATAACAGTTGGCCCATATCCGGCACCCGGTAGCGTGGCCGGATCGGATCGCCGGAGAAAAACAAAAATTCCGGAGAAAAATGAGAACTATAGCGGCGGAAAAAATCAAGGCCGTATTCCACCGGTTTGTTGTGCAAAGCCCGGGTCAACCACAGCGGCTGATTTCTGGTTTCAGCAAATTTTTGTTCCAAACGTTGGTCGACGCCGGACTGGGTTTGAAAAATAGTCGTTCCGGCCAAACGCTGCCGGCTCTGCGGCAAAAACATTAACGCCGCCCAGAATCCCAGGAAAACCAGAAATAATTTTGTTTGCCGCTGCCGCCAAGCCAGCCAGCCAAACCATAACGGCGTAAATAACCGGGCCGCATTATAGGTAAAAATTGTTAAAATAAAACTGGTTAAGCTCAACTTTCTTTTTTTGGCATACCACCACCAAGTCCCCCAAGTAACCAGAAATAAAGCGGCATTGGCTTCAAAGGCGGCCCGGGAAAAATGAATGTGCCAGGGCATCGTCGCCAGCACCAGACCAGCCACCAGTGACCAGCGGGAAACCACTAAAACCGTTAAAACACCGAAAATCGCCGAGGGCAAGCGGACGGCAAATTCATTTAAGCCAAAAATGGCCACTGACGGCATAGTCAAATATATATAAGCCGGCAGTTTGCCTTCGCCGAAAGAATGGAAAATAATCGGCCAAGCTTTTCCAAACTCGTCCCGGCCGGTTTTTAAAAGCGAGTAAGCATTGTAACCGAAAGCGGCCTCGTCGTTAATAAAACCGGAGGGCACTTGGCCTAACTGGTAAAAACGCAAAACCGCTGCCAGAAGTAAAATTAAGAATAATTTAATTTTCATAAATTCTAAAAGCCAGTTGGCCATCTAAATCATAGATTTCTTCGATCAACTTACCTGTTTCCGGCAATGCCTCGCCCGGGCCGAATACAGCTAAACTATTTACGGGCAGATTCGGCGGCGGCGGACCAAACTTAACCTTACCAAACTCTAAATACTCACCTTGATCTTTGACCGCCTGATGATTAAGCGCCTGGACTAAACGCGGATCGGTTTGAGTATAAAACCAGTAATACATCGATGGTCGGCCCAACGCTCGAGTAATATAGATCTGCGGATATTGATCCTGTTTGGCTTCAACTTGGGCCACCATTTCCTTATACCCAGATTGCCACTGCTGACTATAGTTTTTCGGATAATCCCGGTAATAACTAACTAAATAATGGCCAAATTCCACCGCCATGATGACCCCAATCACCGGCCAAAAGCGTTTTAGCCTGACCAAACCGTAAGCGGAAAAAACCGTTAAGGGAATAATCATGGCTAAACTTCTTAACGCGTGCGGCGTGGCCAAGGTCAAGGCGGCCGGAAGCGGCGCCAGCAACAACCAGGCTAACAGCGGCCATTGGCGGCGTAATCCAAAAATTATCAATGGCAATTGAATTAAGAATAAACCACCGACTGTCTGAATTGAATGGCGCGGATTATTATCCCCGGTTATAAATAAAAAGTTAAAATCGAAATGATCCAAATAGTGATCAATAATAATGTCTTTATAGTGCCAGAAGCGGTGGTGTAAAATTTTCGCCCACCAGGTATTGCCGTCGGCCTGAATTAATTCATTTGATTTTATAATCGTGGCTAAATCCGTCAGCGCGCTGGTTTC
>Ga0100387_10003649_pt1 | contig 12851 bp, 6 predicted proteins | sample CryGeymeta201511_FD_81547 | JGI IMG/M metagenome (GOLD analysis project Ga0100387, IMG submission 81547) | Groundwater microbial communities from Crystal Geyser aquifers in Utah, USA - Crystal Geyser metaG 2015-11 | ecosystem: Environmental > Aquatic > Deep subsurface > Groundwater | place: USA... | reverse complement strand
TGACGCAATTGAGAAAAACTACAAGGAAATTCTGAATATTGGGGAAAATCGCCGTGAATACTACCAACTCCATAAAAATATACTCACATATGAAGTTACCGGTCCCATGACTATTGAAATTATTTGTCGTCGAGCAGTGCCGAAAAAGGAAATCAAACCCTGGAAATTCGGCTACCAGTTTAAGGTGGATGAGCAGCCCACCGTTGTAGTTAACCATGAAAAGGAAAACAGTAGCGGCTTATATTCATCCCAACATCCCGGGCATGGATACACAAAAGCCGGGAAACACGTTGTGAAAATACCCGCAGGGTATCATTTCCTCAAGTTAGAGCCGGAAATGAAGACCTCGCCACCCATGCTGATCAGGATAATTACGAAAACGGAATCGAAATCGGGGCAAAATTCCAGGTTTCTCAAACCCGAAGGTGATTACAGTCTTAAAAAACTGATCATCAGCGACAAATCTTTTCGATATTTCGAATTGACATTCGGGGTAGACCTCCGTTATATCGTTGATGGTGCCGGAGAATTGAAAATCATCAGCAGATTGGCTTTTGACGATCGTATGACCGGAGAAGAACCCTACCGAATTCGGGTCTGGGAAGATGATCAGGTGATCGGCACCTATTTTTTTTCTACAGAGCGCTCCGAAGTCACCGGTGTAGAAGATAATAAAATGCTGGTGCCCGGAAAGTGGCGATCCTGTCTGATTCCATCCTCTGATGGTGCTCACAATTTTAGGTTAGAACTGCTTGAAAAAGATCGTACCGTCTATATCAAAGGATTATTTTACCAATAAATGATGGATTTTAGAATGATTACCTTGAAAGGACCCGAGGGGATTTTATTCCTGGTTCTGGTATTGATATCCCTTATGTGGTCACAAGATATCACGCACAGACTGTTAGTCCCGCTGTATTTTGATGCTTCCGTATCTCTGGGCTATGACAGTAATTATCTCCGGTTCTCCGCCGATGAAATGGATAATGCAGATATTTCGGGCTGGATCATGGAAGATTCTCACTCCTTTGACAGTCCGGTTTTCAAACCGGAAGTAAGGCTGACCTATAGCCCGGTTTTAAACGCCCGCAACGAGACTTTTATTAAAGTTGATTTTTCTTACTCCGATTATAACCAATCTGCAAATAAATCCTATTCATCTTTCAGGGTGCTTTTTGAACAGCATTTGGGTTCGTACCAATGGCTCACGGTGGGGTATTCCCTGACTCCGGATATTTTTCTGCGGTTTTATCGGGACACAGATTTTGCTTCTCCGGACCCGCAAATGTGTAAGTTCACCAGTGAAACGATCTATGCTTCTTATTCATTTCCGGTACACAAAAAAACGTGGATCCGCATTAGACCCCGGTATAACAGACAATATTTCGGACCTGCATTTACCGAATTTGATACTGAAGTGGGGTCTGTTGAAGGGCGGTTCTATACCCGACTCATCCCTGATTTAAGGTTATCCGCATGGCTGGCTCCGGGAAAAGGAGATAACATCTCTTTTGGGAATGGTCAGACATCAACTGCCCTGGATCGATCCTATAAGGTACTCTCCGCCGGAATTCAGACAACATATTCATTAGACGGTTTGATTGATGTCATCGGATTTCTCTTCCTGTCTGAATACAGAAAATATAATTCTGATGACCCTGAAGATCATTTACACAAGGGGAGATATCACCGGGATAGCCAAAGTTCAATCTGGCTGGATCGGGAGTTCACCCGAAGCCTCTCGGGTCAATTCAGAATCAACTATCGGACCCGGCAGACCGAATCTCAGTACGATTGGGTCAGATTAAAGAAGACTTTCGATAAGTACGAAATTTGGTTAAAGTTCACATATCGTTTTTCGCTGGATTTATTTTATTAATTGTATTTGGACGGACTCATGAAAAAAATGTTGTTTATTAAAGTATTATTTACGTCGATTCTTCTTTTTTGGATGACAGCCTGTCGAACGCCTGCAGATCCTGCCGGCGTGACAACAAAAGCCCGGTTTACAATTGATACGGGCGGGTTTTGCCGGGATCTGGCAGTAAACGATTCGCTCATCGTGGCCGCCGCCGACGAAAATGGTTATCAGACTTACCGGTACCAGCTTACCCCGGATTCAATTTTATACGAGTTGATCGATGGCGTGAATGATATTGATTCGGATGGCGCCCCGGACCGGTTATGGCAAGTGGAAATAACGGATAAAATTAATGGAAATGAGTATCCGTTATTTTTTAGTCTGGATAATGGCGATGCTATTTTTTATCAGAACGTCGCATCGCCTTCAGCCTTTAATGCAAGGGTACCTGCCGATGGTTCTGCCAATCGTGAAAAAGTCCGGGGATTTACCGTAGATATGTCCTCCCAGGAGAGCGTTATTCTTTATGTTATAAAAGAGAGTGACAATACAAACACAAACTTTATATCCATCCGAAAACTCGATATTCAGTATGATTTTTTCGACTCCACGATTGTATTCTGGGGTGCACAGTTTGACATGTATAACCCATTAAATATTAATTCCAGCGATATTTATTATTCAGACAGTACTGTTTTTGTAGCAAATTCACAACTCGGGATTCAGACTTTTCAACAGTTGCACAATGGAGGCTTGGTTCTGAAATCAGAGTTTGATGGTATTCCCGGTGAGGTCAATGAAATCTTTGCCTCTAACGGATTGATCGTAGCCGGTTTATCCGACGATAAAGGATGTTACCTTGCGTTACTTGATTCGAATGGGCAGCCTACAACTAATTTACGGATTGCTGACGGGTATACAGTTCGGGGGATTGATATTTATCAGGACATCCTTGCACTGGCCTGCGGACCGGATGGCGTGCTTTTGTATAAGGTCCAATGGTCTGGTAATATTATCTCTGCGGTGGTTTCTGGTGTGATCTCTACTGAGTATGCGTATGCCATCAAAATCGTGAGTGAATCCTGTATTTTTGCAGGGACCCGGGCAGGGATTGAAGTGGCGTTCATTGAGCTTTAGTCGGGGAAAATTTTAGAAAATGAGGAAATAATGAAAAAACTTGTATTCATAGGGTTAACCATAACCGTTCTGGCAGCACAATATGACTGGCGGGATAACGGTCTGCCGGTGCGCCAGGGAGTGCATATTGAATGGCAACGGTCAGCAGATTCGGGCGCAGACGGTAACCTTATCTTTGTCTGGTCAGATACACGGAACGGCGGGCGGGATGTCTTTATTCAAAAAGTCAATTCTGAGGGACAACCCCTATGGGCAGATAACGGTGTGATCGTGGTGAATTCAGTAGGCCGGCAGGAAGATCCAATCGCTATTAGTGACGGAAACGGCGGGTCTTATGTGGTGTGGATCGACTATCGAAATGAACCCGAAGACGGTGATGTCTATGGTCAGTACGTAAATGCAGATGGTGAGATAATGTGGGGTCTTGATGGCGTTCCTCTCACAATTGTCCCCGGTAAACAACTTGAATTAAACGCTTCATCTGATGGAAACGGTGGCGCTTTTGTAATCTGGAACGATCTATCTGTTTCTCAATATGGGCATACCTACGGTACACATCTGACTCCGGATTTGGGTTCCATTATCGCACCCGGTACAGGCGTACCTATCCTGGCGGGTCCGGGACAACATCACAACGTAAGTATTGAAACCGGAGGTATTGGATATGCCAATATGGTCTGGTCTCATGTGAGCGGTATTGAACCATCTAACCTGAATGCCCAGCGGATAGACTCACAATGTAATACACTCTGGTCACCTTCTGATGAAAACGGGGTAGTGGTTTGTAGCGCAGAAGGAGAACAGTTTAATCCCAAAATTAGCAATGTAACCAATACGATTTCAGCAATTGTCTGGGAAGATCGTCGTCTTGATCCGAATAATAACGACATTTATATACAATTCATTAACGAAGACGGTTCACTAGTTTTAGACGCAGGTGGACTTTTGATCTGTGGCAGCAGTGCAAATCAAAGCAGTCCGCGGGTAAAAGGTGAGAGCGGTAATGCTTTTGTCATTTGGGAAGATTATAGAAATAATCCTGTCGATATAGATGTGTATGCGCAAAAGATCCAAACTGATGGCAATATCGTTTGGGAGACAGACGGGAAACCCATTTGTGCTATCAACGGAAATCAGACATCCCCCAGGCTTTCAACGGATGGATTTGGAGGTGTATATTTTACCTGGATGGACGAGCGAACCGCGGCAGCACCGGAAATCGACATTTATCTTCAGCATATTGCGTCTGACAATACTTTCTCCTTTGCCACACATGGACTTGCAATTTGTACGGCGCCCGGAAAACAGTTCGCACCGGTCGTCAGACCAGATAGTTTTGGAGGCGGCATGACCGTCTGGGGAGATCAGCGAACCGGAAGTATCGGGCTGTTTGTTCAGCATATTCTTCCAGGGTCAGGTATTACATTATCCGATAACGGTCTTCAGGTATATTTTGGGATCGATGGCAATACCAAAAGCGTGTCCTCTGTCTATCTCGGGGATGACCGTAACCTAATTTATTGGGAAGATCACCGCTGGGGAAGTTCGCATCCATCAGTGTATGGTATTGTGGTAGATTCTGAATTTGATGAGGTGGTGGAAGAATATGGGACATCCTCGGCGATTCCGTTGGGAACCAATCCCTATTCCAGCTTTCCTAAAATCGTTCGATCCGGTACACACCTGTTCATGAATTTCGAAACTACTGATGAATTTGGCACCCATTTTCAATATTACACCATATTGGATATCACTAATTTTTTTGAACCCATCGGCGATCCCATGGGGCAGCCGTTTTATATACCTTCATTTGCCAGCGACCAGAGACATTCAAGACTGATGACCGGCGATGATGGTTCCATATACGTTGCATGGTCGGATGTCCGCTTTGACTTATCATTTTCATATCTGGTATTTGTCCAAAAATATGATGCTTCAGGTAATCCACTTTGGACCACAGATGGTGTTTTGGCAGGTGCGATGGCGGGAGACAATATCGTTTATGATTTAATCACCATCCCGGGTGGCGGATGTATCGTAACCTGGCTTCAGGATAATATGGGTGATCAGGATTTTTTCTCACAAATGCTTGATCCCGATGGGACGGTGAGCGCCGGTTGGGAATCTCCGGTCGTTATTGTGGATCTTCCCGGAGGTCAATCAGAATTTAAATCTGCGATTACGCCGAATGGAATGTTTGCCGTCTGGAAGGATAATCGTTCAGGAAATTCCGATATTTACGGTCAGTGGGTAAATTTCGATGGTACGATCGCAGGTGAACCCAACGGTTTTCCAATATCTATAAAAGCCAATGACCAGCGTAAACCATCAATATCTTTTAACGAATCCACCAACGACGTTCTGGTGTGCTGGGAAGATTTTGAGAATGGATTCGATACAGACATTTTTTGTAATAAGATCAATATTGATGATCTCGCCATCTATAGCGATATTGAAATGGCAGTTATCCCAGGTTCAGATCAAAACGATCCATTTGTATTTACCAGTGACGATGGAACCTTTATGGTAAGTTGGGAAGACAGCCGTTTAAGTCTCGCTTCAGATATTTTTTACCAGGAAATTCAAAACAATAATTTGGTGTTTGACCCTTCAGGTATTGTCATGTGCAATGCGCCCTTCAAACAGGAATCTCCGCGAATCGATAAATATTCCGGGACAAACGGTCACTATTTTGTCTACTGGCTAGACAGCAGAAGTTCGGGTAAAGAGGACTTGGTCAATTTATACACGCAATCCAGAACACCAATTGCCGGATGCGGAACCGGTGATGTAAATGGAGACCTATCCGTCGATGTGCTGGATGTAGTGAGAACGGTCGCTATTATTATGGGTAATGTCGAACCGACACAGGAGGAAATTTTCCAGGCTGATGTAAATTGCGATCTGAGTGTAGATGTTCTGGATATTGTGGTCATTGTGAACATTATTCTCACCGTGTGATGAGATTTGCCTTTATTTTATTGCCTTTATTCTCTATTGTTTATTGTCAGGGGGAGCGCCTGATTGATCGCTGGCATACTTATGACGAAATTCAGGCACAACTGGAAGAATGGGACATGCAATTTGGGGATAATCAGGAACCGTCGGTGGGATATCCTGGAAGCGGGATCATTTATCATTTGGAGGAGATCGGGCGATCCAACTCGGATGATCTTCCATTCTGGGGGGTCAGACTCTCCTACCATGCCGATATCAAAGAAGATGAACCCAGAGTGTTGATTTTAGGCCAATGTCACGCAGAAGAAATTTACGGTGTAGAGATTTCCATGCAACTTATCTACATGTTTTTAAATCCGCAATTGTATGTGGGCACCTATTTTTCTTATATGAGAACCATCCTGCAGACATCAGAGGTCTGGATCGTTCCCACTTATAATCCGGAAGGGCTTCAAGTGGTTCATGGATTGGAACTAGACGGGAATTGGCTGCAGGACGAAACCTACCGGAAAAACCGAACGGATATCAACCTGAACGGCCAGTTTGATTTTTCCATCGGTGTAGGGAATGACTCTGACGGCGTTGATCTGAACCGGAATTATGATTTCAACTGGTTTTTAGGGGATGGATATTGGGTACCCGATCCCGGCTGTGGGTCCTATTATGCAAATTTTGATTACTTTCGCGGTCCTGCACCTTTCTCAGAATCTGAGGTCAGGGCTGTCCGTGATTTTGCCATCGGGCAAAATTTCCTGCTGTCTGTTGCATACCATAGTTCACGATCAGGGTGCGTCTCTGAAGAAGTTATTTTTCCCTGGGAATGGAACGGTAATAAGACTTCACCTGACTATCCTGTGGTCTCCCAACTGGGTGCAGAAATTGCCGGACTGGTCCCGAATGAGACCGGGTCAGGTTATTATTTGGCAATTCCCAGCGTCTCCCGCAGAGGGAATGCCCATGACTGGTTTTACACCCAAACCGGGTGTATACAATATTTAATTGAAACCGGTACCGCCAATATTCAGCCCAACAATGAATACCTGATCACAGATACAATCAATCGAAATATCAGAGGCGTATTTCATTTAATGAATCGTGCCATCGGATACGGAGGGCAGGGTGAAGATGACCCACTGGGAGCGGATAATTATCAGGTAACCGGAGTAGTCACCGATGCCATGAGCGGATCGCCGGTGTCTGCAATTGTTTCTGTCCCTCAAATGGATGGTCCTATGCTTAAACCCCGCTCTACCGATGAGTTTGGAAGATATCGCAGATTATTGTACCCGAGTACGTTTCAGGTCAATTTTAAAGCACGCGGGTACGATCCGCAGGTGCATACGATCACTTCCAGCAGCAGCAATACAAACATACTGAATGTCAGTATGACACCAAAACCCCAATACGAGTTTGCCATTGATTTGACAGCGCCCGACCTTTTTGACGGGGTCGCATTTGTGTCCCTGCGAGATGAAATCGGGGCTGTGGATACAATCACATTTATTCCCGGAGAAGATTATTTCAACACGATACTCCCCGGGAATACTTACGAGATCACTGCCTGGGGAACCGATGATCTCTTCCCGAAGCATTATATGGTGGAATTGGTTGCAGATACCACCCTTAATATCCGGCTGAGATGGGCGGGCATTGTTATAAATGAATCCTTTGATACCCCGCAGAACTGGTCTGCCGCGAATGGATTTTGGGCTGTTCAAATGGGTAGGCTGATTTCACAGAACAGCTTACTTTATGATGATAATTACCAATCTGAAATTACATCAACACCCATAGCGTTATCCGGTTTTTCAAATCTGGAAATAATTTTGGATTGGGAATATGAATTTGAGTGGGAAAAAGATACGGGTTACGTGGTGATCCTAACCGATACCAATCACTTTGGTGTTCATTACACCGATCAGCAATGGACGATGCATCGGGACTCGTTCCCATTGGATAATTTGTCCGGGACATCTGCTCAAATCACGATCGGACTGAAGTCGGATGAATCGCTTGGGTATCGCGGGTTATCAATAGATAATCTGGCCCTTTGGTACGAACCCGCTGGGGATTGCCCAGTCGCAGATCTGAACCGGGACGGCGCTTCGGATATCCTGGATGTGGTTTCACTGGTGGATGCCATCCTGAATGATGCTTTCTCAAGTTATTTGTACTGTACGGCAGATGTCAATGGAGATGTCGGATTAGATATACTTGACATTATTTATATTATAATGATTATAATTCAACCATAAAAGATCTGAATTATTGGAGTAAGAAATAATGCTAAAATTAATCACTTCACTTTTATTATTCGGGGTGATTTCCGCTGAATTTATGGAAGTAATACCCTTAAATCAGAAATGGTTGAATCCACGGATGGTTGGCCAATATTCCCGGGGGAAGTATCTTATCGTTTTATCAAAGAGCTTTTTAAACGACTATTTGTCCGAGCCGGTCTCCGGTGATTTTGTTACGTTTAAAAAATCGCAGGGCTATGATGTAGACGTCATTTCCATGGATACCGAGGGATTCTCAACTACTAATCCGGCCGAGTTAAAAAATTTCCTGATGACATACAGCGAAGAAAACCCGATGCTTGAATATGTTCTTCTCATTGGGGATATAGATGGTCCGCTGACGATACCCACGCATTTCATACCCTCCATAAACGAACCTGAGAATGATGTAACAGACTACCCTTATTCTGTATTTCATACGAATCCCAATGATGATGATTATGATATGCTATCGCCTAAATTTATCATTGGACGCTGGTCTGTCAGAAGCGGGGGTGATTTTATCAATATTAAAGTCAGATCGATTCAATACACGCGAATGGAGCAACTTTCTGGAGTAGAAATTGAAAGTTATTCAAGAGGACTGCTGGTCGCCGGCAATTATAGTAATAATGACGGGGTTGAAATTGATCCTGCCTCCTGGCCGGTAACACCGGTCTGGACCTCCCGATGGTTATATGATACCATGTCTGATTATGGGTTCGCACAGATAGATACCGCGTATTTTTATGCAGAGAATCAAGTCGCTGATAACACCGTCATTATCAATGCATGGAATAATGGTATCGGCATTGTCAATTACCGGGGATGGGGAAATTCTCACGGATGGCACTTTCCCGCCTTTCATATTGATGACCTTGAATCTTTGACCAATGGATGGAAACTTCCGGTCGTTGGCAGCTTCGTTTGTAATACCGGAGATTTTGGCGCAAATCTGGCAAACAACGGTCCGGTAAAGTGTTTTGGTGAGGAACTGATCACACGGGGAACACCCACCAACCCCAAAGGCGCAGTGGCGGTCATCGGCCCTTCTGATCTGGATACCGACACCCGATATAACAATGTCATATGCGGTAATTACTGGAGGGCTTTGCTGACCGGTGAGACTGCTGAAATTGGTGTGGCGCTTCACATAGGCAAACAATCCCTCATTGACGAATTTCCGCAATTGACCGGAAACGGAGATGTGGTAGAATTTTATCACCATATTTATTCCGTGCTGGGTGATCCAAGCTTACCAGTCTGGCTGTTAACTCCCGGAAACCTTTCGGCAAATATTGAATCAGATCCGCAGGTACATCATTCCTTTGTTACCACGTGGATTACGGATGAAAATGGAGACCCGGTGGAGGAAGTGGTGGGCGCCCTTCTTCTGGGCACTCAATTGGTTGGGAAAGGGTTATCCACACCAATGGGTCAATTGGACATTGATTTTTCAGACATACCGGAAGGTTCGACCCTCTCACTGTATCTTAATAAGCCGCAGTTCAGACAGAAAAAAATGGATCTGGTATTTCTTGAGGATGATGGAACCCCATTCAATCCTCAAATCTGGACGGCATTCGATATACAACCTATTTTAAGTACCGGGGAAGGATTTATCCATCCCGGGGAATCCGTCAATATTGCTTTGAATGTTTCGAACCCATCCGAATACACGCTCCCTCAGGTTGAAATTTCGCTATCCAGCCTGACTGATGATGCGTTTTTTGGATCATTCTCCACTGAAACGGCAGATTTTTTTCCCTTCACATCAATGACGACGGGTACGATGTTCAGCGGCGATATCGGTGAGTTTCCCATATCCAGCCGGGTTTATCTCAGGGCTGATTTTTCAATGAATGGTGTAAATATCGCAGAATCTGAATTTCCCCTCGCCATCGGTCCGATCAATGAAACCGACCCTTTGTCCCCCGACGAGTACGGATATTGGGCATACGATAATTTTGACACAGGGTATGATGAAGCCCCGGTGTATGAGTGGATCGAACTGAACCCTGATACGGCAGGATCGGGAACGAATCTATGGTTGACCGATGACAGCCACATTCTGATTCAACTCCCATTTGATTTTATATACTATGGAGATATTTATGAAAATATGACGGTGGGATCCAATGGGTGGCTGTCGATGATTCCCTGTAATATTGATTATTTCTGGAATTTTAGTATTCCAATGTATATGGGTCCATCTGGGATGATCGCTCCATTTATGGATGATCTTGATGACGATGGCGGGAATGAACCCTTCGATGTTTTCACATGGTATGACGAGACAAATAACAGATTTATCGTTGAATGGAGCAATGTTGCAAATGGGGAAGATGATGAATTTTGTCAGACGACTGGGTGTATCAGAGAAACTTTCGAAGTTATTTTCAATGATCCTGCTTTTTACCAGACACAAACCGGCGATGGCGAAATTATTTTCCAATATAAAGAAATACATGATATTGATGCGAATGGCAACTACTCTACCATTGGAATTGAATCACCTGACCAAACAGATGGTTTGCAGTATCTGTTCTGCAATATCCCACAACCCGGTGCTTGGTGGCATGTGGATGCATACCAAACCCTTACTGAAGATCTTGCAATTAAATTTACAACCACCGGTCCGTCAATTGCCGGATGCGGCGCTTTGGGTGATCTGAATCAGGACGGCGCCTTAGATATTCTGGATATTGTCAGAGCTGTTTCCATTATCATGGGGGACGATCCGACACCTGCTGAATTATTACAGGGGGACGTTACCTGTGACGGCGCCTTAGATATTCTGGATATTGTCAGAATGGTCAGTATTATATTAGTCTCCGGTTTATAGTTTTTATATTCATTATTGAAACCCCGATTCTACGATAACGGTCTGCAATTTGAATGCACCGGGTGTGGAGAATGTTGTAAATACTCTGATGCCGTCGTATATGTTACTGATGAAGAGATAACAGCCATCGCCGGGTACTTACAATTATCTGATGCAGAATTTGCTTTGAATTACATCGGTGCATTTAGAGGGGAATGGGTACTCAAGTCGAGGGGAGATGCCTGTATTTTTCTCAATGATCACGTGTGTAAAGTCTATCCGGTCAGACCCCGCCAATGCCAAACTTTCCCATTTTGGTCCGACATTTTAAAAACAAGGGAAAGATGGAATCTCGTCAGCGAATCCTGCGAAGGCATGGATCAGGGGAGATTATTTAACGCTGAGGAAATTCACACTATCCTCAAAACACATCAATCTGTCCCCGGGGTCACGACCCGAAAAGAGTAAGATCCGAACGATATGCTAATCGACTAAAAACGTCGCTTTTAACAAAGGAGCGAAAAGAAAATCTTCTGTCTTTTCCAACGGGCGAATACCGGATAAATCCCATGTCACATTATGGGTTCTGAATCTGATCCCCAGGGATATATATCCGTTAAAATTTTCTTCAGCGAAAGAAGTGAAGTTTGCATATTCTGCCATTAGGGAAGTTCGTTTACTGCTGTCTATGCGATATCCCATAGCGTAAACCCATTCGTTGTGTTCGGTACTATTATCACTATTGAAAAATTTTAACATTCCGGTTGCAATGTGCAGCCCGGATGCCTTTTTTCCCAGACTGACGACTGTTACCAGAGAAGTAAAACCATTATTGGGCGTATGTGTCAAAATTCCGGAGGCTCTCACTTCTCCGGAGTTCAGATATTGATGTTTTATTCCCAGAGTCAGGGAATTCGTAAATTCAGTTGTCATGGGGAAGAGCGATAGAATACTGACATGGGTTTTATTTGTAATCGCATAGGTGTAGTTTAGAAAAACGAGTTCCCAGTCCGTAAAATAGGACTGGCCTTTTTCCATATGATAAGCAGTGGGCATCAAGGCGAGTTCGTGGTCGCCGGATTCATAGACCTGTGCCACTACGAATGAAATCATGGTGGTCCATAGTGCAATTAAGTTTAATATTTTCACGAGTAACTCATTTTTTATTTGGTAGTGCAAAATTCTTTCTGTAAAATTGATTAAGAAAAGTGAGGTTCAGGATTCTCAAATTTAGGTAATGAAGCTAAAAGGAGTATCAGATGAACACCACGGGAAAAAATATACAGTTTTTTTAAAATACTTGAAACATTAATTGAGAGCGGACCGGAACAATTTCGGGAAATTTTCCGGATTTTACTGAACGAAGCCATGAAGATCGAGAGGAACCAGTTTCTTCAGGCGGATCCCTACGAGCGATATGAAGATCGAAGAGGATATGCCAACCTGTCCGCCGGCAGGCGGGTGGTTTCAAACCCAAAACCCTGAATACACGCATGGGTCCGGTAAGCATTGAGATTCCCCAGGTCAGGGGATTGAGTTTCTATCCCAAGAGTCTTGAGAAAGGATCCCGCAGTGAGAAAGCGCTGAGCTGGCCATAGCCGACCTGTCCGCCGGCAGGCGGGAATGTATGTTACGGGGGTTTCAACGCGACGCGTCACAAAGATAACAGAACTTCTCTGTGGACTGGAGATCAGTTCTACCCAGGTATCCAGGCTGGCCAAAGAACTGGATGAGCAACTGCAGGCCTTCCTTGAGCGTCCTCTGGGCCGGTTTGAGTATGTCTATCCGGATG
>Ga0100387_10003648_pt1 | contig 12853 bp, 10 predicted proteins | sample CryGeymeta201511_FD_81547 | JGI IMG/M metagenome (GOLD analysis project Ga0100387, IMG submission 81547) | Groundwater microbial communities from Crystal Geyser aquifers in Utah, USA - Crystal Geyser metaG 2015-11 | ecosystem: Environmental > Aquatic > Deep subsurface > Groundwater | place... | reverse complement strand
AGTGACCGTAGTCCGAGCCCGCGATGAAGGCGTAGCCCAGCCCGACCACGTGGTAGTCGGGGTTCATGATGTTCCGGCAATGGCCGGGGCTGTTCATGAAGCCCTCGACGGCCTCGGCGGCCGTGGCCTGACCCGCGGCGATGTTCTCGCCCCAGGGGTAGGGTCCGGCGAAGCCCGCGGCGCTCATGCGATCGCTGAAGGTGATGCCCTCGGGCGTGTCGTGCTCGAAGTAGTTTCGGTCGCCCATGTCCTGGCTGTGCAGGCGCGCGGCGATGCGGATGGTCTCGTCCATCTCGAGCGGCGTCGCCGGGCCGAAGACGTCCATGTCGCAGGTCGCGCCAGCCGCGCGGCGAGCGTTCACCTCGGTCAGCATCTGCTCCTCGTAGGTCGCCCAGGCCGCGGGCCAATCGCCCGTGCCGGCGCACGCGGCGCTGAAGCAGTCGAGGTCCGCGCAGTCGACGAGTCCGTCGCCGTCGCCGTCGAGTCCGTCGTCGCAGATCTCTTCCTTGCCGCTGACGGCGAGCGTGAAGTCACCGCTGGTCGACCCGCTGAAGCCGTCCACGACGATGCGCACCTCGTCGCAGGCGCCCAGGTCGACGCTGACCAGGGAGGTGAGCGTGCCCGAGGCGACGTCGTCGTTGCAGCCGATCTCGTCCGCGCCACGGAAGACGGTGAGCACGGTGTCGAAGCCCGTGCCCTCGGTGCTGAAGCGGTAGGTCCCGGCGCGAGGCGCCACGAAGGTGTAGACGAGGTCGGGCGAGCCCGAGCCGCCGCCCATGGCGCAGCTCGCCGCACCGTGGGCGTCCGTGCCACCGGCGGTCGTGCCCGTGACGCTGGTGGGGAAGCCCGAGATCACGACGGCCCCATCGCTCAGGTCGGGCGCCGGGCAGCTGCCACCACCCGGGCGTCCGTCGCCGCCTCCACAGGCCAAAGAGAGTCCCAGCAGGGGAAGCAGGAGCACGATCCGAGTGTTCATCGTCGAGGAGCTTAGCCTGCTAGGCTCCCAATCGCATGCAGGATCCCCCCGAAGAAGCTAGCTTCGAGCCCCAGACCTCCGTCGCGCCGAGCGAGATCGCCGGCGACGCCGCGGACCCCACGGAGGCGCCGCTCGCCAGCGAAGACCCCGCCCAGACGGCCCCGCCGAGGGAGCCGTCAGCTGACGCGCCCGCGCCGGAGCCGCCCGCGCCAGCACGGACGCGGCTGAAACCATGGCAAGGCTTGGTCGCCGCCTTCATCGGCGGCAGCTTCGGCATGATCGCGAGCCTGGTCCTGGGCCTGGCCGCGCTGGCGGGCCTGTTGATCGCGCGCCCCGGAGGCTTGCAGCCGGACACGCTGCCGCAGGACATCCTCGGGCTGAGCATGAGCCTGTGGGTCGTCGTGCCCAGCCTCTTCGGTTCCCACGGCACGCTCTCGGTCGTGCCCTTCCTGACCGCCATGCTGGCGAAGGTGCCGATTCGTTCGGCGCTCGGGTTGAAGGGCGCTCCGTGGCTGGCCTTCGTGATGGCACCCCTCGGCATCCTCGGGCTCGGACCCACGTCGGACGGCATCGTTCACCTGATGCGCTGGCTCGCGCCCAACTTCACCTTCGGCACGTTGGGCCAGCTCGACACGCTGATGCATGGCCACTCCTTCTTCGTGCTCTGGCCGCTGGTCGCGCTGCTGCCCGGCTTCGCCGAGGAGATCTTCTTCCGCGGTCTAGTGCAGCGCTGCCTGGGCAACGGCGTGGTCGCCATCCTGGTCTCGGGCATCTCCTTCGCCTGCTTCCACATGGATCCGCATCACGTCGCGGGCGTGCTGCCCGTCGGCCTCTACCTGGCCTGGGTCGCCGCGCGCGCCGACAGCACCTGGCCCACGATCCTCGCCCACACCATCAACAACTCGATGGCGCTCTTCGGGAGCCAGCTCCCCAAGAGCGTGGGCGTGGGCAACGAAGACCCGAACCCGTGGTACATCGTGGGCGGCCTCGCGCTCACCGCCGTCGCCATCGCGACCATCTACTGGGCGACCCGCAAACGGGGCGAGGCCGAAGAGGCGGGCCCCTCGGCTCAGTCCGTGTCCATCGCGTCGTAGAAGGCCAAGGCGTCCAGGTAACGCACGTCGGGCAGACGCCTCAGGCGCGGCACGAGGTACCAGGCATCGGCGGCGTCGAAGGCGATCAAGATGCGCGCGCCCGCGTGCTCGGCGATGGCTTGACGCATGTGCTCGAAGTGCGCGTGCAGCAGACGACGCGGACCGGCCGCTCCGAGCTCGTCTTCGGCGGCGGTGGAGAGCGCCTGCCTCGGCCAACCCACGAGCCGACGATACGCGGCGGACAGCGCATACGCGGGCTCGTCGCCGGGATCGTCCTCCTGACGCATCACCCGCACGGCGCGCAGCGCGCGACGGTAGTAGCTGACGTCCGGACCCTCAGGATGAGCCTGAAAATAAGCACGAACATCGCGCGTCGCTTCCGGCGTCAGCCCCGACACGGGCACGACCTGGTAGTGAAGTCGACTGCGCAAGGGCAGGAGCACCTCGGAGATCTCGGGGCGCCGCGCGAGCCATGGGTCGTCGGCCGGCGTCCCCGGGTGACGCGCATCACTCGCAACCTCCACGCGCGCCAGGACCGCAGGAGGCACCTCGATCAACACCACGTCCGGGGCGATGGCGCGCACCAGCTCGCGCATGCAGTCGAAGGAGTAGCCCGACTCACGCGCGTGGCCGCGATGGAGCGTGGGCAGGAAGACGACCTCCGTGCGCCCCTGCGCGCGCAGGGTCGAGCCATGGTTCACCGGGGTCGAGCTGCAGGCCGGGCCGCCCAGGACGAGGAACGTCCACAAGGCGAGGCTCGCGCGCCGCGTCACGGCTCCGAACCGAGCACGGTGCGCCTCGCCATCGCCACCAGCGCGTGGGCGTCGAGGGGCTTGACCAGGAAGCCGTCCGCGCCGAGCGCCGAGAGCAGCCGCCAATCGGGCGCGCCACCCCGGGCCGTCACCACGATGATCGGCAAGTTGGCGCCGTGCTCACTGCCGCGCAGAGTCGCCGTCAGCTCGACGCCATTCATGCCAGGCATGTCGAGATCGAGCACGGCGAGGGACGCGGGGCGCGCCTCGAGCGAGTGGAGCGCGTCGATGCCATTCGACACGCTCTCGATCTCGGCCTTGGGGAAGGCGTGACGCAAGGCAGCCCCGGCGAGCGCCAGGAAGTCCTCGTCATCATCCGCCACGACCACGCGCAAGGTGCGGCGCCCCAGGGCAGGTTGATGGGCCTCGGCGATGGAGTCGCGCGCCTCGATCAGCGCGCGGCGAAAGGCGTCGGGCGTCTGCGTACGCGTGGTCGGTGACGGGTCGAGTCCCTGGAGCAGCACGTCGTCGAAGCAGGTCGGGAGCTCAGGGCGGATCGCGCTCGGTCGGCGGGGTCGATCGCCGCGACCGTGCACCTCGTAGAGCTGGGCCATGTCGTAGACTTCCAGCGGCAGCTCGCCCGTGAGCATCTCGTAGGCCGTCGCCGCCAGGGCGTACACATCCGCGGGCGCGTCGATGGGTTGCCAGGACTCGCCGATGGCCATCTCCGGCGGGATGTAGGCGGGCGTTCCCGCGATCAGCCCCAGATCATCGGCGACACCTCGGCGGCGCATGAAGCCGAAGTCCGCGACCGCGGCGCGGAAGGCTGGACCGAGGAGGATGTTCCCGGGCTTGAGATCCCCATGCAGGAGCCCCGCGTCATGCACCGCCGAGACGCCGCGACACACCTGATCGAGGATGCCGAGGGCTTCGTCGATGGGACCCAACGCACGACGCTCGTCCCAGTCCGAGAGCCAGCCCGCGACGCTGCGGCCCGGCACGTACTCCATCACCAGGTAGGGCAGATCGAGGTAATCGCCGAAGTCGTAGACCTGCACCACGTTCTCGTGCCGAACCGTCGCCATGGCGCGCGCTTCGGCCAGGAAGAGATCACGGCTCGAATGGCTCACGCGGCCGGGTGCGATCAACTTCAACGCCACGTCGCGCTCGAGGCGCAGGTCACGCGCGAGCACGACCACGCCCATGCCGCCATGACCCACGGGCCGCAGCACGCGGTACTTGCCCTCGACGACCGTGCCCGCGGGAGGCGCGCCACCGGGACCGAGCTCGTCCACCCAATGCTCGTCGACGTCGAGTGTGGTCAGTTCGCGTGGGCCGAGGCCCCGTCTGGGATCGTCCGACATGTGTGCCGCATGGTGCAACGGAGTGCCCCTTCAGGTAAACAGTCCTGGTTGGAAATGCCGATTAGGGGCGAATGAGCGAGGCGCCGAGAGACGCAAAGACGGGCCTCTCGGGGCTCGACGCGGAAGTTCACGCGCTGGCCCGACGGGCGCGCCGCGGACTGCCGGCGCGCGCTGCTGCCCTTCGCGAAGCAGCTCTCCGACTCCGCTCGGGGGATGGTGAGGCCGCATCCGAGCTGCGCCGACTGGCGCATCGCCTGCACGGCACGGCGGGCAGCTACGGCATGCGCGCGCTCGGCGACGAAGCCGCGGAGGTCGAGGCCCTGGCCGTTCATGGCGACGCTGTGGAGCTCGCGAGCGCGGCCCTGATGCTCGCGCTGTCGTGCGATGCGGAGGCCGGAGGTGACGCGAGACGATCCGAAGCGCCGCCCTCCGCCCAGCACGGAACCGCACAGCGCGGCGCGGACGCCGCCGAGACGTCGACCCCGGAGCAAGCGCCGAGCGCTCGTGTGCGCGCATTGATCGTCGACGACGACCCGGCGATTGGCAGGCTCGTGGGGCTCTTGCTCGAGCGCATGGGCAATTACGAAGTCGAGGTGGTCGACTTCTCCGCGGCGGCGCTCGAGAAGCTGGACGCGGGGCTGTGCCCTTCCCTGCTCGTGGTCGACGCCATGATGCCCGACATGAACGGACGCGCGCTGGCCCAGGCCGCGCGCAGGCGCCCGGGACTCGAAGCGCTCCCCGTGGCCATGCTCTCCGCGGCGACCGCCCAGGAGCTGGGCTGGGACGACGGCGAGTTCACGCCCGACGCCTGGATCACCAAGCCCGTGCGCGCCGCCGAGCTCCTGGCCGCGCTGCGCAAGCTGCGCTGAAGCGCATCGACGCAACCGCCGAGCACCGCGGCCGACAAGGAGCCATGCCGCGCCACCCCATCGTGTCCCTCCTCGTCCTCTCCTTGCTGCTCAGTGGGGCCTGTGCCTCCGGCGGTGGGCTGCCCCGCGCTGCCGTCGCGCACAACCACGCGGGAGCCGAGCTCCTGGCCCACGGACGGCTCGACGACGCGGAGGCGCGCTTCCGCTTGGCCCTCGAGTACCAGCCACGGTTCAGCGAGGCGCACGCCAACCTCGGGCTCGTCGCCATGCGCCGTGGACAGCTCGACGACGCGGAGCGCGAGCTGCGTGCGGCCATTCGCCTGAACGAGGACTTCGCCCTGGCCTACGGCAACCTCGGCGTCGTGCTCGAAGCAAAGGGCGATCTCCAACAGGCGCAGGATGCCTACGAGCACGCGCTGTCGATCGATCCGGGCCTGGTGGGCCCGCGGAGGAACCTCGCCGTCTTGCTGCTGCGTCAGGACCGCTTCGTCGAGGCTCGGGCGCACCTGCTGCGCTTGGTGCAGCTCCTGCCCGCGGATGGCATGGCCAACGGCGCGCTGGCCTACGCCGAGCTGCGCCTCTCCCGACCCGACGCCGCCCTCGAGCGCGTGGCGCCCATCCTCGAGCGCGACCCGGAGGACGCCGTGGCGCGCTTCGTGCGAGGCGTGGTGCGAGCCAATCAGGGCGACCTCGTGGGCGCGGAAGCGGACCTCGAGCAGGCGCGGCGAGACGAGCTGGTCGGGCGCCAGGCGCGGCTCCGGCTGGCAGCCCTGGCCAGCGTACGTGGCGACCACGAGCGCGCGGGGGCGCTCCTGACTCGCCTGCTGCGCGAGCGGCGAGACGATCCGGCGGCCCAGCTCGTGGCGGCGGCCGAGGCTCTGTCGACGGAGGATCCCGCGGCTGCTCGCCAGCACTCCGAGCGCGCCCTCCATAGCCAACCCGAGCTGTCGGAGGCGCAGCTGCTCCTGGCGCGAGCCTGCGTCGCGCTCCACGACGCGCCCTGTGCCCGCCACGCTCTGGCGGCGCTCGACGGCGCCCCCGCGCGCCTGAGGCCAGCCGCGGAGGCCCTCAGGCTGCGCTTGGCCGACCTCTGAAGCCGCGCGAGGACTGGCCCAAAGCCGCCCCGTGCTCTTCTCTTGCGGATCCAGAGCGCACGACGATACGCTTGGTGGCTATCGATCCATCGGGGGAGGACGGGATTCCATCCATATGTTCGAGAAAATGCAGCGCAGCCGGACCATCACCATGGGGCTCCTCGTGGCCGCCGCGGGTGCAGCCTTGGGCGCGTATTGGGCCGTTCAAGGTGGAGGAGCCATGGCCGCCGTGGCCGCCGCCGTCATCGCCCTCGTCGGTGGACTCGTCATCGTAGGCGGAATCGAGTCGCCCGAGCTCGCGCAAGCTCTCGAGACCGCACGCAAGCGCGCCGATGAGGCCGACCGAGAGCTGGCCGATGCCAAAGCCAAGCTGGCAGAGACCAAGGCCAACCGCGCCGAATACATGCGCGCGGCGAACGGGGTCGAGCACTCCGTGCGCGAGAACGTGGACTCCCTCTCGGCGGGCTTCGGCGAACAGATGGCCGCCGTCGATCAGACGACCAGCTCGATGAAGGACATGGCCGCTTCGCTGCTCGAGATCGCGCAGCACGTCGAGGCCCTCGCCAGCAGCGCGGAGGAGAGCTCCTCCTCGATCCTCGAGATGACCGCGACCAACGACGAGGTCGCCGAGAACATGGCCAACCTCGCCGCCAGCGTGCGCGAGACGGTCAGCTCGATCGAAGAGATGGCCTACAGCATCAAGGAGGTCGCACGAAACGTCGACTCCCTCTCGCTGACTGCCGAAGAGACCTCCTCGAGCATGAATCAGATGGACGTTTCCATCGATCAGGTGCAGTCGAACGCCAACGAGACCGCGCGCCTGTCGGAAGAGGTGGCCAGCGACGCCGAGCTCGGCGCCGAGTCGATCCTGCGCATCATCGACGAGATCAACCGCATCCGGAACTCGAGCGAGGAGACGGTCAGCGTCATCCAATCGCTGAACCTCCGCATCGAGGCCATCGGCGACATCCTCGAGGTAATCGACGACGTGTCGGAGCAGACGAACCTCTTGGCTCTGAACGCCGCCATCATCGCCGCCCAGGCGGGTGAGCACGGCAAGGGTTTCGCGGTCGTCGCGGACGAGATCAAGGATCTGGCCGAGCGCTCGGCCACCTCGACCAAGGAGATCGCCGAGCTGATCAAGACGATCCAGTCCGAGTCCAAGAACGCCATCGAGGCCGTGAAGCGCGGCGCCCAGACGGTCGACGCCTCGGTCACGGTGAGCGCGGAGGCGGAGCGCGCGCTGAAGAAGATCCTCGTCTCGTCCAAGAAGTCCACGGGCATGGTGCGCGCCATCGCGCGAGCGACGGTCGAGCAGGCCAAGGGCAGCCGGCAGGTGACGGACGCCATCGGACGCATCGCCGAGACGGTGCAGCAGATCGCGGCGGCCACGGCCGAGCAGGCACGCGGCTCCGAGCTGATCATGAAGAGCGCCGAGAAGATGCGCCTCATCACCCAGCACGTGGAGCGCAGCAGCCAGGAGCAGGCGCGGGGCGGCCGCCAGATCAGCCAGGCCATCGAGAGCATCTCGAACATGGTCAACCACATCCACCAGGCACATCAACAGCAGGCGCGTGGATCGGAGCAGACCTTGACGGCCGCTGCGCGCATCGAGCGGCTCACGCGCGCGCACGAGGGGAAGGTTCGCAGGCTCAGCGACGCCGCGGACATGCTCGCCAAGCTCAGTCAGCAGGCTTGAACGGGGCCCGAGCGCGGGCTACGTATGCGCCGCGGCGCTACCGGACTCGTTGACCGGTGAAGCGCGTGCGCGCCCCCTAGGACTCCCCCAATGTTCGGCATCGGCATCGGCGAATTCGCGGTCATCCTCCTGGTGCTGCTGCTGGCAGTGGGCCCGAAGAGCATGCCCAAGTTGTTGCAGACCGTGGGCAAGGGCATGCGCGAGTTCCGCAAGGCCACGCGCGAGCTGCGCGCCCAGGTGGGTCTCGACGAGATGCTCGCGGAGGTGCGCAAGGAGGTCGACATCCGAGACCCGCTGGGCATCCGCGAGATGAAGCTGGCGGGCAAGGACGTGTCGGGCGTGCAGGCCAAGGGCCTCACGGCCATGGATGTCGAGCTGGAGCAGCCCTACGAGGGCGTCGATCTGAAGCACGCGCGGGACGAGTCCATTCGCCGGCAGAAGGAGACCCTGACGCTGAGGGAGCAAGTCGGGGCCACCGGATCCGGCCAGCGTGAGGCGGAGCAGCGAGCCGCGCTGGCGGCAGAGGCAGAGGCCGCCGCGCTCGAGGCGCCCGTGTCGATCCGCGCTCTTTCGACCCAAGGCGCCTCGCCCGGGAGCGGTGAGCGTGCGGCCTCGGCCGACGCCCCCGCGAAGGACGACGAGACGCCGGACGCCGCGCCGTGACGAAGGAGCTCCCCGACGACGACACACGTCCCGAAGACGACGTGGAGATGGGCTTCTTCGACCACCTGCGCGAGCTGCGGACACGCATCGTGCGCGCGCTCTTCGGTGTGGTCCCGGGCGTGATCATCGCCTGGCTGTACAAGGAGCAGCTGCTCGATCTGCTCTTGCAGCCCTATGTCGTGGCCTGGCGAAAGCTCGGGCTCGGCGAACCGCAGGTCCACTTCGCGAACCCGCTCGACCCCTTCGTCGCCTACCTGAAGATCGCCATGGTGGTCGGGGTGTTGGCGGCCACGCCTTGGATCTTCTGGCAGGTCTGGGGCTTCATCGCGCCCGGCCTGTACCGCAAGGAGAGACGGCTGGCTCTGCCCTTCGTCTTCTTCAGCACGATCTGCTTCGTGGGCGGCGCGGCCTTCGGCTTCATCGTGGTCTTCCCGATGGCCTTCGAGACCTTCCTCGGCTTCGGGGGCCAGCTGCCGAGCCACCACATCAACCTGCAGCCGACGATCATGATCACGGAGTACCTCAACCTGGCCACGCGGCTCTTGCTCGCGTTCGGCCTGGTCTTCGAGGTTCCCGTGGTGGTCACCTTCCTGTCGGCCATGGGCATCGTGAACGGGCCGCAGCTCTTGAAGTTCGGGCGCTGGTGGGTGCTGGTCGCCGCCGTCCTCGCGGCGATCCTGACGCCGCCGGATGTCGCCTCTCAGGTCATGATGCTCGTGCCCCTGGTCGTGCTCTACTTCATCGCCGTCGGCATCGCCTTCATCATCGGCGACCGCAAGAAGAAGCGCGACGAGGCCGCGAACGACGAAGGCTACGAGCGCTGAGCGCGCCGGCTCCGCCTGGAGTCGGGACGACGCAGGACGCACGGGAGGCTCTCTCTCCAGGGGACGGCGACCTTGCAGCTGCGAGCGCTTGGCACAGACCCGTGACCTGCCCAGAAGGCGCTCGCGCAAGGCCGCCTCGCCGCGCTCGCGCGAGCCGCGTCATGCGCCTCGGCGCGGCGGACGCTTACTCTTCGTCCTTTTCGGAGCCGAGCAGGTAGGGGGCGTGCTTGGGCACGACCTCCGGGATCGGCCATTGGTCACCCCAGAGGCAGGCGCCTCCGTCCATGACGAAGGTCTGACCGGTGATGAAGTCGGCGTAGCGGCTGATCATGTAGGTGATCAGGTGGGCGACCTCTTCGGGCGCGCCGAGGCGGCGCAGTGGGTTCGCCTTGGCGGCGTCGCGCAAGAGCTCGGGCGGGTACTGGCGCGTGCCGCTGGTCTCGATCACACCGGGCGCGATGCAGTTCACGCGTAGGCCGTGCTGGCTCCACTCGATGGCCAGGCTCTTGGTCATGTTCTCGACGCCCGCGCGCGCGGCGCCGGTGTGACTCATGCCCGGGAAGCCGCGGACGATCTGCGCGATCACGTTGAGGATGCGCCCCTGCTGCGCCGGCACCATGGCCTGCTTGGCCACGGCTTGGGTCATGTGGAAGGTGCCGAGCAGGTTGTTCTTCACCACCGCCTCGAAGCCGCGCGGGCTCATGGTCAGCGCGGGCGAAGGGAACTGACCGCCGGCGTTGTTCACCAGCGCGTCGATGCGACCGAAGCGCTCGACCACGCTCGCCACGTAGGCGTCCACCGCGTCCGGATCGCGGATGTCGCAGGTGGCGTGATGCACCTCGATGCCGAAGTCCCGCTCGAGCTGCGCGGCGCGCTCGGCGAGCGGCTCGGGGCGACGCCCGCAGATGGCCACCTTGGCGCCGAGGCGACCGACCTCCTCGGCCACGCAGGCGCCGATGCCCGTGCCACCGCCGGTGACCAGGACGACCTCGTCCTGGAAGAGACCCTTCGCGTAGAGCTGATTCACGCGCGCATCCTAGCGCGAGGAAGGGCGGGTGAGGCAAGCGCGTAGCGTGCGGCGTAGTTGCGCGGTCGTCGCATCCTCGCGGGACCCCCACCGCTGCCATGCGTGATGCCCGAGCGTGGAGGCGGTCCGCCACGGGCCGGGGCAGACCACCCGAGGAAGACATGGTTCCCGCGGACCGGTTCGGGAATTCCACGCCTACGTCCCGAGGCGCGTGCGCCGGATCCACGCGCTTCGACGGGCGGCCTCCCAGAACGCGCTGCTTGCTCGCGGGGAGGCGCTGCACTACGAGCCCGCGGTGCCCATCCTCACCGCGTCCGACGTTCATAGGAGCTACGGAGACCAGACCGTCCTCGGCGGGGTCTCGCTCTCCATCCATCGCGGCGATCGCGTGGGCCTGGTGGGTCCGAACGGGGCCGGCAAGTCCACCTTGGCGCGCATCCTCGCCCAGCGTGAGCCGCCGGACTCGGGGGAGGTCGTGCGTCGCCGCGACGCGACCGTGGCCTACCTGACGCAGGAGCCGGAGCTCGATCCCGAGCGGACGGCCCTCGAGACCGTGAAGTCTGGCCTGGGCGAATGGGCCGCCGCCTTCGCTCGGCACGAAGAGGCCACCCAGCGCATCGAAGCGGGAGACCACTCCGCCCTCGACGATCAGGCCAAGGCCGGCGCGGAGGTCGAGCGCCTGGGCGGCTGGGAGCGCGAACACGACGCGCGCGCGATGCTGGCGCATCTGGGCGTGACGGAGCTGGACGCCAAGGTGGGTCGCATGAGCGGCGGTGAGCGGCGGCGCGTCGACCTGGCGCGGCTCCTGGTGTCGCAGCCCGATCTGGCCATCCTCGACGAACCGACGAACCACCTCGACCTCGACACCATCGAGTGGCTCGAGAATTATCTGGCGCGCGACTACCCAGGCGCGCTGCTCCTGATCACGCACGACCGCTACCTGCTCGACAACGTCGCCACGCGCACGCTCGAGATCGATGAAAGCCAGATCTTCGCCTACGAAGGCGGCTTCACGCGCTTCCTCGAGGCCAAGGCCGAGAGGCTCGAGCACGAGGCGCGCACGGAGTCGAAGCGTCAGAACTTCATCCGTCGCGAGATCGAGTGGCTGAGGCGCTCGCCCTCCGCGCGCTCGACCAAGCAGAAGGCGCGCATCCAGCGGGCGGAGTCGGCGATCGACGATCGGCCCACGCGTCAGCAGAACCAGGCGCGCCTCGACCTCGAGACCACGCGCTCGGGTCACACCATCCTCGACATGCGCGACGTCTCGCTCGTACTCGGCGAGCGCAAGCTGATCGACGGGCTGACCTTCTCGCTCACGAAGGGCGCGCGCGTCGGCGTGATCGGCCCGAACGGTTGCGGCAAGACCTCCCTGCTGCGGCTCGTGCTGGGTGAACTCGAGCTCGCGTCGGGCGAGCTGAACGTCGGCAAGAACTCGCGCATCGCCTACTTCGACCAGGCGCGCGAGGGCCTGGACGACGACAAGACCGTGCAGGAGAACGTCGCCGGCGATCAGACGCGCCTCCAGATCGGCGACCAGGTGATGGACGTGCGCACCTGGCTCGCGCGCTTCCTATTTCGACCCGAGCGCATTCGCATCAAGGTCGGCGCCCTGAGCGGCGGCGAACGCGCACGCGTGGCGCTGGCGAAGCTCTTGCTCGAGCCAGCGAACCTCCTGCTCTTCGACGAGCCCACCAACGACCTCGACGTCGACACCCTGAGCGCCCTCGAAGGGCTCTTGCTCGACACCGAGGCCACGGCGCTCGTCGTCAGCCACGACCGCCACTTCCTCGACCGCGTGTGCACGCACATCCTCGCCTTCGAAGGCGACGGTCAGGTCGTGCCCCACGCCGGCGGCTACACGGATTGGCGCGATCGGGTCGCCCAGACCAAGCGCGAGGCGACCAAGGACAAGGCGCCCGCCAAGCCCGAGTCGATCCCGCCGGGGAAGAAGAAGCCCAAGTCGGTCCTGAGCTGGAAGGAGGCGCGCGAGCTCGAGGAGCTGCCTGCGCGCATCGAAGCGCTCGAAGCCGAGGTCGCGGCACTGGAGAAGAGCCTCTCGGATCCGGCGCTCTACACGGATCGCGGAGACGAAGTGCCCGCGCTGCTCGCCGAACGCGACGCCAAGGCCACCGAGATCGACGAGCGCATGACCCGCTGGGAGGCGCTCGAGCTGAAGCAAGAAGCGGGCGGCTGAGGCGCGACCTGGCGACAGGCGGGGCATGCGCGACGCATGCTTCGCTCCCTCGCGCTGTGTGCGCTCATCGCGTTTGCGGCCAGGCGCCTCTGGCGCCGTAGGGGCCTCACGCGATCCACCGAAAGGCCGAATTCGCCGGGCTGACGCGGGCTAAGCGTCCGCCGGGAAATAAACTGGCCTTCCTGCGCCGATCCATCCCCGCTCGCTGCGTTGCTCGTCGCTCACATACCCCCGGTATGCTCGCTCCTCGCGCCTTCTACGCGGGGCGCCTCGACGCAGGAAGGCGATCAGTTTATT
>Ga0100387_10003646_pt1 | contig 12853 bp, 8 predicted proteins | sample CryGeymeta201511_FD_81547 | JGI IMG/M metagenome (GOLD analysis project Ga0100387, IMG submission 81547) | Groundwater microbial communities from Crystal Geyser aquifers in Utah, USA - Crystal Geyser metaG 2015-11 | ecosystem: Environmental > Aquatic > Deep subsurface > Groundwater | place: USA... | reverse complement strand
AGATAAAAATTTGGTGCGAAAATGTATATAGTCGGGGGTCAGTCAGCATCGGGATTTTGCTCAAAATAAGTTCTAACTTTGTCTAATAGACACCACAACGTACAAAATCGAAGATTTTTACGTTGTAGGAACGTAGAATTTGCAAAGCAAATTCGTACCGTTCCACTAAAAGTTATCCACAGGACATCTTTTTTATTTCTGGTATAATAATTTAATAAGATTTACTTATAGGTCGACCAAAATAAAAAATAAATTATAAATTAAGATTTAAAAAATATGATTCAAGATTGGTCTATAATTACTATTGGAGCTCTCCAAGGCGCTTGGGAGGGTTTTCTGCTCTTTTTACCTAAAATAATTGGAGCAATAATTGTTTTTATTATTGGTTGGCTTATTGCTTTAGGAATAGGAAAATTGATAGCTGGAATTTTAGTCAAGATAAGGTTTAATAAATTATTCGAAAAAACTGGCTGGAAGGAAGCGTTGGAGAAAGCGGAAGTGAAAGTTAATCCCTCAGAGTTTATCGGAGCAATTTGTAAGTGGATTTTACTAATCGTGTTCTTGCTGGCTTCGGTAGAGATTTTAGGGTTTGTCCAATTTGCTGATTTTTTGAAGGAAGTAATCAGCTGGCTCCCGAATTTAATTGTGGCAGCAGCTATTTTTGTAGTGGCCATAATTATGGCTGATATTTTAGAAAAGATTGTTAAAGCCTCAGTGAAAAAAATTGGGATAAGATATGTTGAATTTTTAGGTATAGCGGTTAAAGTGGCAATTTATATCTTTGCTGCTTTAGCTATTTTACTGCAACTGGGAATTACTCCAACAATTATTAATACTCTAGTTGTCGGATTTGTGGGAATGATTGCTCTTGCCTCAGGTTTAGCTTTTGGTTTGGGTGGAAAAGATGCCGCTAGTAAGCTGATTAAAGATTTGAAAGAAAAAATTTCAGAAAAATAATTTTCTATTATTTCTGAAAGACGTCTATTTCAAGGATATTGACAAAGATTTTTAATTTGTTAAGATTAAATTGATATGAGAGAAAAAAGAAATATTTTCAAAGAAAGAAGCGGTTAATTTCTAAAGAATTTGTTTGGTTTACTTGAAAACCGCTTCGCTAAAGCGGTTTTTGATTCGTTCCTCGCTTCGCCCTCTAAGCCCATCACCAAAGTTATCTGACTTATTTATGTTGGGGAAAATATAAGGAGATTAGGTAAAGTAAGTGACGAGAATAGAAGGCGGAGCGAGGGGTGATTTAAGAACCTTGCCTTCGGCGAGACCCTTGATTTTTATCAGAATTAGGAAAGTACTTTGAAAACTTAAGAAGGAAGTTATTAATTGCTAGCCAAAGGATTTAAGGGCAGATGGTGGATGCCTTGGGACCAGAAGCGATGAAGGACGTGGCGTAACTGCGATAAGCCTCGGAGAGGTGTGTAGCAACCTTTGACCCGGGGATTTCCGAATAGGGAAACCTGATTTTGTGATAAACAAAATCACCGAGCACATAGATTATGTGCTGGGGGCAAACCCGCTGAAGTGAAACATCTCAGTAAGCGGAGGAAAAGAAAACAAGCTACCACATCTCACTTCGTTCGATGTGGAATTATCAATTACCAATTTTCAATCAATTTTCAATGACTTAATTTTCAAACGGTTTAAGCGATTAGAAAAATTGAGTATTTATTGAAAATTGAAAATTGTAAATTGAAAATTTCACCACACCGAGCGGAGCGAGGTGTGGTGGCGGATTCCCTTAGTAGTGGCGAACGAAGAGGGAAAAGCTCAAACCTATTCCCGCATCTCATTGTATTCGATGCGGAATTCCAATTTCCAATTATCAATTTCCAATGAATTTCTTAATGATTTAATTTTCAATGACGTTAATCGTTGTTTGAAAATTGAAAAATTGGGATTTGTTTGAAAATTGAACATTCGTAAATTGAAAATTCCACACATCGAGCACAGCGAGATGTGGGGATGGGGGTTGTAAGAAAATAACGTTGGGGGTATTTCTGACTTGTCTTGCCTATGGCGGGATGAAATGGAAATACTTCTAAGGGAGAATATTTAGACGAAGTCTGGTTAGTCGAAATTCCCTGGAAGGGGATACCATAGATGGTGATAGTCCAGTAGACGAAAATCACTTCGTGCTCCTTGTTGTTTCTCTTGAGTACCATCAGGCCAAGACAACCTGTTGGGAAACAGGCAGGACTAACCTGCCAAAGCTAAATATAATCTGGTCACCGATAGTGAACAAGTACCGTGAGGGAAAGGTGAAAAGTAGCCCAGTGAGGGCGGTGAAATAGAACCTGAAACCATTTGCCTACAAAGACTCAGAGCCGTCCTTCGCTCCTTGCTCCGCAAGGAGCTTCGGAACGATAAACTCCAAAGAATATTGGGGCTTGCCATTCCGTAGCTCTTTATGAAGTAAAGAGCGAAGGATGGTGATGGGGTGCTTTTTGCATAACGAGCCAACGAGTTTATTTCTTCCTCAAGTCTAAAAGGTTTTACCTTGTAGGCAAAGTGAAAGCAAGGGTGAAAAGCCCGTAAGAGAAAGGAGTAAAACCCGAAGCCAAGCGAGCTTGCCATGGCCAGGATGAATTCCGCCGAAAGGCGTAAGAAGGTCCGAACCCGTGAGTCGTGCAATACTCTGGGATGAGCTGTGGTAAGAAGTGAAAAGCTAATCGAGCTTGGTAATAGCTGGTTCTTCCCGAAATAGTTTTGGGACTAGCCCTTCTGTTAGATGCTGGGGGTAGAGCGCTGGAAAGAATATCGTGGATTTTTTCTAGATATTCTTACCAAACTCCGAATACCAGCAAAATATGCAGGAGGAGTCAGACTGTAGGGGCTAAGCTCTATAGTCAAAAGGGGAACAGCCCAGATCTTCATCTAAGGTCCCTAAATCTGAGCTAAGTGTTTTATAAGGAAGTGGAATTTCTTAGATAGCTAGGAGGTTAGCTTAGAAGCAGCTATCCTTTAAAAAGTGCGTAATAGCTTACTAGCTAAGGAGTTCTGCGCCGAAGATTTCCGGGACTCAAGCTCAGTACCGAAGATAAGATTGAGCACATAAATTTTATGTGCTCAAGGTAGGGAAGCGTCCCTATTAGCATTGAAGTTGAATCGTAAGGTTCAGTGGAGCAATAGGGAGTGAGAATGTTGGCATAAGTAATCACAATCCCGGTGAGATACCGGGACACCGAAAACCCAAGGTTTCCTTGGCAATGAATATCAGCCAAGGGTTAGGCGGTCCTTAGGGAAAGCCGAAAGGTGTACTTGATGGATAGCCGGTTAATATTCCGGCCCTTCAGCATTTTTCTGAAGAGTGACGCAATTTAGTAGCTTAGGCGAATAATTGGATTTTCGTCTCTTGTTTAATGGTCTTTTTTAAAAGATCAAAGAGCAGGAGGGAAGCTTATCTTCGGATAGGCGAACCTAAGTGAGCAAGTTGCCCAGAAAAACTCTTAGGGTTAAAAGTGCTGGATCCGTACCGTAAACCGACACAGGTGGGTTGGTGTAATAGTACCAAGGTGAATAGGTGAAAGCTCCTGAAGGAACTCGGCAAAAAAGTGGTCGTAACTTCGGGATAAGATCTGACGTCAAAATTTTTGCGCAAGCAAAAATTTAGGCGCCCGCAGCGAAAATTTCTCTAGCGACTGTTTATCAAAAACACAGGTCCCTGCTAACTCGTAAGAGGATATATAGGGGCTGAGGCCTGACCAGTGCCGGAGTGTTAATGTTGCCGGTCCAAGTACATAATTTATTATGTGCTCGGGCTGAGTGACTGAAGCCTCTGGTGAACGTCCGCGGTAACTCTGACCGTGTTAAAGTAGCGTAATCCCTTGCCACGTAAGTTGTGGCCCGCATGAATGGCTTAACGACTAGAGAACTGTCTCCAGGAGCTGCCTGATGAAATCGCAATAGGGGTGAAAATGCCCTTTACCTGCGGCTAGACGGAAAGACCCCGGGAGCTTTACTATAACCAAATATTGAATTTTGGTGATGAATGCGTAGCGTAGGTGGGAGACTATGAAATCTGTCTTTCGGGATGGATGGAGTCGCCAATGAAACACCACCCTTTTATTGCCTTGGTTCTAATCCCGCCTTTGGCGGGAAACAGTGTTTGGCGGGTAGTTTAAGTGGGGCGCTTTTCTCCTAAAAAGTAACGGAGAAGTCTATAAGGTCGGCTAGCTCCGGATGGAAATCGGAGTGGTCCTGCAAAGGGATAAGCCGGCTTAACTGCAAGGCGGATATGCCGCGCAGATGGGAAACCAGAGCTTAGTGAACCGACCGTGGTTAGTAGAACTGCGGAGGATAATCAGCTAAAAGCTACCCCGGGGATAACAGGCTAGTAGGGCCCGCGAGTCCATATCAACGGCTCTGTTCGGCACCTCGATGTCGGCTCACCACATCCTGGAGGTGAAGAAGCTTCCAAGGGTTTGGCTGTTCGCCAATTAAAGTGGTTCGCGAGCTGGGTTCAAACCGTCGTGAGACAGGTTGGTCCCTATCTACCGCAGGCGTTGAGTCTTGAGGAGAGTTGTCCCTAGTACGAGAGGACCGGGATGAACTAACCTCTGGTTTACCAGTTGTCCTGCCCAGGGCATTGCTGGGTAGCTAAGTTAGGAAAGGATAAGAGCTGAAAGCATATAAAGCTCGAAGCCTACTCCAAGATTAAGACTCTTACCTAGGTCAGAGACTATGACCTTGATAGGGTGCAGGTGTAAGTCCCGTAAGGGATTGAGCCGAGCACTACTAAATTAGGATTTCTTTTGGCTGGCAATTAATAATTTTTTTCACCCTCATCCTTTGAATCCAGATATATGGGGGTTATACAGAGGTTGTTCCACCTGTTCCTTCCGCACTAAAAATTTAAATTAGATAGTTGAGGTGGCGGTTATACTGATGTTGTACCACCCGATCCCATTCCGAACTCGGAAGTGAAATACATCAAGGCCGATGATAGTAGATTTTTCCGCGAAAGTAGGTAGCCGCCACCTCAGGTATTTAAATTTTAGCGCGGGACTCTGTATTCCGACTTACTCCGCGCCGAGCTTCGCTCCGTACTGTATAATACAGGGTTTCGTCCTAGCGCGGAGTGAAATACCTCAAGTATATCGCCCTCATATTTGGATTTAAGTCCGTTAGAATTTACGGAAAAAATGAGGGCTTTTTTATTTTTCTCTGCAAGGTATAATAGAAATAATGAATTCTATTATTAAAAAAAGCATAATATTTCTTTTCTTGCTTCTATTTTTTTTATTTTTGAATTTCTCTTCTTTTTCAGGGAGTTTCAAAAATTTCTTTTACCAGAACTCTTCCGGTATGCAGAGTTTTTTCTGGGATGCTGGTCAAAATATATCCTGTTTTTTTAAAGGTTTTCTCTTTGCAGATAGATTAACCAAAGAAAACGAAGTTCTTTTAAAAGAGAATCAAAAATTATTTGCCGAGATTGCTCAATTTAAATCTTTAGAAAAAGAGAATGAAGTTTTGAGAAATGCTTTAGGACTTAATTTAAAAGAAGATTTTGATTTAGTTTTATCACAAGTTATATCCAAGGATACTTGGCAAGACTACCTTTTAATAAATGCTGGGAAAAATGAAGGGTTAAAGGAAAATCTTCCTGTAATTACCCCGGAGAGAATACTGCTTGGCAGGATAGACAAGGTCTATGATGATTTTTCAAGAATTATTCTAGTTTCTAATACAAAAAGTATAATTGATGTAGAAATTCAAGACAGAGATACTTATGGATTAGCTAAGGGAGAAGGAGGCTTTAAAGTTCTTTTAGACCTCCTTCCTAAAGAAAAAGAAGTAAGAGAAGATGATATTGTAGTCACTAGTGTCTTGGGCGGAAGTTTTCCCCAAGGGATTTTGTTAGGTCAACTAAAAAATATTGAAAAACAGGCTTCTGCTCCTTTCCAAAGAGCAGAGATTCTGCCATTTTTTAATCTTCAAAACTTAAATTACGTTTTTATTATAAAGAACTTTGAAACTCTTTAAATGGTTCCTAAGGTTTTAAAAATATTTTTAATATTAATTATTTTTTATTTTTTAGCTCTAATCCAGATAAGCTTTTTACCATTTTTTACAATTTTTAGTAAAAATATCCACTTAATTTTAATCTTAATAATTGTTATTAATTTAATAGAAAAGCCAAAAGGTAAAGTGGGTTTGTATAGTGCAATTTTTGGAGGGATATTTTTAGATATTTCTTCTTCCTATTATTTTTTAGGATTTAATACTGCGGTATTCTTAGCTATATCTATTTTTTTGAAGTTAATTTTATTAAGATATGTCAAACTCCCATCTTTTCAAAAATTTCCAGAAATCTAAAATTAAAAGACCGAGGGATGAAATTGAACCGGAGGATATAATTTTAGACGCAATAGCTCAAAGAAAAGAAGTGGATTTAAACTTTTCTTCTCAAAAAATAGAAGTCCATCTTACTCAAAAGATTTTTTTAACGCTTGGGATGATTTTTTTAATAGGAATTTCTTTTTTATTTTTTAAGTCTTTCCAATTTCAAATTGTTCAAGGGAAAAGTTTTTTAGACCAATCTTGCAAAAATAAGTTTTTACTTCAAGAATTAAAGACCCAAAGGGGAATAATATATGATAGGAATTTTCAACAGCTGGTTTTTAATTCTCAGAGTTTTGATTTAATTTGCAATTTTCAGGATTTACCCAAAGATGATTTTTCTAAACAAAGAATTATTAAAAATATAGCAGGAATTTTAAATGAACCTTCCGAAGAATTAACCCTGAAGATTGAAGAGAATAATAAGAAGGGACTGAGAGAATTTTCGATTTCCAAAAATTTAGACATTAATAAAGTTATTATTCTTAAAATAAGAATAGACGAATTAAATGGTTTTAGTTTGAAACAAAGCAAAAAAAGAGATTACACCCAGAGTTCTCTTTTCTCGCATCTTTTAGGGTATCTTTCAAAAGATACCCAAGAAGGAAAGGCTGGTTTGGAAAAATACTATAATAAAATCTTAGAGGAGAAACCCGGTCTATTGCAGACAGAAAGAGATGCCCAAGGTAGAATAATAGCTCAGGAGATAATAAAACCGCCAGAATCCGGCAGGAATTTGATTTTATATTTAGATAGCGCCTTGCAGCAAAAAATTACTGAAGTCCTTTCTGCTACTTTATTGGAATATGGAGTAAAAAATGCGGCCGCCATAGCTCTTGATCCAAAAACGGGCGGGGTGCTTGCTTTAGTCAGTTTGCCATCTTTTGATAATAATATTTTCTCTAAAACTTTATCTGAAGAAGAATTCCGGGGTATTTTGGAGAATCCTGAAATTTCTTTTTATAACCGAGCAATATCTGGTAATTATTTAATTGGTTCCACTATTAAGCCATTAATAGCTACAGCTACTCTGCAAGAAAAAATTATTGAGCCGGATTATAAAATTAATTGCCAAGGAGGAATTTTATTAAAAGATGGCACTTTTAAAAAAGACTGGAAAGTTCATGGATGGACTGATATGAGAAAAGCAATAGCTGAATCTTGCGATGTTTATTTTTATACTATTGGGGGTGGCTATGGTCAAATTAAAGGGCTAGGGATTGAAAAAATTAAAAAAAACTTAGAACTTTTTAACTTAGGGGAGAAAACTGGTATCGATTTACCCGAAGAAGAGTCAGGATTTCTTCCTGACCCTCAGTGGAAAGAAAATAAACTAAAAGAACTCTGGTATCCCGGGGACACTTATAATGTTTCTATTGGCCAAGGATATTTAAAGGTTACTCCAATACAATTAACAGTAGCGATAGGAGCTTTTGCCAATGGGGGGAAATTAATGCGACCCCAAATTGCCAAGGCAGCAGTGGATGAAAAAAATAATCTTATCCAAGAATTCCAATCGGAAACTTTAAAAGAAAATTTTATTCTACCTGAAAATCTTCAAGTAGTGAGAGAGGGGATGAGACAAGCAGTCACCTCGGCTCAGGGGACAGCTTATAGTTTAAATTTTCTACCAGTTTCTTCTGCTGCTAAAACGGGGACAGCCCAAACCTCAAGAGAAGGATTCTACCACAACTGGATTACTGTATTTGCTCCTTATGAAAATCCTCAAATAGTTTTAACTATTGTTATTGAGAATGTGCCGACAGAAACAGGAATCACCAATAAAATAGCAAAAAGAGTTCTGGAATGGTATTTTCAAAAAGAGAAATAATTATTTTGCGAAGCAAAACAATGAAAGAATACTTAACCTCTGAGAGGTTGAAAGAATTAAAGAAAGAATTAGAATATTTAAGAAAAACTGAGAGAAAAAAAATAGCTGATGAGTTAAAATCAGCCATTGCTTTTGGCGACTTATCTGAAAATGCAGCTTATAAGGAAGCCAAAGAGAGCCAGGCTTTTTTAGAGGGAAGAATTAGAGAATTGGAAAAGATAATTAACAATGCAGAAATTATTAAAAAAGACATAAATAATAATCAAGTCAAGTTAGGCTCCACAGTAACATTAAAAAATATGTCCCAACCAAAACCCTTGGTTGAAGTAGAAAAGTTTAAGATTCTGGGAAAAGAAGAAGCTGATCCCGTAAAAAAGAAAATTTCCTTTGAATCCCCTTTGGGTAAAAGTCTTTTGAATAAATTTAAAGGAGCGGTGCTAAAAGTAAATACGCCCCAGGGAAAGATTAAATACAAAATTCTAAAAATAGAATAATTTATAGAAGTTTTAGAAAGAAGACTTTTTTGACTTTGAGTTAAGAGTTGGTTAAAATAAAGCATAATACGTTGCATGATATAATATGTCCACTATTCAAGAGATTAAAAAGAATCGGAAGAAAAAATTGAAAGCAATTCAATCCGCTGGGTTGCTTGCCTATCCACAAGAGACAAAAAGGACTCATCCAATAAATTCGGTCCTAAAAAATTTCCCCTCGTTAGTTAAAAATAAAACAGAAGTTGTCTTGGTAGGGAGAATTAGGTCAATAAGAACCCATGGAGGATTAACTTTTTTACATTTTGAAGATGGTACCGGGAAAATCCAGGCTCTTTTTACTAAAGATAAAATAGGTTTCAAGGGTTATAAATTTTTTTTGGATAATTTTGACATAGGAGATTTTATTGAGATAAGGGGCGTATTATTTAAAACTAAAAAAGATGAAAATACAATTGCCGCTGTTGATTTTAAAATGTTAGCAAAATCTTTGCTTCCCTTGCCTGAGAAATGGCATGGTTTGAAAGATATTGAGGAAAGATATAGAAAAAGATATTTGGACTTAATTTTTAATCCTGAAGTTAAAGAAAGATTTGAAACCCGTTCAAAAATTATTAAAGAAATTAGAAATTTTCTTGAAAAAGAAGGGTTTTTAGAGGTAGAAACTCCAATTCTCCAATTGTTATACGGAGGAGCAAAAGCAAAGCCATTTAAAACCCATTTAAACGCTTTAAACCTTGACTTATATTTGAGAATATCTCCCGAACTTTATTTAAAGCGACTTTTGGTTGGCGGTTTTGAGAAAATTTATGAAATTGGAAAATGCTTTAGAAATGAAGGGGTGGATAAATACCACAACCCCGATTTTACTATGCTAGAGTTTTACTGGGCTTATGCAAGTTATAAAGATTTAATGAAATTAAACGAGAATGTGTTTAGAGCGATATTAAAGAGGGTGTTCGGGAAAGTGAAAATTAGCTATGGGGGAGATACTATTGATTTTAAAATTCCCTGGCAAAGGATTGAATTTTCAGACCTTCTCTTAAAAGGTGTCCAAGTAAAATATGAAGATTTAAATAGAAACGCACTGCTTAAAAAAGCGAAAGAGCTGGAAATAGAAATACCAGAAGGAGCAGATAAAGCTGTGATAGCAGATGAAATTTATAAAAAAATTTGCCGGCCTCAAATAATCCAACCCACTTTTGTTCTTCACCATCCCCTAGGGTTTCAACCTTTAGCTAAACAACTAGCCAAGAATCCTCAGAAACTAGCTAATTTTCAGTTGATAATAGGGGGAATGGAAATAGTCAATGCTTTTTCAGAACTGAATGATTCTATAGAACAAAGAAGGAGATTAAAAGAGCATGAAAAACTATTTAAGCAGGGATTTGAAGAGGCCCAGCGCTCTGATGAAGAGTTTTTAGAGGCATTAGAATATGGTATGCCGCCGGCTGCCGGCTTTGGAATGGGCATTGACCGATTGGTAGCTTTGCTGACAAATTCACACAGTTTAAGAGAGGTTATACTTTTTCCCACCATGAGACCCAAGTAAAATTTACAATTATCAATTTACAATTTTTATTGAATTTTCAATGAAACAACTTACAAATCGGTTTGAAACATTGAAAATTAGAACATTTATTGAAAATTAAAAATTAGAAATTGAAAATTAACGTATGTTAGACATCAAGTTCATTCGTGAAAACTCAAATTCGATAACAGAGGCCATAAAAAATAAAGGCGTTGATTTAAATATTGATGAGCTTTTAGAATTGGATGATAAAAGAAGAGAGCTTATTCAAAAAACTGAGAAAATTAAAAGTGAGCAAAAAAAGTTAGGGGAAAAAGATAAAGTAAAAGCAGGAAAGATAAAAAAAGAATTTAAAAAATTAAACAGAGAGCTTAAAAAAATACAAGACCGATATGAAGAATTAATGCTTTTAGTGCCCAATATTTATTCTGATGATACGCCTATCGGGCCCGATGAAAGCGCAAATAGAGAGATTTCTCGCTGTGGAAAAATTCCTAAATTTAATTTTCCAATCAAAGACCATATTCAATTAGGCAAGGATTTGGATTTAATTGACATAGAAAAAGGAGTGAAAACAAGCGGATTTCGCGGTTATTATCTTAAAAATGAAGCAGTCCTAATACAGTTTGCTTTAATGCAGCATGCTTTGGAAGAATTAAGGAAAAAAAGTTTTACCCTGATGATTCCACCGACAATTTTGCGGGAATTTGCTTTAATCGGCAGCGGCCATTTTCCAGAAGGGAAAAAGGAGATATATCAAATCGCCAATCCCGGTAGATTAGTAGATGGAAAAGAAATTAAAGAAAAATTTTTCTTGGCTGGAACATCTGAACCTCCTCTCTTGGCATATTATACTAATGCTGTTTTAGATGAGAAAAGGCTACCAATTAAATTGGCAGGTTTTTCTCAATGTTATCGCTCTGAGGTAGGCAGTTATGGCAAAGACACAAAGGGTTTATATCGCCTTCATGAATTTATGAAGATTGAGCAGATTGTTATATGCAGGGCTGATTTAGAGGAAAGCCATAGATTGTTTGATGAAATAGGGGAGAACGCTAAAGAAATTTTAAAAGAATTAAAACTGCCATATAGGGTTGTTCAGGTTTGCACCGGCGATATGGGAGCGGGAAAATATGAGATGCGAGATATTGAAACATGGATGCCTTCACGCCAGAGTTATGGGGAGACCCATTCTAATTCTTCTTTAACCGATTGGCAGGCAAGGAGGTTGAATATAAAATATAAAACAAAAAACGGGGAGAAAAAATTTGTTTTTACTTTAAATAATACGATGATTGCCTCGCCAAGAATCTTAATCGCTATTTTGGAAAATTATCAGCAAAAAGATGGAAGCGTGATGATTCCTCAGGTGTTGCAACCTTATCTAAAAGGACTGAAAAAAATCGAAAGAAAAAAGTAGATATTGCTTAAATTAAAGTAATTCATGAGAAAAGTTTTGGTGTTTGGAACTTTTGATGGTCTTCATTTAGGGCATCTTAACTTATTCAGGCAGGCAAAAAAACACGGTTGGGTTATGACCAGAAAGTTTTTACCGAGAATTTGTCGAAAGAATTAGAAAAAATTGGTTTGAAAATAAAAATTTATCGAATGAAACCCTATAAACCAGAAAGATTTCATTCAGTAATTATAAGCAAAACAAAATGAATGAAGTAAGCATTTTAATCGATGGTTTGAGAGTTAATTACAAAATTGCAGGTTCGGGCCCTGCTATTTTGGTTTTACATGGCTGGGGAGGTTCATCTGATTCTTGGGTTAAAGTTCAAGAAATATTATCTCAAAATAATTATAAGGTAATCTGTCCTGATTTACCCGGCTTTGGTAAAAGTCAGAACCCTCCGGAAGCTTGGGGGATAGACGATTATATCAATTTGATTTTAAATTTCACCAAAAAAGTTAGTTTGGATAGGTTTTTCTTAATTGGTCATTCTTTCGGCGGAGGATTGGCTGGTAAATTTACAGCTCTCTTTCCCGAAAAAATAAAAACCTTGATTTTATGCGATGCCGCAGTAATAAGAAAGAAAAGATATAGTCTTCGTCAAAAACTTGCTCACTTTCTTCAAAAATATGGAAATATATTTTTTTCTGTCCCCCTTTTTGAAAAAAAAATTTATCCTTGGGCAAGGAAAATAGTTTATAAAATTGCTGGTACTTCAGATTATTACTTAGCTAAAGGGACAATGAAAGAAACCTTTAAGAAAATATCAGAAGAAGACTTAACAAAATTTCTTTCTCGGATTAAAGTGCCAACCTTAATTATTTGGGGAAAGAAAGATAAAACCCTACCTTCGGAAGATGGTTTTAGTATGAAAAAAATTATTCCTAATTCAGAAACTAAAATTATAGATGGAGCCGACCATAGCCCCCATCGGAGGACACCGGAAGAATTATCTAAAATTATTTTAAATTTTCTAAAAAGTAAATAATTCCTATATGTTCTATTTAATTTCTCTTTTTTGGTTAACAAGAGAAACTAAAGCCGTTTTATTTTGGCTTTATCTCTGGCAGTTAAAAGAATATCACATCGGTAGGTTTTTTGCTCATTTCTCAACCACGATAGGAAAACAACTTTTGTGTAATAAACTATTAATTTTTAAACTTCTTTTGGCAATAATTCTCTTATATGGATTT
>Ga0100387_10003640_pt1 | contig 12878 bp, 18 predicted proteins | sample CryGeymeta201511_FD_81547 | JGI IMG/M metagenome (GOLD analysis project Ga0100387, IMG submission 81547) | Groundwater microbial communities from Crystal Geyser aquifers in Utah, USA - Crystal Geyser metaG 2015-11 | ecosystem: Environmental > Aquatic > Deep subsurface > Groundwater | place... | reverse complement strand
GAACCAGTATCGTTATTGCCTATTTTCTTCATGACTTTGATACTAGGGGGCTTGTTAGGCTTGATAATTGACAAGCTAACTAAAAATGAAAAATAGATCAGATGTATCCTACTTGTTTTCGAACAAATCTCCAACTGTATTCGAGATCTACAAAGTTATTTTGAAAAAGCTGGAAAACATTGGTCCTGTTATTGTTGAGCCTAAAAAAACATCCATACACTTGAAAAGCAAGTCTGCTTTTGGTGGCGTACATCCAAGGAAAAATTGGCTGGATTTTAACTTGGTGATGGATCGAAAAATAAACGACGACAGAATAATCAAAGTTGAAAAAGTTTCGGCAAATAGGTTTCATAACTATTTTAGGTTTGAAAAGGCTAGTGACATTGACGGGTCTTTTATGTCTCTACTAGCTAACTCATACCAATTAATGAATTAAGCACAACGTACAACAGCGTGTATGAGGCTACGGCTTTTTGCAAAAGCCTTCGCCCAAATTCTACTTCGCTAACGCTATGCAGAACTTCTCATATCCCTAACGTTAGCCAAAATCGCTCGCTCTCTTTGGGTTTTGGCTAATGTGCTTCGGCTACGCCTCGTTAGTCTTGTCGCTTCGCGACTTCGTCTAACTCGGTATATACGCAATTTACTTCCAAAACTTTCAGTTTTGTCGTAAACTACGCATATACCGAAGCACATTGTGTGAAATATGTTTTTTCCTTTATGCCTGATGGCGTTGCTTTACTATAATGTATAATGAAGAAAATCGATTTTTTGTTTTTTTATAAGGGAAACTAAATATGCAAAAATCACTTGCACAACGAATTCTAGATTCCGAAAAGTCATTTACACTTTTCCACACCCATGATGCGTCTGAAAAATCTATCAAACAGGCCATTTCTGAAAACAAAAGCATGGATTTGGATATAGCAATAGACGAAAATAGAAAACCATACATTGGTCATTCAAAAGAATATTACAGGATAAGTGGGAAGAGACAGCCTGATTGCATGGATTTTGATAAAGCAGTGGATTTAATAGTCAGTGCTCGTATTCCTGTTATTGTCGACTGCAAACAACCAGAAGCATGGCCTGTTGTTAAGGAGGTACTTACAAAAGTAGGGGTACATCGATGTCTTGCCCATACTTTTGCTACAGAATTCAAGTTTGATTACAATCTTGAATATGACCATGACTATCCGAGCGAATGGTCACCGATTGTATCGTTAAAATCTCTCAAAGAGAAATTCCCAAGTGTTACGACCACTGCAAGTTGCAAATTTCTACCTGCTGATCTACTTACTTCAAACAAATATGCTGGAGAGCTGGAGAAGGTTCGAAATGTTCTTTCCGAAAACAATGTAGATACCATATGTTTGAATGTCCCAGACAAAACAATGACAGATAGAATTTTGGAGTTTTTTCTTGACAAAAACATCATTCCACATGTAAATATCGACGGAATTGATATCACAAAATTGACCAAAGTGTATGTTGGCGAAACAAACGTACTTGAAAATGCATCTGACTATGCCTTATTGAATGATTAGGTGTCCTGGCTCAGGGCAATTCACTCCCTAACCTCCTCTTGCCCTTCGCCAGGACGAAAATCGATTTTCTCCTATAATAGTAAAGGCAGCTCCTAACGGAGCTAAGGAAAAAACATACAACACACAACACTGCATAGTCGGCTCGCGTTTGGCTAACGCCAAATGCTCGTCCAAATTGCGAACAGTCTATCAAACATATGAATACATTTTGGGATCAATATTATCAGAAGCCATTGAGTGAAATTCCGTGGCAAAACACGCAGGCTGACTGGTTTAAGGATTTGGTTGATAGCGGTAAAATATCAGGTACTTCAGCGCTCGACCTTGGATGCGGAACTGGGACAAAATCAATCTATCTTGCACTAGCTGGTGATTTTAAAAAAGTCCTTGGCGTTGACATCTCTAAGCAAGCGATAAAATATGCGAAAAATAATGCGCAAGATAATAAGGTTGAAAAAATCTGTGCTTTTATGTGTCACGATTTGAATAATTGGTCATTTCTCCCCAAGGACGAAACTTTTGATTTTATTCTTGACTGGGCAGTCATACACTGTTTCACCCGTGATGAAGTAATAAGCTATGCTGAGAATATTGCCTCGCATTGTAAAACTGGTGGAAAAGTATTAGTGCGTTCATTCGCCAGCCATGATTCAGCACAAAAAGAATTTAGCGAAGAAGTCGGCGGAATAAAATCAAAAATTTCTTTGTTCAATGAAGATGAGTTGCGCAGATATTTTCCCCAGTTCCGCATCATTTTACAAAACACCAGTCAACCTAGTAAAACTAAGACGGATGCAGGCTATTATTTTATAGAGCTTTTGATGCAAAAGGAATGGACTGTTCGCAACATCAGATAACACAGTATATGTGGTTCACTCGTTAAAAGTAAGTGCATTAATACAGGGAAGGTAGATAAACCATAGGATGCTTCATCCTAGCTTCATGTTGTTTTTTATATAGTCATAATGGAGGTTATATGAAGCATACTAATCATCTTGTCATCTGTTTGGTTTTGATCGGTATTACCGGACTTGCCTACCTTTTTATCCCTCAGGTACAAAGCTTAGGTTGGTTTGGAGTTATTATTTTAACCTGTCTGGTGATGCACATCTTTATGACTAGTGGTGAGCATGGTCGAACCATGCAAGATAGTAATCACAAACATTAAGGTAGTATTCTATGAACTACGACTATGGCAATTGGCTCCTGGTTTTTTTTAATATCGTTTTGTTTCTGTACTTTATAAAAGTTGCCTTTCGTCCGAGAACCAAGACTGATTGGACTACCTATCGTTGCAAGCGATCTATTTCATAGGTTAAACAAATTCGGAAAACAGTAACTTCTCTCGGAAAACTCAAATTAAGAATCGGTTTCATCCCTACTTCATGTTGTTTTTCGTATCATAAATACATCATGAACCATGAATTTACAGGTAAAAACCCAACTTTTCCTATTTTTCTTAAAGGTTTTGTTGTAGGTATTTTAGGTTTAAGTGCTTTTTATTATCTTTTGCTTTATGCAGTAACCGGTGATCCACGGCATCCCTTCACCCAGTTCACCCTTTTTCAACCATGGATGAGCTTTTTGATTATTGGTTTTGGTATTCAAATGGGGCTGTATTGGCTAATGCGTAAAGGAGTTCGGTTTAAGCTGGTCCAAAAAAAAGATTCTCAAATGGCTGCTGGTACCAGTACGGCAGTATCAGGAATGGCAATGGTAGCTTGTTGTGCTCATCACGCCGTTGATCTTCTTCCTATTCTTGGGCTATCGGCAGCAGCACTTTTCCTATCTGAATATCAGGAACAACTACTTATTTTTGGAGTTGTCACAAATCTGATAGGTATTAGCATGATGCTCTGGTTTATTACCGGCAAAGCCAGTCCGTCTGAATTATTCAGTTATATTTCTTCTAAGCGCAAGGAGGTCTTATGAACTCAAAAATATTTTTTGTTATTTTACTCGTTATTGCCGGAGTGGTTATCTTTGGGATATCGGCAAAACAAGAACAGGAAATTTCTGCAACGGCATCTACAACAATAGAAGCAGGTTCACATTCACAAAATTCAGGATTATTAACACAAACCAAAACAATGGGAGCTGTAGAGGTTGAGGTCAAGCCAGTATCAGTTGTGTTTGGGAAAGAGGTTGTTTTTGAAGTTTCCATGAACACCCATTCGGTGGAATTAAGTTATGACTATACAAAGATTGCAACATTAACCGATGAACTCGGTAATTCATATAAACCCACAAAATGGACTGGGGGAAACAGCGGTCATCATTTTACAGGAGAGTTAGTGTTCGAACCTCTTTTAGAAAACCCAAAGGAGTTGACATTGATTCTTGAAGGGGTCGATAATAAATCAGAGACTTTTAGTTGGCAGTTATAAGCAAAGCTTACTTCTCACGTTTGATGTATTTCAGGAATTTATACAGCAGCCAAAAAGCTGTCAGGACAAAAACAATATCAAGCCCTGGTATTTTTTGAACAAATGATGTTGCTCCGACAGCTACTGATTGGATAAGCTGGGTCACACTTTCCTCACTACGTTGCATTGCTAATCTACCAGATAACGACAGATATATAATGATAAGTCCGGTGATTGAAAATAGTGTAAAAGAAATGAGATCAGAAACCATGATCATATGAGTTTTGCCCAAAAAAGTTACTTCACGAAATGGTTTTCTAAATATTGGTTTTTCTAAAATGTTTCGTTTGTCTATGAGTAAACTTGCAAGGTAAAGTGGGGTAACCATTCCCAGTACATAAAAAAATCCTACCAAAAGTGACTGTACCATCGTAGGGCTTAAGGTAGAAAGCGCGAGGACACCAATAAGAACAGGAGCGCAACACGCACTGGTGATACCGGAAATAATTCCTAGAAGATAGGTTGAAAAGGGATCGTCTGCCTGTTTTGTAAAACTAAAGTTAGGCATCGGAAGTTTAAAACCAATAAGAGAAGAAAAACCTACCAAGATAAGAAATACTCCCCCAATTATATAGGTTTGATCGTGGAAACTAAAAAACAGTTGAGTCAATGCCTTTGCTCCTAAAACTACTGGAATCATGATTGTAAAGATTCCAAGCGAATATATAAACGTCATTAAAACTACGCGCTTTTTTTCTTTAAAAACGTTTGCAAAATATGCAGGAAGTAAAAACGTAATACAACATGGTGCAAATAAGGCCACCATGCCTGCTATAAATGAGGCGAGTAATGAAAGTTGAAATATGGTATCCATTTTTATTTAACTACCGTAGCTGAAAACATTGTTTCGAGTTTTGGGAAGTTGGAGTTGTCGGTTTCAATATATATACTGCGCGTTAAATCGCCCAAGTCGGTATCGTCCTTGTGAACAGCTGGATCAAAAATTACATCAACGATGGTACTTTGATATGCATCAAGTTTTGTTGCTTCAACCGTTGCTTTTGTGCATCCACAGGATGTTGAAACACGCGTTATGGTAATTGGCAGTGGCGTGTAGTTGGTGAGTGTGTAGCTTAAGCTCGCCACATCGCCATAAATTACGGTTCCAAGAGATTGTTCATTTGGCCACAATGAAACTGAAACCTGCTGCTCTCTGTAAGCGTTGGTACCTCCTTCAAGGTCATACACGTTTGTATAACCAAGAGAAATAAGTTCTTTTGAAGCTTGTGCGCTCATTCCCCCTGAACGACAGTACACAACGATCGGTGTGTTTTTATCGGTTGGGAGTTTGTCGATATCTTGGACAATGCGATCATAGGGAATAAAAGCATCCGTTTCTGGTATGTGAGTTTGTTCTGGAGTATGAACATCAATGACAAATGTAGATGGTTTATCTGAAAGAAGTGCAAGCTCTTTAGGAGAGATCATGGTTACCGATGGTTGGTTACTTTTTTCTTGTGGAGTGTTAGTATACGCGTAGTTGGTAGGTTGGCTCACAAACCATGTTAGTCCAAGTCCGACAATAAAAAGTGTGCTAAGAAGAATTCGTTTTTGTACCATGAGGGGTTTTACTATTTTGATACGACTGCGGAAAGACTAAATGATAATGTTGGGTTTTGTGGATCATTGGTATTCATAGTCACTGTTCGGCTAATTGGACCAACGCCACTTGGACCATGAAATGCTGGGTCGAACTCTACGGTTAGTGTGGCCGTTTCATGAGGGTTTACTTCAAATACGCTGGAGCTTTTTTCATGCATGCCGAATTTTTTTGATGTCTGGGTATCTGTTGTTAACTGTGCCGTTGTACACATGCATGAGGTAAGTACTTCGTATAGCTTAAGTGGGGCATCACTTGCATTTTCGATATCAAATGTTTTGGATACTACCCCTCCGTTTATACTTATAGTTCCCCAATCAAAAGATGTTTCTTTAAGTGGTGTGATTGCTACCTTGGCATCCGTGATAACTTCAGGAGATGTGCCAGCGGAACTGCCCAACATTACAATCCCTATAAAAACGACGAGAATTGTAATGGCTACCCCAATTACAAAAGGGTCTATTCGCTTTTTGTTTTCCTTTTGTGATTGTATGGAATGATATTGGTTTTTACTCATTAGTACTTTTGCATGGTAGTTACGCCCCACACCCTCCCCCGCCCTGGGCAGGTTTTGGAAGGCTTTTTATATTCTCCCGGGTTTGTTGGTATCCTTGTGAGCTTGAGTATGAAGAACCTAAAACAGTTTTGGCATCTATATGTTCCCATGATGTCCCTTGCTCTTCAAAGTATGTTGCCAGATCAAGGTATGTTTGAGGAAACCAGAAAGAGTTTACTTTGAGCGCTACGCGGTACATATCTTGTTCACCAACGCCATTTTTGGCCATTAACTCAAGTAATCCAAGCATTGCCATGCCGTGGTTACAATCAGGAAAGTGAGTTGAATTACCACAGCATGGACGAAAAATACCCCGTGAAGCTTTATCAACAAGAGCTTGTTGTTCAGTCGTCAAGGTAACATAAGTATGTTTGCTATAGTGGTCGTTACCTGCCCCAACTGCGAGTGACCACCCTCCAGTAGATGCAAAGCCACCAGTTCCGCCGTATTGTGGATCAGTCATTTCTCCCGTATCAAGAATCTCATTTTTATTACTCAGTCCGAACGCCCACAGAAGATCCAATAAATAGCGACTATTTTGCAAATTCAATACAATTGGTTGGTCACTATTTCCTGAAAGCAGCTGTTCTTCTTCAGCGGAGAGTCCATTCTCAAAAAGTGGTCTAAACTTTTGTTCATCAATTACGCCATCAACAATCATTCGTTTCCCAAGGTCTCCCCATGAAATAGGCAGTGTAACGCCTTCTGCGGGAAGTACGGCGCTTGAGAGTAATGTTGTGTCGGGTGATGTGAGTGTAGGTTCATTTTGTTGAATAGTTGTTCCCGTTTTAACTGTAGAGATTGACTTGGATAACCACGATTTTGGGGTAATGGAGATATCAAATGTTTGAGTTGCAATCAGGGTTGCGAAAAGTGTTAATGTTGTTCCTTGCCAGAATCTATCTTTTTCAGTGATTTTACGCAATTGGTTGAGTTTAAATCTTATGTTGTAGTCAGGTGTTGTGCGTTCCATATACTTATATTGAAACAATACCAAAACAAAAATGAAGAGAAGATGAAGAATTCTAATGGCTGAATAATATCGTTATTTTAGTTCCTGTATCGCGTATAGAGCTAAACGTGATGGTTCCATTCATTTGTTCAATTACAGCTTTGGAGATCGCTAGTCCTAATCCTGACCCTGGGGTTTTTACATCTTCGCCTCGGTAAAATCTTGAAAAGATACGAGACTGTTCATTTTTACTTATACCACGTCCACTATCTTTAACTATTATTTTAATGTTTCGGTTTTCTTCTTTTAGGACAAGTAATATCGAACCGTGAGGTTTATTATAGATCACGGCGTTATGAACGATATTGCTTAGTGCTCGTTGAAGTAATTTTTTATCGCCTACGATTGAGACATTTTTTTGGATATCCACTGTTACAGATAGAGATAGTTCTTCTCCAAGAGTTACGGCCAGTTCAGCCAAGTCTGTCATTACCGTTGAAAGTGAAAATTCAGTTGTATCTTGAGGTTTCGCACCAACTTTTGAAAGAAATAAAAGGTCTTGTATTGTATCGTTAGCATGATCTATTGTTTCAAGCAATTCGTTTTTTTGCATTAAATCGAGAGAACTGTTTTCAATCTGAGAACGAAGAACGGCTAGTGGTGTTTTAAGTGTGTGGGCAGCCTCCGCAAAAAACTCACGCTCGCTATTAAATGTTTTTTCAAGTTGAGAAAGCATGGTATTTAATGCAATTTGAATAGTTTCTAGTTCTTCGGTTGGGGAATTGATGGTAATTCGCGTTGATAATGACGATAAGTTACTCACCGATTTAGCTTGCTCGGCGATGTTATTTAGCGGAAGAAGTTGTTTTTTAAGCAAATGCTGTCCAATGAGTGTTGCAGGCAGAACCCCTAAACATAAAACTCCTATGATAATAAGCAGCATTTTGTAGTAGGTTGCGTTGAGGACTTGCGTTGAATATCCAACTGCAACAATTCCATTGCCTGAACTTACGGTAACTGGCATGGCTGCAAAACGTATATTATTTACGGTGAAATGTATGGGTGCTTCTACAGTTAGATTACTGAACGCAAGAATCCTTTGAAGTTGATGTTCCGTAGTGAGGGCTACGTCCGGACTGTTTGTTTCAAGAATCGGTGAACCGTCAGGTGATAAAACGACTACGGTCATCCCCTGTCCGCTTACGAGGTTTTTGATCAGAGAATCACGTTCATCGCCTTTATAATTTTGAACTATTTGATGTGCTTCTGTTACCGCAATATGCACGTGATGGTCGATCTGGTCTTTAAGTGTTGCCCAAAATAATCCAGTAATGGTGAAAGCGAAGAGAAGAAAAATCGATACAATAGAAGCAAGATACCAGAGAGATAATCTTCTTGCTAAGGTTTTGCCAAAAATGTTGAATTTATTTGCGTGCATCTGTTCCTAGAATATACCCTTTACCACGAATTGTTTTGATAAGCGAAACCTTTGTTTGTTGCTCGAGTTTTCTGCGTAAGTTACGAATATATACATCGACAACGTTTGAAAATGTTTCAAAATCGCTTCCCCAAATGTGTTCCATGAGCATTGTTCGGGTTACAACTTGTCCGCTATGATAAGCGAGATATTCGAGAACTGCAAATTCTTTAGCTGTTAACTCGAGCGTATTGTTTTTAATTAAGGCAATATGTTCTGCAGGTTTTATGGTTAAGGAACCGATCTTAATTATAGGCAGGGCACTGTTTGAATTTCTACGCACCACCGCGTGAATTCGTGCAATAAGTTCATTTGAATCTACGGGTTTTGGGATATAATCATCTGCTCCTAAGTTAAGCCCGTTTACTCTGTTTTCTACATCACCGCGAGCTGTAATAATGATAATCGGTGTTTTATTATTTGTTTTTCTTAAAGATTCGACCAGATCAAAACCATTTCCATCAGGAAGATTAATGTCAAGCAAGATACAATCATATTCGTTTACCTCAAGCTCAATTAATCCAGTTTCTTTTGTATGAGCAATGTCAACAACAAATCTATTTCGCATAAGAATTTGCGTAAGGTTTTTAGCTAGTTTAATGTCGTCTTCAACGATAAGGAGTTTCACGATTGTGGTAACAGTATACTATTTTACTGCCCAGATTTGTTTTGCTCTATCGGGAACAGTTCCTAGTGTTGCCGTGCTAAAACATCCGGTGTCTGTTGGCCAAACTGCCGCTGAGTGCCACAATCTAAGTTCACATCGTTCAGGATCAGACGTGTTTTCAAGATTCATTAATAGATCATATGTTTGTCCATCAGCTGATACACCGTAGGTATAACTAAGCGCAAACCACCAGGGAGTATCATCATTGCCTTTTTTGTTAGTGGGATCCTTGGGAACGTATTCTAAAAACTGCAAAAAATTATCATCGGTTGTGAGCCAGTTTGATTCGGTACAGATGCTTGTTGCCCAGTCGGATCGATTTCCTCCACAGGTGTTTGACGGTCTAAATGGTGGATATTTGCCGTAGGTGTAATAGTACTGATTGAGCGCAAGTTTGAGTTCTACAAGGTCGCCTTTTCTTTTGGTATCGCGTGCTCTTACCAGTGAGCCGCCAAAACTTGAAATTCCTATGCCTGCTAGAAGACCAATAATCACAATCACAACCAATAGTTCAATGAGGGTAAACCCGTTGTTATTTAAAGAGATTTTTGTCATAATCTTGAGGTGAATTTTGTTGATCGAGAAAATGTTCCTCTTCAGGAGCAAGTGAGCGTGAATCGTTCTTCAAAACGATTTCATAAAAGATGACTGAAATAATAATAAGTGCGCCAACGAGAAGATATGTTTTTATGTTTTTCATGCGTATTATAAATGTACCATGTGTTTGGATGACGCGTAACGAAACGACCTAGACCCGACAGGTCTAGGTTAGGCAGTGCGATATAATTGATTTGTGATTAAGGCAGTTCTTTTTGATATGAATGGAGTCATTATAGATGATTTGTTAATTCACGCTATTGCATTTAATGAGGTTCTTCTGCCTTATGGGATTGGCATTTCTCATAAAGATTATCTAAATGACTATGCTGGTAGAACTGACAGAGATGGTTTTGAAGATATGGAGAAAAAGTTTGCTCTTAAGTTACCCATTGGGGATCTTTTAGTGAGAAAAGGTAGAGCATATGTAAACCTTTTCCCTGAGCATAAAAAGAGTTTCCCTGGAGTTGTAGATCTTGTCAAAAAGCTGTCAACCATTTTTGTACTAGCTCTTACTTCGAGTGCATCAAAATCAGAGATTGAGTTGACGATAAATGAGTTCAAAATAGATTCGTATTTTAAAGTTATTGTCTCAGCAGATGATGTAAAACACGGCAAGCCAAACCCTGAGCCGTATCAAAAGACTATCTCGTTGCTTGGTTTTAAACCAGATGAGTGTGTTGTGATTGAAGATGCAAAGGATGGAATCATGTCTGCAAAGGCCGCAGGAAGTTTTTGCATAGCCATAACGACAACGCATAACCGGGATGTGTTAACTAAAGCTGACATTGTGGTTGATTCTTTTTATGAGATTTTTGAAGCGATTGGGAAGATTAACAAAGATCTGACCTAGTTCTGGGAAGTTTGGGTTGTAATTGTCGGTTTTTATTTATTGAGTTTTTTGGATACACTACCAACAAATAATCGGTAAGCCAGCCGGGATTCCTTTTTGTAGATGATGGGAGTTCCTAAGTGGGATTTACATTGTGGGCATATAAGTTGAGGGATATAAGCAAGAGTAACATTTTGTTGGTCTGCATATACGCTGTCCGATATTCTGTCCAGGTACATACGCTTTAAAATTCCTGGTCCATCTTTTTGGTACAAGCAAATGTGTTCATCACAATCCGCGCAGAAGATGTCGAGCAATCGCGACCGCCCTCCCCTCGCCTTTTTGTATGTATCGTTTTTGATTAATGGCATAAAACCAAAGAGAATGATTAATGAGAGATAAGGCCAGAAACAAGGGTTTTGAGAGGAGGAATATCATCCATTATTGTTTTCCAGACAACGTTAAGATCAATATTACTGTAATCGTGAACAAGGAAATTTCGTAAATCAATAGTTTCTTTTAGGGGGAACGTGGGATGCTGTGTTGAAAAGTCTTCGGAAAGTCTATGGGCGGCTTCACCAATCACTTCAAGGTTTTTAATAACAGCGTCCTGGCACATTTGGTTAGTTACAAACTCATCAAACGACATGTGGTAAGTATACCTTTCAATTTTAGCAATCGCATCCGAAATGTCTTGCAAATAGACAATACTATCTTTTTTCATACAGGGTTTGGATATCTTTTTCAATGTACGGTTTAATTGTTGGTTTTAAACTAGTACGCGTTACAAGATCTACAGGTCTACCAAACTGGGTTTCTAAAGCGCTTTTTATTCTTGATAGACCAAATAACGATTGTGGATAATCAAAATCTATTAAAACATCTACGTCACTTGTTGGAGTTTGCTCATTTCGTGCAAATGAGCCGAATAAACCTAAATAGGCTATTCCTTTGTTGATGCAAAATTCGTCAATGAATGTATTATCTATGTTTAGTCTTTCGTTCATGATCAAATTTTACCATGGTTTTATAACAAGAACATTCACTATAGATATGAGGCGATTAATATCTCGAGAGTGAGATTGTTGGAAATTTAGCGCAATACCTGTTAATTACCTAGACTTTGGAGGTCTAGCGGCTGTTTTAGGGTGTATTTTCAAGAAGTTGTAAGGAAACGTGCCGTTTTTGTCCATGTGAAGGGAAACTAAACATTTGATGTTTAGTGTACGTTTGTAACGGTTCAATACGTTATAATTGGTTAATGGTTGTCGTAATTGAAAAAGGGCTGACAAAAGAAGATATTCAAAAAGCTCGTGAGGAATATAGAACCTATATCAAGGTCACGGCTGATCTCGCCAAACAAATAATTGCAATTGGTGGGGAATATCATGCAGATGCTGAAATTGTTCTGATTGAGAAGTTCGGCTCTGAAAGTCGAAATATTTGGGGTGGGGGTTACAATATTGAACTCAAGCAATTCGAAACGAATGCGCTTATCAATATTCGACAACCAAATAACACAAGTATGGAAATTATTGATCCTGAGGCGCGAAGTGCGTTCCTTGCATTCGTTTCAGAAAAATTGAAGAACATCGAAACATATTTATGAGCTACTCCCCCACTCTACAAGATGCATGTACGGACCTTCAACGCGCAGTGTATGCGAGTATGGGTGAGCAAGGGTTTAAAAGTGAGACGGCTATAACGTTTTTAAGTCATGCCAAGGAGATTATATCCAAATATGAAGCCACGTTTTCACCCTCTAAATACAAAGTCGTAGAGGACTGTTTAAAAAAGTCTCAGGACGAGGATCATATGCTATGGCAAAGACAAGAAAAACTACTTACACTTGCTAGTTTGCTGAGGTAGGTTTTTCACCAAGAAGGTTAATGATTTGATCTTTGAGAGACGGAATGTCGTCCTTTATTGTTTTCCACACTATCTCAAGATCAATATTACTACAATCGTGGATAAGAAAATTACGCATGTCGATGGTTTCTTTTAAGGGAAATGATGGATTTTGATGGATGAAATCTTTGGGTAGCCTATGTGCAGCTTCACCTATAACTTCAAGGTTTTTAATAACAGCATCATGACACATGTGGTTAGCTATAAATTCATCAAACGACATGTGGTAAGTATACCTTTCAATTTTAGCAATCGCATCCGAAATGTCTTGCAAATAGACAATACTATCTTTTTTCATACAAAGTTCGAATATCTT
>Ga0100387_10003623_pt1 | contig 12900 bp, 10 predicted proteins | sample CryGeymeta201511_FD_81547 | JGI IMG/M metagenome (GOLD analysis project Ga0100387, IMG submission 81547) | Groundwater microbial communities from Crystal Geyser aquifers in Utah, USA - Crystal Geyser metaG 2015-11 | ecosystem: Environmental > Aquatic > Deep subsurface > Groundwater | place... | reverse complement strand
GCTTCGGGCAGATAACCTAATTTTTTAAATTCCAAAACTGAAGTGGCGCCATGGCGTTTGGAAAGTTTGGCTTTGTCCGGCGCTAAAATTAATGACAAATGCGCGAATTCCGGCACTGGCCAGCCAAAAGCATGATATAAAATAATGTGTTTGGGAGTGGATGGCAGCCACTCCTCTGCCCGGATGACATGGGTAATTTTTGTTTCGTGATCATCAACCACATTGGCCAAATGATAAGTCGGGAAGCCATCGGACTTGATTAAAATTTGATCATCAATTTCATTATGGTTAAATTTTACTTGGCCGCAAATCAAATCTTTAAAAACCGTTTCACCGGCTGGAATTCTCATCCGAATTACGTGCGCTTCAGCGGCGGCCAGCTTCCTTTGAATTGCTTCGGCTGATAACTGCAGGCATTGGCGGTCATATTTTGGCGCCATTTTTTTAGCTGTCTGCTCCGCGCGCATTTTAACCAACCGTTCCGCCGAACAAAAACAATAATAGGCATGGCCTTTTTCAATTAATTCGTCGGCGTATTTTTGATAAATTGCTGTGCGCCGCGATTGGAAAATTATATTGTCTTCGTTGTCATAATTTATGCCAGCCCATTTCAGCGCCTCAAAAATTATTGCCACGCTCCCTTCCTGGTAACGAGCTTGATCCGTATCTTCTATGCGCAGTAAAAATTCACCTTTATTTTTTCTAGCAAAAAGATAGGCAAAAAGAGCGGTGCGCAAACTGCCGATGTGCAGATCACCGGTTGGACTGGGAGCAAAACGAGTAGCAATTAATTTTGACATAATTTTTCAATTTATAATTTTTCTGCCCAATGGCTGGCAGTGATCCGCCTCGGGCAGATAATTTTTAAACAAACGCGGATTCACTCGCCTGCCAACAACCACAATCTTTTTCTTTGGGGATTTTCGGAATAATATTAGAAAGCAGCTCTTTGACATTTTCCACATTCTGTTTGAAAACCCCGAGTATTTCCTGTGTGGTCACGGGCTTAATTTTAGGATTCCCCTCCAACCCCACATCCCAATCAGTCACAAGAGCGATGTTAACCAAACAAATATCAAGTTCCCGCGCCAGTACTACTTCGGGATAATGAGTCATATTAACCACATCCCATGCTTGGGCAGAAAACCAACGTGATTCTGGCTTGGTGGAAAAACGTGGCCCTTCGATAACCACAATAGTGCCGGTCTTATGATAAGGAATTGATATTTTTTTACAACATTCAGCCGCTAATTTCCTAAGAGTGGGACAATAAGGTTCGGCCATGGAAAAATGGGCGACTTCCGGCCCATGGAAAAAAGTATCATCTCGATGTTTGGTTCGATCAACAAAATGATCAGTGATTACAAAATCTCCTGGTTTGATATGCGACTGAAGCGAGCCAGCGGTACAAGAGGTGATTATTCTTTCCACCCCCAACATCTTGAGTGCCCAGATATTAGCTTGATAAGGTATTTTATGGGGAGGCAGATGATGATTTTTACCATGTCTGGATAAAAAAGCGACTTTTTTACCTTGATAAGTGCCGACTAATATTTTTTCCGACGGCTGACCAAAGGGTGTTCGGATACTGATCTCTCTGGCCTGATCTAAAAACTTATAAAAACCGGAACCGCCGATAACGCCAATTTCAGCGATTTTTTTCTTTTCTTTAATCTTTTTTATTTTATTTTTTAATTTCATATTAAATTACCTGCTCGCCATAATAGCTAATAAGCGAATGGACTTTGTATTTTTTTAATTTAGCTGAACCGCCGAGAAAGGGCAGGTCCACAACAACTGCAATACCAACTATTTTCCCGCCTAAACGCTCAACTAATTTAGCAGCGGCTTGTAGTGTACCGCCGGTGGCGATCAAATCATCAATAATCAAAATTTTCTCACCTTTTCTAAGGGTATCCTCGTGCATCTCAATGGTTTCCGAGGCATATTCCAAAGTGTATGATTCCTGGATAGTTTTATGGGGCAGCTTGCCTTTTTTGCGGACTAAAGAAACACCGGCTCCCAGCCGATAACCCACCACTCCAGCTAAGACAAAACCACGCGCATCAATGCCAACTACCTTGTCAACTTTTTGTGTGGCAAACGGTTTAATTAATTCTTGCACTAAGTAAGCAAAAACCTCTTTATTCTCAAATAAGGTCGTCACGTCATAAAATAAGATCCCTTCTTTTGGCCAATTAGGTACTTTGCGGATGAATTGATCAAGGTCCATAACTTCGCAATTTTAAAATAATGCTTAAATTACTCAACTTTAAAATTAAATCATTTTGAAATTGTTTGAAAATTGAAAATTTATTAATTAGCTTTAAACCAATCCCATGTTTGCTTTAATCCCTTATTTAAATCATATTGCGGCTGCCAATTTAAATCGTGTTTGATTTTATTAAATGAAAGGCAACTTTTCATTTGTTCGCCTGTAACGTATGGTCTATGTTTAATAAAGACTTTTGTCTGGGAAATTTGAATCATTTTTTTGGCCAGATTATCTATATTCGTTTGTTTACCTGTGCCGATATTAAATATGCCCTGGACTTGCTTGGGCAATGCTTTGATGACTGCGGAAACTACATCGGCCACATAAACAAAATCCCTGGTCTGTTGACCGCCGTTTACCCAGAGCGATTTTTTGCTGATTAATTGATGACCAAAAACCGCGACGACACCCGCCTCGCCTAAATAATTCTGGCGCGGGCCATAAATATTCGCCAAACGTAAAATAGTGTAAGGCAATCTATGTTGGTTTGAATAATAGTATAAATATTTTTCTAGCGCTAGCTTAGCAATGCCATAGGGCGAAATGGGCTGCTCTTTTTCTGTTTCCAGAGTGGGAATTTTTACGCCGTCGCCGTAAATCGCGCCACCGCTGGAAATAAAAATAAATTTTTTAATTTTGTATTTGACACAATTTTCCAACAAATTCAAGGAGCCAATAATATTGCTCTGGGCATCAAAAATTGGATCAACAATTGAGCGCCTGACATTCATTTGCGCTGCCAGGTGACAGACTATTGCTGGTTTTTCTTTTTTAAAGATCAGGGAGAGTTTTCTATCTTGAATTTTTAATTGGTAGAATTTGGCTTGAGGATTTAAATTTTCTTTTTTACCGGTTGACAAATCATCCACCACAATTACTTGATGGTTTTGCATAATGAATTCATCCACTAAATGCGAACCGATAAAGCCAGCTCCGCCGGTAACTAAAATTTTAGGCATATTTTTTCAATTTAGCAACCATGTCTTTCCGCTCCCAGGTAAATTCCGGCAACTCGCGGCCGAAGTGGCCGTAGGCAGCTGTTTTTTTGTAAATGGGCCGGAGGAGATTTAAGTGTTTAATAATGCCGGCTGGAGTGAGTGGAAAAACTTGGCGGACAATTTTCTCCAATTTTGAATCTGCCAGAACGCCAGTGCCTTTAGTGTCAACCAAAACGGAAATGGGGTCAGCCACGCCAATGACATAAGCCAGTTGAATTTCACAACGGCTGGCCAATTTAGCCGTCACAATATTTTTAGCAATGTAGCGCGCCATATAACTGGCGGAACGGTCAACTTTTGAAGGATCCTTGCCTGAAAAACAACCGCCGCCATGGCTGCCATGGCCGCCATAAGTGTCAACAATTATTTTACGGCCGGTTAATCCCGCGTCCGCGGGAGGACCGCCCTTGACAAAACGGCCGGTGGCGTTAACAAAAAATTTAGTTTTTTTATCCAGATATTTGCCGGCAATCGGCCGAACGACATGCTGGATAATATCGCGCTTCAGGCGCGCTGGGCTGACATCGGGATTGTGTTGAGCGGCAATGACTACGGTTTCCAATCTTTTTGGCTGGCCATTAATATATTCAACCGCCAGCTCCACTTTGCCGTCTGGTCTCAAATACGGCAGTTTTTTATTTTTTCGCACTTGAGCTAATCTGGCTGCCATTTGGTGCGACATTAAAATTGAGAGCGGCATTAATTCTTTAGTTTCCGTGCAGGCATAACCGAACATTAAGCCTTGGTCGCCAGCGCCTTGTTTTTTCTTATCAACGCCCTGGACAATGTCCGGAGACTGCTCATCAATCGCCACCACAACGCCCACATCATCAGCGCAAAAACCAAAATGGCCGTTGTCATAGCCAATTTCACGAATGGTGTCGCGGGCAATGGCGGCGACGTCAACATAACCTTTGGTGCGAATTTCGCCGGCGACAACGACCAGGCCGGTGGTCACCAGAGTTTCAATGCCGGCATGGCTGAATTTATCTTGACGAATTAATTCATCAAGGATGGCATCGGAAACCTGATCGGCTATCTTATCAGGATGGCCTTCAGTCACTGACTCGGAGGTGAAGATGTATTTATTCATAGTTATTTTTTAATTATTAAACTTCATATAATCTCATATTGGTCTGCATAAATTCAATGGTTTTCTTCAAGCCTTCTTCAAGATCAATCAGCGGAAACCAGCCGAGACTTTCTTTAGCCATGGTAATGTCAGGAATATTATAAGAAGCGGCATGCCAGTCCGGATCCTGATAAATGATTTTAGATTTTGAACCGGTCATTTTAATGATTAACTCTGCCACGTCTTTTAGCGCGTGCTTTTCATAATGACCAAGATTGATTGGCCCGGCCAGATCTGATTTGGCTAACTTAACCAGACCGTCAATAATATCGTCAATATAACAAAACGTATTTTCAGTCTGCTCATTGCCGTAGATAATCAGATCTTTGTTATTTAGAGCATGAAGAATAAAATCTGGCACTGCCCGGCCTTCTTTAATGGCCATTTTAGGGCCAAACGTTGTGAAAACTCTGGCAATCTTGGTATTTATTTTGAATTTTCTTTGGTAATTGGCAACAATGGTTTCGGCAAACCGCTTGCCTTCGTCATAAGCGCTGCGACTGTCAATAGGATTGACTAAACCTAAATAATCTTCCTTAATCGGCTTGGTATCCAAGGCATGGCCATAAACATGCTGGCTTGAAGTATGAATAAAAATTGATTGGTATTGCACCGCCAAATCAAGCATATTTTTGACGCCAGAGGAGTTAGCGCCAATGATTTCCAGGGCGTATTGTTCATGATCTTTGGGCGAGGTGGGACAGGCAAGATTATAAATGGCCTGAATGCCCTGAACGGCAACTTGGAATTTTTTCAACTCGGGAAAATTTTCCAAATCAAGCGGCTGGGTAATATCATGGCGAATAAATTCAAAATTCGGGTTTTGCAGCAGTAAATCAATGTTTGATTCCTTGCCGGTAATAAAATTGTCAATGGCGATAACATGGTTCTGGGTGACAAGCTGCTGACAAAGGTTAGTGCCAATAAATCCGGCAGCGCCGCTAACTATAATATTTGGTTTGTCAGTGGCTGAATTTTTATACGGCATAATTTTCAATTTAATTATTAATTTTATTATTTAATTCTTCTTTATTAAATACCCACTTTTTAGTCAAATAGTAAACAATCAAAGTGCAAATTATCATACCGATAATCTTGCCAATAATATCATGGCAACCGATATATTCCACGGTAATGAACAGCACCAGTTCACTGATAATTAAGCCGAGAATCATAACTAAAATAAATTTAACATATTGCCTGTGGATGTTTTTGCTGTTGTCCCTGAATGTCCAGTGCTTGTGAAAAACAAAACGGGCAATGCTGGCAATGAGCATAGTGAAAATGTTGACTGTCAAATAATGTTCCTGCCAGAAAAAGAATGCCCTGGTAAGGTAAATATACAAGCCAAGATCAAGCATGTTGGATAAATTGCCAACTAAAGAATATCTCAGCAGCTCTTTGACGGCCGGGTATTTTTTAAGAAATGGGAATTGCCTGATTGTATTTAATGTGGAATAATATAGTTTTAGCATATTTTATTTACCTGAAGCAACATAGACTCCGCCGGTAAATTTCTCACTGTAAGCAAAAAACTGATTAAGCAACAAGCCGCGGGCATTGAAAACTCTGACATGCGGACCGCCGCCCGGACCGGCGCCGGTAATAATTTCATCCAGACCATCGCCATTGACATCGCCGGAGGCAAGATTGACGCCGCCAAAAAATTTTTCATTGTAAGCAAAGAACTGGCTGATCGCTCTGCCTTGCCAGTCAAAAGTTCTGACTTGCGGGCTGCCGCCCATGGCAGGGGCGGTAATAATTTCTTTTTGGCCGTTGCCGGTAATATCGCCCACGGCCACGGTTAAACCGCGCATATAATTTGAGTCATAAGGTATAAATTGGCTGATGGTTTGAGCAGTGTAATTAAAAATTTTAATTAAGCCGGAAGTGCCGGCGCCGGTCGCCACAACAATCTCCGCATAGCTGTCGCCATTAACATCACCGACAGCCACGTTAAGACCGCCAGTAAAAAATTTGTTAACTGCGTAAAATTCCTTAATTAAACTGCCGGTTTCGCTGAAAATTTTAACCACTGGTTCAAAACCAGTTTGGGCAACCACAATTATCTCCGCCTGCTTATCATTATCAATATCACCGACGGCCAGTCTGATCCCCTTTTTCATTGAGCTGTCAAAGGCCAAAAATTTTAACTTTAGATTGCCGCGCAGATCAAAAATTTTAACCCAGGGCTCTTCGCTGCCGTTAGCGCCAACAATAATTTCTTCTTGGCCATCGTGGTTGAAATCAAAACTCGCCACATTGGCGCCAGCCCGTTTAGTTTCCTCAAAAGCAAAAAACTGGGAGGAAAATTTGCCTTCGGAATAAACTCTGATGTGCGGTCCGCCTTTTTGACCAGGACCAAAAATAATTTTATCAATTTTAACTTCAGCGGCGCTGACGGTGCTGTTGGCGGCAGCCAAAACTTTATAGCCGTTGAGTTTGCCATGGCCCATTTTGCCGACATAAAGCCAATTTTTATTGTCAATATTATCAGCATTATTCAAAAGCAAATCACGCAATTCCATCAGCGATAATTCCGGCTTTAAGGCTTTAACCAAAGCAGCCACGCCAACAACCTGCGGAGCAGAAACTGAAGTGCCTGACCAGTAACCGCCATATTCGCGATTATATTTTGGCAAACTGTCATTTTTGTCAAGAGTGCTAAAAATACCAACGCCAGGCGCAATTAAATCAACGCAATTGCCGTAATTTGAAAAACTTGCCAGCTGATTATTATTATCAACTGAAGCAACGCCAATGACCCAATTATTGCCAGGACCGCCGTCATGACAGACGGGATATCTGGGATTAGTGGTCATATCTAAACCGGTGGTAACCTCATTGCCAGCGGCGGCCACCACTAAAACACCGGCTTGATAAGCTCTGGCAATAGCATCTTCAAGAGTAGCCGAACGGCCCTCGCCCACAAAGCTTAAATTAATAATTTGAGCACCTTTTTCGCGAGCATAGTCAATCGCCCTGGCAACATCAAGAGTGTTGCCGCTACCGTCGCCCCCGAGCACGCGCAAAGACATAATCTTGGCATGCCAGGAAACGCCGGCAATACCCTGATTATTATTGCCCTGGGCAGCGGCCACGCCAGCGATAATGGTGCCATGATTAATGCCTAAAAAACTATAATCACCGTCAAATTTTGGACTGGGGTCGGGTTGGTTTAAAATAAAATCCCAGCCATTATAATCATCAATATAGCCGTTGCCATCATCATCAAGATGATTGTCTTTGATTTCTCCGGAATTTTGCCAGATATTATAAACCAAGTCGGGATGGTTGACATCAACACCACTGTCAATGATGGCAATAACGACATTTTTACTACCCGGGGTATAGCCGGTAGTATAGTTCCAAGCTTGAGGAGCGCTGATGGCTGAAAGGTAAATTTGCTGGGTGTAGAAACCGTCATTCGGTTCAATGACGGCGTGGTAGATATAATTGGGTTCAAGATAATCAATGGACTTATTTTTCTGATTGGTCTGAATAAAATCTTCCAAAGCCTGACCGCCCAGCTGAAGATTATAAATTTTTTCTGAATTTTTGAGCTTAATTAAAACTTGGCCCGGCTCGTGGAGTGCGCCAAAATTATCCGCTACTTGCCGGGCGACTGATTGATTGGTGGCTAGGCCGCCAAAAATGAATGCCGTCGCCACTGTTAAAATGATAATAAATATTTTATAACGGATGCTATTTAGCATTATTTGAATTTAATTTTAATAATCTTTGATATAAATTAACAACTGCATGGGAAGTGCGCATACCAGAAAATAATTTGATAGCGCGCTCTAGAGTGCCGTTATCTTCACTCAAACCAAAACTAAGCATCCGCTGATACTCGTCAACGGCTAGTTGGTCTTGTTCGCTAATTACATAAGCGGTTAAAAGATTCCAATGAGCATCCAGATTCTTTGGGTAAAGCGCGACGGCTGATTGAAAATCTTTAATAGCTGCGGCAACATTACCCTGGTTAATTTTGGCGCGGCCTAATTCAAAATATATCTGCTGACGAGTGGGAGATAAGGCCAAGGCTTGGTTACCGTAAATAATTGCCTGCTGTGCATAATTGGCATCAAGATAACTGGCGGCATTATAAAGAACCATTAAATAAATATAGTTTTGGACATCATTAGGCGCCGCTTTTATATTATCACTAATCGCCTGAAAGGCATATTCAAAATTACGTTTAATGTCTGCTTCATCAGAAACATAGTCTTTATTATTGTGCGAAAGAATACTGTCAGCCAGCTTCTGTCTTAATTCCGGCGTTTGATAAGTATTCATCTTGATAGCTTGATCAAAATTTTGAATGGCTGATGGAAAATGACCATTATACGTTTTTTTTAAACCCTCAATGCCTTTGAGATTGGCTTGAGCCGGCTTAAGAGTTAAATTTGAGAGGAGCGCCAACAGGACAAAGAAACCGACAATCAAGGCATAAAGATTGATTGGTTTTTTGATGGCTGCTGTTTGCTGGCTATGTTTTTTTTCACTGGCGAGAAAAGCGACAAAAGCCAAAACAGAAAAGAGCATCACATAAGTTGGCAGGCTGTCAAAGACAAAGATATTTTGAATAAAATGGGCGCTTAAAAAAGCGAGCACGGCCAGAGATGGGTTAAAATTATGATAATAGTTTTCACGCATTAAGGCAAGCAAAATTCTAAAAGCTGAAACATAAATGCCAAGATAAATTATCAGACCGACTATGCCAGTGGCAATGGCGACATCAAAAACAGTATTATGCGCCCGATCAAACCAAATTTGAGAACCATTGTCGCGATAAATTTCTGGATGGAAATACTTGTTAAAAGCGACATTATAATTTTCCCAGCCATAGCCCAATAAAAATCTGTCTTGCCAGGCGCGCCATGATGAATCAATGGCATAAAGACGGGATTCAACCGTGACAGCATGGGGGGAAATACTAACCAGCCTTTGAAATGGACCGTGGCTCATCCAAGCTGCATTTTTGTTAATAAAAATAAAAATGATGGCGGCAATAATTAACACCAGCCCGCTTAAAAAGATTTTTTTTATCTTCTTGTTTTTTAAGGTGATAAAATAAATCAAAAAATAACAAAAAAGAGTCAGCATAAAGGCAATCATTGCGCCGCGGGTCTGGGTGGCAAATAAAATGTAAATTTCAAAAAGAGCCGCCAATCCAAAAATAATCTTCCACCAGATTTCTTTTCTTTGCCAGAATAATAAGAGGCACAACCAAAAATGGCCAAGCGCATAAGCGCCGAGGTATGAGGCATTGCCCAGCGTGGAAGTAAGCCGATCCCCGGCTGAATTAATAATGACCCAGGCAACTCCATATTTTTGGCCAAGCGCATAAAGAGCGACTAAGATGCTCACCGCGATTGAAGCACTAAAAAAAGTCAGCCATTCAGAACGGTTTTTAAATGTCTGGCTTAAAATAAAACAAAAAACAATCAAATGCGCAATGAACAAAAAGCCTTCGCCTCGCTCAATAGTGCCCCAGAGTGAACGGTAGGGATTAACGCCGCTCAATGAGGTTAAAAAAACAATGGCGCCAAAACCTAAAATAAACCAGAGAAGCTGATTTATTTTTGGGCGATAATGGACGGCTGACAGAGCGAGCAATAAATATAAAAAGGCGGCTATTTCCACAATGATGCGAAAATATATGGTTTTTAAAGTAATAAAGGGAAAAATAAACTTTGAGCTCACCAAAAGCGGCACTAAAAGAATTAAATATAAACAGCCCCAAAGCGAATATTTGAGGATTTTAGCGGTTAAAGTTTGATTAATTGTCATTGATTATATTGTATAATAGAAATATAAGATAATCAATGTGTATAATTGATGAGGATTGATTTTTTAGAAGAAGTTTGATATGATAAAAATAAGTTGCTATGAATATCATGACAAAAATTAAAATCGCAGTTTTGCTTATCGGGGATATAATTATCCTTTATTTTGCCCTATATTTAACTTTATGGCTCCGTTATTGGCGACCAGTCCAGGCAGAGTTGTGGAATAAGCATTGGCTGCCTTTTACGATTATTTTTATAATGTGGCTAATAGTTTTTTTTATTAATAAAATGTATGACCTGAAGACTGCCAGAAATAATTTTAATTTCTATAAGGTTTGGTTTAACAGTTTAATCTGGTGCGGTCTTATAGGTTTTATTTTCTTTTATATCACCACAACCGGCATCTCGCCCAAGACAGTGATGGTTTTGGATTTAGCTGTCTTTGGCGGACTGTTTCTTTTGTGGCGCAGATTGTTTAACCGCCTGATAGTCTATAAAAAATTTGTAGAGAACATGGTCATTATCGGATTGACCAAAGAAATGATTGAGCTAGCCCGAGAAATTAACAGCAAACCGCAGATGGGCTTGAGGGTAGTCGGCATGGTCAGCTTACAAAAATCTGAAATAAAATTTGACCAATTGGAGATTGCCATAATTAATGATTGGGATGAATTAAAAAATTTTTTTGACAAGAAAAAAGTCAGGACAATAATTTTGGGGAGCGATGCCCATGATTATCCGGATTTAATCAGCAAACTATACGAATCGCTTGAGCTGGGAGTGAATATTTTAGACAGACCGACTTTTGCCGAAAAATTTACCAGTAAAATTTTAATCAACACCATTGGCCAGATGTGGTTTTTGGAAAATATTAAAGAAAGCAATAAACAAATTTATGAGATCATCAAACGGGTTATGGATATCATGCTTTCCTGCGTGTTTTTGATAATTACTTTGCCTTTAATACCGCTTATTTACCTAATCACCAGGCTAACAAGCAAGGGGCCTGGATTTTTTATGCAACAGCGGACGGGCAAAAACGGCAAAAAATTTATGGCTGTCAAATTCAGAACCATGTATCAAAATGCAGAGAGCCATGGGCCGCAATGGGCGCAAAAAAATGACCCGAGAGTGACCAGCATCGGTCGGATTTTACGCAAAATAAGAATTGACGAAATTCCACAGCTGATAAATATTTTGCGCGGCGAGATGAGCTTTATCGGACCACGGCCGGAAAGACCGGAGTTTATCGGACAGTTAAAAGAATCAATCCCCTTTTATGAAACCAGGCTTTTAGTCAAACCCGGTTTAACTGGCTGGGCGCAGATTAATTTTCCCTACGGGGCAACTGAAGCTGATGCTTTAGAAAAATTACAGTATGATTTGTACTATATAAAAAACAGGTCATTTGCGCTTGACCTGTCAATCCTGCTCAAAACCATTAAGACGGTTTTATCCGGCGGCGGGCAGTAAATTAAAAATAAAATCAGTTTGTAAATAATTAATCCCCAGGCAGAAATTGAACTGGGACCCAAAAAGTAGACACTAATAAGTGCCTACTTTTTTATTGAACGATGAGATGGTTACAAAACTCCTTTTTTGTAGTAAAATAAGGATATAAAGTCAATTAACCTTGTATCCTTATGCTACCGCAAAAATCAAATCATCAGCCTTATCCGTCAGACATAACGGAGAAACAGTTTCAACTCATTGAACCGTTAATCAGACGGCGGCGCAAGAGAACTGGCCGTCCGAGAGCTGATCTTTACGAGGTGGTTAACGGCATGCTCTATGTTCTTTCCACCGGTTGTCGCTGGCGCGATTTACCCCATGATTACGGTGTTTCCTATGTTACTTGTTATCGGCAGTTTATCAAGTGGGTCGCCGCTGGCACCCTCAAGAAAATATTTGAGGATTTAAAGCATAAGGCCGCTAAGAAGAACCTTTTGCATTGGCGTAACGCCTATCTTGATGCTAGCGACGTTAAGTCTAAAAAGGGGGCAAAAGACATGTCGGCTATACCGGAAAACACAAGATAAACGGGTTAAAACGCAATATCGTGATTGACGCTCGGGGCAATCCTTTGTCAATAGTCTGCGGTCGGGCTAACCACCATGATCAGACTTTCGCCCTAAAGACAGTTGACCGGATAAGTGTTAATGGAAAAATCAGGCGACCGAAAAGATTAGGCGCCGATAAGGGTTATGACGACGATAAATTTAGAAAAGAACTAAGAAAAAGACGGATTCAACCTTGTTTGATTAGACGAGATAATAACCGGAAAAATATTACCAAATCAGAATTAAGGGAAAGGAAATACAGTCAGCAACGGTGGAAAGTGGAAAGGAGCTTTAATTGGCTGAATAATAACCGACGGATTGACAGGTTTATGGAGAAAAAGACCTCAACTTATCAAGGTTTCTGTTATCTAATGTTCGTGAAATATTACCTTAAAAAATTAGCTAAATGAGTTTTGTAACCATCTCAATATGTTTTTTGTATAATTAAGTAAAAGAGTGTAGTACATCCTATGTTTAAATTATTTTTTTCAAAAATTTTTTTGCCATTTAAAGTTGCTGTTTTAATGCTGGCTTTTATTTTTTTGGGTAATTTTATCGCCAGCCAAAGCGGGATAACAAATCAACTATCTAAAATTTTTTATTGGGAAGAGCCGGGCGCCGTGCTGGGAGAATTCACCGT
>Ga0100387_10003614_pt1 | contig 12923 bp, 12 predicted proteins | sample CryGeymeta201511_FD_81547 | JGI IMG/M metagenome (GOLD analysis project Ga0100387, IMG submission 81547) | Groundwater microbial communities from Crystal Geyser aquifers in Utah, USA - Crystal Geyser metaG 2015-11 | ecosystem: Environmental > Aquatic > Deep subsurface > Groundwater | place... | reverse complement strand
TCATCATCATCATCGTTGTTATTATTCTCGTCATCATCGTCGTCATCATCATCATCGTTGTTATTATTCTCGTCATCATCATCGTTATTGTTATTATTCTCATCATCATCGTCATCATCGTCGTCGCAAGGCGGATCCCAGTGCCAGCCCCACAGGTCAGTACAGGATCCGGTTCCTAATCTCCATCCCCATGAGCTCAGCCCTCTGCCATAACCCCAGTGACGCCAACCGTTACAATGTCCATGACCCGGGTGATAATTGTCATTATCAACTTTGTGTACCATTGAATAATTCGGAGCTGCTTCAGCGTCACATAACTGATTTTCTAAAATTCCCTGAACAATACGGGTAAAATCTCCGATTCTAATCTCACTTACCACCCTTCTGTGACAATCATCGATGGGATAAAATGTCACATTCCCTATCAGTCCGCCTTCTGAAACAGTATTAAACCCATAATCTTTAATCAGTTGTTCCAACATTCGTACTCTGGATAGGGCTTTCCAGAATGCTACTCGTGCGGCGAGAGTATGACTTGCTGTGGTGGTTTCAAGTGTCACCGTATTAAATAAAAATACGACGATTAAACCAACAATAATTGAAACTCCCAACGCAGAAACTGCAAAGATAAATCCACTTTTATTATCAGATCCAATATGTCTGGAATTATTATTAAATATCTTCATTCCTACCTCCCTTGTAATGAGTTACTTGAAATTTTCAGGGAATACATCGGCGATGTAATTAATAGTGTTATTTTCGTTAATCATCACCAGTTCCAGTTGTCCTCTCCACACATTTACGGGGTTAAATACACCGGTCAATTCCGTGTTATTAATATCATAATAACGAAATTGACTATTAGCAACATCTACATGGTTTGTCATCATTTGACTTTGAGGATTTCCGATAATGAGTCTGGTCAATTGATCACCCGTTAGTTCATATTGTACGGTAAGAGTATCATCAACTACAAATCTGGCAATATTGGATTCGGCGGTAAGGATATCGATCTGTTCGTTTATCTCCCTGAATTCCCGTGAAAATTTTGAACTGGCGTAATATCCGTCCATAACAATATTCTTTCTGGCATCAATATTATGCATCGTTTCAACACTCGTGGCAACAATCCCGGCAACCGCTGACATCACGACAGCGACCACGAGCATTCCGGTGATCAACTCAACCAAGGTCATTCCAGAAAAATATTTTATATTCGTTTTTTTGTTCATGGCGTAAGTTGGGATTCAATTGTCAATTTCTGATCGTACGCAGCATGATATATGTGAACGATTATTTTTTTATAACTCATCGGTGTTCCAATGCTGTCGTCAAGGCTTACCTCGGGATCGATATAAAACACGCGGGTTTTGCCTGAATATCCTTCGTATTCCGGATATATCCAATCATATCCCGCATAGAAATCGTCAACGTCGTCGTAATCTACAGCAGAGGCTTCTTCCGGACCCAGAGGATCGCTCCAGGGTTGTACGGTATTTTCATCAAACCGGTGAGACCGGACGACTTCCATAATACTATCTCCAAAAGATGTGCCTCTGATAAGGGCTTCCATGAGATACGATTGTTCTTCAATCGACCGAATTGCAAATAACGTGCCTACGAAAGCAACGCCGAGAAAAATTATCCCGATCACAATTTCAACAAGGGACATCCCGCGAGAATTCAGTTTAAAAAATTTATTCATAAACATACCCCGTCTCCGGAACTACGGTTATAGTTAAAGAATTGTTTAATTCAATGACTCCACCGGATGATGGCGTACCCCACCAATCGTACATAAATTCAGTATTACCTCCAAAATTCACATTGGTCATCGTAACGCCGGGAAAAGCCTCGCTAATATTGATCACACTTTGTTGGTTCGTTGAGGGGTCCAGAATCAATGTCCTCGTCCCGGGTGTGGGTCCCTTATAAATACCATAGTTATTATTGGCCACGTCGGCAACAAACCAGGTGGTATCATGTTCTACAATGGACTGATTGTATATTAGTCTGATATCATCCGTTATTTTATCTCCCGCATTCATTAATCTCATGCTTTGGACAGTTTCCACATATTTGGGAATCATGATCGCAGAGAGAATTCCAATGATCGCCATCACAGTTATCATCTCAACAACCGTGAAACCAAAATAACCGCCATTCCCCTTTTCCGAAGATATTTTAAACATATACTGTGTGTCTTTCTCCATTACTGATTTGTAAGTTGGGTCATATTCCACATCGGGAGAAAAATACCCATTGCAAAAATCAATAGAAATACCCCGATGACAATGGTCATCAAGGGTTCAATGGCGCTAGATAAGCCTTCGACTTTGCCATCGACTTCAATATCATATTGTCTGGCAATATTAAGAAGCATTTTATCCAATGCCCCGGATTGTTCACCAACTGATATCATTTTCAGTGTCATGGGCGGGAAATAGGGCATGTGCCCCAGGGCTTCCGCAAGCGGGATTCCCTCTTCAACCATATCTTTTGCGGCACGAATACCCTTTGCGATAACGACATTCTCGAGTGTGTTTTCCGTAATTTCGAGGGCTTTAATAATCTGAATACCGCTTCTGTTAAGGGTCTCAAGAATGTGCGCGAACCTGGCAACGGATGATTTTAATATAATATCCTTGAAAACCGGAAATTTTAATTTTATGGTATCAAAAATATATAAGCCTTTAGGGGTGGAAACTGAAAACTTAAATGCGTAAATAGATGTTGCAAAAATCAGGATCGCTGCCCACCAGTATCCGATAAAGAAATCGCTGAGGCCGATCATGATCTGCGTCGGCAACGGGAGCGCTACTCCTGCTGATTTAAACATGGTCGCAAATTTTGGAATGATAAAAATAATCGCACCTGTAAATGCTAATATTAAGACACATACTACGATTATAGGATATCTCATTGCTGATTTTATTTTTCGTCTCACTTCAATGTCGTGTCGTATGAAAGAACTTAAATGATCGAGGATCTTTTCCAGCACACCCGTTGCTTCGCCCACTTTAACCATATTCACATATAAGTTGCTAAATACTTTTGGATAATCTGCTAATGCCTGTGAAAAAGTGAGTCCACGCTCGATTTTTTTTACGGTATCCCGGATAATTTTTTGCATATTTTGAGATTCCGCCTGTTCAATAATGGATTCTAACGACCCCATTAAGGGTACACCGGCTCCCAGCATCACCACTAATTGTGACGTAAAATTTTCAAGTTCCTGAGGTTTGATCTTCTGAAACGAATTCATCCACTCTTCTAAATTAAAGGGCTTCTTGAATTTTTTTACAGAAAGAACCATTTCATTTTTGCTTTCCATTTCCTCAAAGATCTCGAATTTAGACCGGGCATCAATAATGGTGTCATGGACAATCCCTTCATCCGATATTAACTTGCACTCAAATTTTGGCACGTTTAAAAATTCCCTTTCTAAAACAATACGCAATCAGGTCGGGATAACCTTAAAACAATTCTCCTGGATAATCCCATAGATAAATTTAACACTAAATATCCCTTTTTCTCATCATATAACCCCTCATGAAATGTCATATTCCTTCATTTTATTATATAGCGTCCCACGCGAAATTTTTAGAGCATTTGCAACATTTGTAATGTGTTTGTCTAATTTATTCAGGGCATTCATAATAGCCTTTTTCTCAAGATCTTTCAAAGGTATTATTTCATTATTGGATTCTAATTCCTGGAAAATTTCAACGTCCGGCTCTTTAAAATTAATTTTTGTGGCCTCATTCAAATCGCATGTATTCAGTTCCCGACTGTCAGAATAAAAAATCAATCGCGTAATAATATTTTCCAGCTCTCTGACATTGCCATCCAATGGAAATGATTTTATTCTGTCAATCAGATCACTGGATACACTTTTTACCTTTAATTCGTTATCTTTGGTCAGATTTGAAATAAGGTGTAGAATAAGTAGTGTAATATCTTCGCCTCGTTCACGTATGGGAGTTAAAATCATCGGGATGACGTTTATTCTGTGATACAGATCCGATCTAAAATTACCCTCGTCCGATAGTTGATTTAAATTCTTGTTGGTTGCTGTGATCAACCGGATATTGACCTTAGTCGTTGCGGTGCTCCCAAGTTTTTCAATGGTATGATCTTCAAGTACCCTCAAGAGTTTACCCTGGAGTGTAAGCGCCAAATCACCTATTTCATCCAAAAATATCGTTCCGTTATTCGCTAATTCAAACTTCCCTTCTTTGGATTTTTGCGCACCGGTAAATGCGCCTTTCTCATACCCGAACAGCTCGCTTTCAAGTAAATTTTCAGGAATCGCAGCACAATTTAATGATACGAATGGATATTTACTCCGCTTGCTGATCTGATGTATCGTTTTCGCAACAACCTCCTTGCCGCTTCCGCTCTCCCCCAGAATCAAAACAGAAAAATCTGTTTTTGAAACTTTTATAATTTGAGAATACAGGTTTAACATGGAGTCATTATTGCCCACAAATCTGCGATACCCGTTTGGGCGGATATCATTAGAAATAGAGCTGTCATACTCTTGTTTAAATTGATTAAAATGTCGAATTCGTTCAACAGTTGATGGAATAATTTCCTCCATGGCGTTTTCGCGAATCAGTGAAAATACCATATCATTTTTAAGACACAGCTCACCGGGAATTTGATTATATCCATATAAGATAATAAGTGGGATTTTCTTCTTAAGAACTTCCAGCTTGTCGTGAAAGATAAGATAGTAACGTTCGAGAAGCGACCATCTCACCCAGATGGCATCATAATGGTCAACGGCAAGATAGGATAATAGGGAATTTAACGAGTGGGCTTCGGTAATTTTGGTGGCAGAAGGTTTAAGGAGTAAATTTAATTCAGAATTAAATTGTACTTCCTCGCCTTTAATACCGCCTGTGTATCCAATCAAATAATGCATGATTCATGCAAGTGAAATTCTCATCACTTCTTCTATTGAAGTCCTTCCGTCAATAACATATTTTTTTGCTGCATTTTTAAGAGAAATCATTCCTGCCTTAACCGCTTCTTTTTCAATCTCCCGTGCAGATGCCCGATTTACGACCAGATCAGAAATTTCATCATTGGGGATTAATAATTCGTACACTCCGCCCCGCCCATAGTAACCAGAATTTTTACAGTGCATACAACCGTTTGGCTTAAACAATTCTCTATTAAAATCTTCACCAAGGTCAAATGACCGGATAAGGTTTTTTGAAGGTTGGTATTTTAATTTACATCGATCACAGAGAAGCCTGAGTAGCCGCTGAGCAATGACGCCTCTGACGGTGGAACTGATCAGGTATGGATCAATCCCCATATTCAATATTCGGGTATAACTTGATGCAGCGTCATTTGTGTGTAATGTGCTGAATACAATATGACCGGTCAGGGCTGCCCGGATGGCTAATTCTACGGTTTCGGTATCACGCATCTCACCCACCATGATAATGTCAGGGTCCTGCCTTAACATGGACCTGAGCGCACTCGCAAACGTGACGCCTGCTTTTACATTCACCTGTCCCTGGGTAATATTGTCCAATTGGTATTCAATAGGGTCTTCGATAGTCATAATATTGACTTCCATCGAATTTACTACACCCAAAGTTGCATATAATGTTGTGGTTTTTCCAGACCCCGTCGGACCGGTTACGATCACCAGTCCATTTGGAGAATGGATTACTTTTTTCCATCTTTTTAAGATGTCCGGTTCAAATCCCATTTTTTCCAGAGGAATATTGCTCTGTTTCTCATCAAGAATTCTCATGACCACTTTTTCACCCGGCGGCGTCGGGAATGTTGAAGTACGCATATCGATATGCCGGCCTACTTTTAAATTAAATCTGAATCGTCCATCCTGTGGTTTCCGTGACTCTGCAATATCCAGGTCGGATAATATTTTTAACCGGGAGATAATTGCTGCATGGGAAGTCTTTGGAATTGTATAATATTGTTGCAAAACGCCGTCTACTCTGAATCTTATTCTCACATCATTTTCCCGGGGTTCAATATGGATATCGCTGGTGCCGGCTTTGACCGCTTCTTCTATCAGCATATTTACAGCCTCTATGATCTCAGTATCCTGGTTGATTTCCTGAGAGACCACATGTGCTTTTTGCGAAGCAGAATCTTTCTTCGAGGCTTTTTCTTCCTTGTATTTTTCCGCATTATAATACAGTTCAATGGCCTTTTCAATACTGGATTCTGTTGCCAGAACCAAATTAATTTCCATCACAGTTTCTTCACTCAGCTCATCTATAATTTCAACATTATTGGGATCTGAACAGGCAATTGTAATTGAGTTGTCAAAGTGGAAAAGGGGAATAATATTTAACCGCTTTGCCACATTCTCTTTAACAATTCTCAAAGCCTCATTCTGGATTTTATATTTGAGTGGATTTATCGTGGGTAATTGCAACTGGTCGCTGACTGCATCCACCAATTCATCCTCGGTGATGAGTTCAAGTGCAACCAATGCTCTGCCCAAATAAACACCGTGTTTTCTTTTATAATCCAGGGCTTCTTCAAGTTGCAGTGCGTCTATCTTCCCGATATCTACTAAAAGTTGCCCAAGTTGTTTTTTTTCTATAGCCATAGGTTGAACTTATGTATTAATTCTTTTTGTCCAAAAGTTGTTTTATCTCTTTGATCAGCTTATCAGGGGAAACCGGTTTGGTGATATACAAATCTGCCCCGGTTTGCTGACCTAGCTTGTAGTCTCGTTCCGAATCCATGGCAGACACCATGATGATTGGAATATGTTCATATTGCTCATCAAATTTTAACAATCTGCACACCTGGTACCCGCTAATTCCCGGAAGCATGAGATCCAGCATAATGATATCCGGGTTTTGGGTCCTGGCTACTTTTAATCCGCTCATTCCGTCCCAGGCAACGATAACCTCAAATCCGTTTTTCTGCAGAATAAGTTTGATGGGTTCGACAAAAAATTTTTCGTCATCTACAATAAGAATTTTTACTTTCATTCTAATTTAATCCCTTATTCATCATTATAATCCAGTTCAATTTTATGCGTAAAATGATGTTCCTCTTCGGATTTTATCAGCATCTTTTGATCATTTTGCCGGTCTGCATACTGGATGGCTGTTTCTTCTGAAATAACATTATGTTTGAACAATTTATAAAGATACTGATCAAAAGTATGTAACCCTTCGTTTACGGATGCCTCCATCGTCCCCCGAAGGAGATGAAAATCACCTTTCATGATGATATCTTTGATCCGTGCGGTCGGCAATAATATTTCAAGGGCAGAGGTAATGGATTTATTGATCGTAGGCACTAATCTCTGTGCAATGATCGCACGGATATTCTGAGCCAGTTGGAACTGAATCAAAGTCTGCAGTCCTTTTTCATAAAAGCTGAGAATTCGTTCAATAGCTTGGTGAGCATTGGTTGCGTGGAGCGTAGAAAGTACAAGATGTCCGGTTTCAGAAAAACTCAACGCCGCAGACATCGTTTCCGTATCCCGTATCTCACCGATTAACAGCATAGAAGGCGCCTCTCTCAAAGCACTTTTTAATGCCCGTGAAAACGACGTGGTATCCTGGCCAATTTCCCGCTGATTCACAATTGATCTATTGTGCTGGTGTAAAAATTCGATAGGATCTTCCAATGTCAGGATGTGTCCTGATTCATTACGGTTTCGAAAATCTATCATTGAGGCGAGTGTTGTCGATTTCCCGGACCCTGTCGCTCCCACAACCAGGATCAATCCCCTTTTTTCAAGCGCTAATTCTTCAATAATTGGCGGTAGTTTAAGTTCAGCAACGGATTTTATCCGGTTGATTATTTGTCTTGCAACAAACGCATCGGAACCTCGCTGACGGAAAAAGTTGATCCTAAAACGACCAATCCCCGGATAGCTAAAGGTAAAATCAACCTCATTTTCTTTTTCGAATCTTGCTCTCATCTCCTCGCTTAACAGTTCATTTTTAAGATTTGCAATCGTTTGAGCGGTAATGATCTCTTCTTCAAGCGGCAAAGCTTGTCCTTCTACTTTTAGCATGGGATATGAACCTATACTCACATACATGTCAGAAGCTTTCACTTCTACCATTATCTTAAATAAACTATCTGCTGAATACATAATATTAAATGAGATTTATTGGTTATACTTTGATTGGAATCTTTCCAGCTCTAGTTTGCCAATGATCCCGGCATTATATAAGTTAGATACAGACTGTTCCATCGTGATCATTCCCTGTTTTGAGCTGGTCTGAAGAATGGATGGAAGCTGGTATGTTTTTGATTCTCTGATTAGATTCCCAACCGCTGGAATTCCTGTCATAATTTCAAATGCAGCGATCCGGCCGCCATCTTTCTTTTTCAGTAGTATTTGTGAAATGACCCCTAAAATCGATTCACTGATCATCAGTCGGATTTGGCTTTGCTGATCGGCAGGGTACTGATCGATGATCCGTTCAATTGTCTGGGTCGCGCTTACCGTATGTAAAGTACCAAAAACAATATGCCCGGTTTCAGCGGCGGTGATGGCTAAAGCGGTTGTTTCAAGGTCTCGCATTTCCCCAACAACGATAATATCCGGGTCTTCGCGGAGCGCGCTTCGAAGCGCAATTTTAAAAGAGTGAGTGTCGGTTCCCACCTCCCGGTGATTGATCAGCGATTTTTTACTTTTATGAATATACTCAACCGGGTCTTCAATAGTAATGATATGTCTTCTGAAAGTTTGGTTTATATAATCAATCAGAGTAGATAAGGTGGTAGTCTTACCGCTTCCTGTGGGTCCGGTAACCAAAATCAAACCCTTATCCCGGCTGATGAGGTCTTTTAACAAATTCGGTAGCCCCAATTCTTCAAATGTGAAAATTTCATCGGATATTGCTCTTAATACGGCCGTATCACCAAAGTACCCCTTGAAAATATTGACACGGTAGCGTCCAATACCCCGAAATTCTGAAGAAAAGTCAACTTCCAGATTCTCTTCATAATTTTTCCGTTGTTCATCATTCATCAGATCATACACCATAATGTGCGTATCTTCAGGTGTTAACGGTTTAAGTTTGGTTCGGATCAGATCGCCTTCGACTCTCATAATGGGAGGAGTGCTCGGGCTCAGATGTAAGTCCGAAGCTTTTATCTCTCTCATAAAACTTAATAAACTGTAAATATCCATTTAATTTTACAAATCTGTTAAAAGGTTCTGACGATGTTAGGCGTGATGAATATCAAAAGTTCTCTCTGCTCGATTGAGGACGCATTGTATGTAAATATTTTATTGATAATCGGAATTTTCTCTATAAACGGTAAAGTCGTTTTATTTTCAATGACCTGGTCGAATATCAATCCGCCGATCAGCATGGTTTCACCGTCACCCACCATCACTTGTGCATTTGCAGTTCGATCTGATGTGATAGGTCTGTCGGCATCCGGGCCGGCCATACCCACAATTGCCTGAACTGTGGCGTTGATACTCAACGAGATAAATTTTTCATTGTTAATTCTGGGTTTCACGTTGAGTGATATATTGATATTTTGATCCTCGAATGTATTGGTCTGACCGATCAGACCCTCTGTAGCCTGCGGAACTAAAATGGGGTATGTAGTTCCCACATTGACAAACGCACTGGTATTATTCTTCGTGGTCACCTGGGGTTCCTGTATCAGTCTGGTATCCCCATCGGTGGATAAAATTTCGAGTAAACCGTAGAATGCCGGAATGCTCAGAGTCGTGAATTTCATGTCATTCCACTTCCCAAGTTCCAGGACATTTTCCAGGCTCAGGCCGGTCGTGGTGTCCGTTGTACTGCCGCTGGTTTGATAGGGTCCGCGGGCTTCCGTCCTGATTTTCCAGTTAATACCCATCCTTTCATCGACAGATAACTTTGTTTCGATAAATTTTACGGATATATTGACCTGCTTGACCGGCATATCCAATTGTGAGACCATGTCTTCGATCAGTGTAAAATTCGGATACACATCTGTTACTAAAATATATTCACCGGTGCCCTCAGATCCTGCACCTGCACCTCCCCCACCAATCCCTCCAAGTTGAGTGGATTGAGCTTGTTGCCCGGCGACACTTCCGCCGGTGCCTAACGGTCCCGAAGCACCCCCGCCAACTCCGCTGATCATCAAATCCGAACCTTTTGTCGGTGAAAACGCCTGGACTTTTCCTTTACCGGTCAAAATCGTGTTCAGCGCATCTTCAATCGCCGAAGCGTCGATAAAATCCAGCTTATACACCCGGGTCGTTAGTTCACCCTGCATTTTTTCATCGATACTTTTGATAACAATTATATTCCCCTGAATAAACCAGTCATATTTGTTTACCTTCAGAATCGCATCCAATGCGGTCCCCAGATGGACGTCATTTAACGAGACGGTGACTTGTCCGGAAATATTCTGCCCGGCAATAATATTTAAGTTGTTTTGCTTTGCGAGCACCCGCAACAAATCAACAATGTTGGCATTTTTGAAATTCATGGATACCGGTCTGTCAAACTTGACATCCGAGGGATGATACTTTTCTGTTTCAGGAACGTCTTCGGGTATTACCCAGGATATTCGAAGTAAGTTTTCTCCGATGGTATTGATTTTATAATCCGGAAGCGAAGAAAAGTAAAACGTGATCTCGGCAGCCCGTTTACTCTTTTCATATAATTTCTCATTGGCAACGATACGATATAACGGCGGAACATTGACATGCCGGTTTAGGTTGGTTCCGACGATTTTATTTGTTGGTAATGTAATAACTACCTGGGGTGGTGAATGAGTTGCCGTTTCTTTATATTCAATCAATTGATCCGATAGTATTTCAATGATCCCCTGATTACCATTTTTATACTCGTGGATCCATTCGATACCCTGACCAAATAATCCGGACCAGATCAAAGTGAATAGAAAAGGAATTAATTTATTAATGATATTATTCATTTAATTATTCATAGTTAATTTAATTGTGGAATCCCCTTTGCTTAATATTACATAATCACTCGATATTTTTTCTACGATATAACCGCTGATGATGTCGTTCTCCTGCAGGATATCTTCACCAATCAAAGCATAACCAAATCCGCCTTGCCAGGAAATCCCCACCAGTTCAAATATGGTCTCCGGCACCTTCTCTTCTTTATCCTTCACTACGGCTTTCATGGTATCATTTTTAGCATAAAAAAATGGATCATTGTTCCAGTCTCCATCAAATCTAATATCGTTCGATCCTGAAGCCAACACGTACATTTTTATTTTTTCCACATCTGCCTTATTGCTGTTGGATGAACTGGCAGAACTTTCCGGTTGAACCATACCGATTCCGGGTTCATCCGATCCAAAGGATAAAAAACCATAGTCGTACAAAAAATAGACGATCGTTAAACCTAAAACAACAAGGAGTACTTTTTGTCGGGTGTCAAGTTTGTTCATATTTTAACTAACTATTTTCTGTAAAAATGTATGTGTACAAACTCATTTCACATCTCAATAGTCCGTCTGGTCTGAATTCCGATTCAAGGCTTAATTCGTTCACATTAATTATTTTATCACCGTGTATCAGGGATTCTATAAACTTTCCAACATTAATAAATTCACCTTTTGCCGTCACTAAGACTATGTACCTTTCAATGTAACTGTTGGATAGCGAAAAATGATGAATTAAGGGCGGAAATGTATCTTCCAGGAATGGTTGTTGAAAGAGAATTTCTACATGATTTGAATCAGCCGCTTCCCGAATAAAATCCTGAACACTTGCAAAAGATTCCAGACTTGGTATTTTGGATTTTAGTCCTTTGAATTCGTTAATCAATATACCATACCGTTCTTTTAATTCGGTATTATCGGCACTGATGGATGAGATTTCTCTCAACTCTGAGGCCAGTTTTTCAAATTTCATTGACCGTTCAGATAATACATTACCATTATGCCAAAGGATTCTCCAGACATAAAAAAATCCCGATAACACAAGCAACCCGATTGAAATATAAAAGAATAATCTGTTTTTCATAGTGTAGTTAGTACTTTAATTCCATGGTGAATAATAATTTCCCACTGGCCGACGTGCTGATATCCTGTCTTAAAACAACAATATCCTTAAAATAAGATTTATTTTGCAGGCTGACTCTAAAATTAGCCAATTGAATATTTGCAATAGAGACATCGGATAATACAAAACCGGTTAATTCAATAAAATACTCAGGCCGGACCGAGAAACGATCAAAACTCTCATTTGAACTGGTACCTGGGTACCGCTTTTTAAATAACAACTCAGTAATTCTTATTTCGTCAGGTACAGAATTTGAAAAAACTTTCAATATCTTGATTTTTGCGTCTGAAGACATACGATCATTTGCAATGAAGTTTTGAAGCGCCTGGATGATCTCAATATCGCCTTTTATATCAAAATATTCTTTGGTTTGAGCAATTGTGTTATTTCTTTCCATCTCAAGTGTTTTTATTCTGTCCGTGTAGGTATCGATATTTAACGCAGATAAAAATGTGGATATGGCAACAAACGGCACAAATATCCCGGCAGCGATACCTGCAAGTTTACTAAAAAGAATATTTTTATAGTCACTGCGAATTGTCTTTGGCATGAGATTCAGTTTTCGGACTTCTTCGCTGACCAATGCAAAATTAACTGCAAAATTTGGAAGCAGGTACTTTGGTATGGGTGATAATTTTGAATAATGAACTTTCAGGGTCCGGATGGGATTGAGTACGCAGACATCAATGTTTAAATTATCCCGAAGCGTCTCAACCAAATTCGGGAGCGTCGCACCTATTCCATCAAAAACCAATTCTTCCCAAACCAGTTCGGGATTTTGTTTCTTAAAATAGTTCAATGATCTGCCAAGCTCTCCGGATACCCGTTCCACCACAGTCCGTTGAAATATGGCTAATCTGTATAAATTGACTTTTGAACCGACTGTATATCCTTT
>Ga0100387_10003612_pt1 | contig 12927 bp, 7 predicted proteins | sample CryGeymeta201511_FD_81547 | JGI IMG/M metagenome (GOLD analysis project Ga0100387, IMG submission 81547) | Groundwater microbial communities from Crystal Geyser aquifers in Utah, USA - Crystal Geyser metaG 2015-11 | ecosystem: Environmental > Aquatic > Deep subsurface > Groundwater | place: USA... | reverse complement strand
TCAGTTTGGCTGTATGCTATCTGATCAAGAGCATCAATCATAAAATCATAGAAGGTCTGACCGATATACACTCCTGAATTAATTGTATCTGTCATTGCGCCGGCTGCTGTTCCGTGAGCGCCTATAATTGCAAGAAGTCCTATTCCATTTGCATAATTATCGTAATTAGTATAAACGCCGAAACCATCACCGTCACTATCGGGATTACCTGCATACTGCATATCAATTGCATGTTGTGTGGAATTAGCGAATATATAATTAAGACCTAGATCGATATATTCTGCATATATGTTTGTATTAAAATCATTAGTGTGAAGATGACCATTTTCTTCAAAAGCAAGAAGCGCGGCGCCGGTTGCGCCTATGTTTCCATAGCTATCGTACCAGTGACCATCGCCATATTGATTTTTATAAAGATAAAGCAGCCCTTTTTCAATTGCCATATTTACCTGAATTTGCTGTGTTGGCAATGGATATACTTTTATAACCGATTCATCATAATCAACTCTGCCTCCGTTATCCCAAACAGTAAGTCTCATTGTATAAGGAGCAGCAGTTGCATATATGTGATCTGCGCCAATATAGTGGGGATCAGCTACTGCACCGCTGTCACTCGTGCCATCTCCATATTCAAGTTTGTAATTATATGGCGGAGTGCCGTTATGAACATTTCCCCAAACTGCAAGAGGAACACCCGCCATAGCGTTAGCGAATGTTGAACTGAAGCTGTTACTTGGCATCGTATTAACATAATATGGAGGAGTTAGTGAAACTGGTGAAATTGCAACTGCATCGTACTCATTATAACTTTCTACTGCAGGTGAATTTATTGCAATTCTAATTTCGCTTACAGCGTAAACAGTCAAGGGAAAGTCAACTATAAAAATTCTTGCTTGCGAACCTGCAAAAGCTGCTGTACCCGACCACACTATATCCCATAAACCATTTAAAGGATTTTTAACATAAATAGTATCAACTGCACCCGGATTATAAGTTTCATAAATTCCGATTGATGAAATTGGACCGGGATTATTAAATTTTAGCTCAATCCATTCCCGCTGCCCGTCTGGTGTAGAATGAGCCCATGCCAATGGGTTATCTCCATAACTTGGATAAACATTAGGTTGACCAAGTATTTGGTATGCTGCCCAATTGACCGATGAATATTCGGAACTAAATCGAACAACAGTATCCGCAAAACGAACCGCACTTGCTTCATCAAGATCTTTAAGGTATTGATTGAGCCTGTCCTGTTCTGGTGAAATTGCCGGTTCGGTTTCAACGGGTGGGGGCGGCTGGTAATTTCTGAGCAGTTCGTCTGCTCTCTGTAAAAGTTTATCCTTCTGCTGTGCAAAAGAATCATTACTCATAAATAGAAGAGATACAATAGTTATGAGTAGAACAATTAGTACATTCCTTTTCATTCGAACCTCCTGATAGTTAATTAATAGCCGAGGGCATACGTTAAAGTTAACAACGAATAAGCGGTAACGAGTTCTTTGTTATTCTCCCACCACCGATTATTCATATTAACCCAATAGCCTTCGCCGTTTTGTATTGTTAATAATTTTTCAATTATGTCCTTTCGCCAGTTATGTTCAATACCGGCATCATCGGTAATAACTTCGACATCAGAAACCTCCAATGCCTTAGCCATCGTATGATAATAATAAAACAAACCCTGTTCCCCCATCTGTGGATTTTTATCAACCGTATAATTTTTCTTTACCCAATTGAAAGCTGCCTGAACGCGCTTGTCATCTTTTTTCACGTCGGCATATATAAAACTTTTTAAGCCAGCGTAGGTCATACTGCCGTATGATGTATAATCCCCCGCTTTGCTTTCGCTGGGGCTGTAAATGAATCCGCCGTCTGTACCAGCCCAGGTTTGATCGTTGGATTCTTTAAAATTCTGACATCTTTGTATATACTGAATTGCTTTATCCCAAAATAATTCCCGTGAAGAAGTTGAAGCAATTTGTGCTGTCTTAATATTTGTTCCACTGTATTCAAGCGGTTCGCCGGTTGATTCGGAAACCTTTCGATATTTCTCCGATTCCTTCAACGCTTCGAGCGACCATTCTAAGTTTGATAGATCGGACTCCATATTTTCATCGTACCCAATTCCTCCATACTGAGCATCCGAACTTGTTAATCCCTTATTTTCATCAATCTGCAGCGTGATTAGAAAATCACGCGCTCTTCTAATTGCTTCAGTATATTCGGGATTATCTGCGGCAGTCAATGCAATCAGCACGATGGCTGTATTGTATGCTTTAAAATCATCAATATAAATACCGCCGTCGGGCTGCTGAGATTTTAACAAAAATTGAATCCCTCTAATTACGGGCACAGAATTTATGTCATCGTAATTGAAAGGACTTTTAAGATAAGAGGCAACTACAAGCGCAGTAATTGCAGGATAGTGCCCCCACGAGCCGTCTTCCTGTTGATTAGCTTCAAGCCAGCCGAAGGCATTTCTCATCGCAAGCTGGCTTTCTTTCTCAAGAGATAAATCGTTCAGTTTTTGAGCCGCAGCCGATGAAATAATTATTGCAAAAAGGAGAAATGTTTTTAGCTTCATGTAAACCTCTTATTTGAAATCAATATTTAATGAGAGAATAAAATTTCGACCTGAAGAATAAATACCCGAGCCGTGTATTTTGTATAACTTGTCAAAAACATTTTCAATCGATAACACAAAATCTCCCCAACCTGCGAATTTATAACCGCCGCGAACATCCAAAACCGTGTATCCGGCTGTGCCACCTTCGCCTATTCGGCTATCGCTAATATCATTTGACGATAATCTTTTTTGAGGCAGAGAAAATTCAATTGAAGTGAGGAACCAGTAATCAGGTAAATCATAGTTGAGAGAAATTGCTCCTCTAAGCGGTGGTATTTTACTTAGCGGTTCATTGCCGCTCAAATTATCTCCGATAGTGTATGAAACGGCGGAACGAAGTGACAGGTTCGTTGTCGGAAAAAAGGAAGCCGAAAAATTAAAACCCTTTAGCTCGCCTTCTGCTGCATTTGATTTCATAAATATTTTAGTCCCATCTATTGATCCTACCTCTTCCCTAATTATATAGTCATATAAACGCATATAGTAAGATGAAAAGTAAAATGAAATATTTGACAGATTAGCTTTTATTCCCGCTTCATAGTTAATTGATTTTTCCGAATGGAGTCCGGGATTTGGAACTTCGACGCCAAAATTTGACACGAGTCCTATTGCCGAAAGATCATTTGCGTTTGGCGCTCTGAAGCCCTGAGATATTCCGCCATAAATATTCAAAATGTTTTTTATAACTTTAAAAGAAACATTCATACTACCGCATAATCCGCTTGACGATGCATCTATAGAGTTAACAGAAATATTTTTTATCTGCGTTTCCGGTGAAGCTGAAAAATTAAAGTGGGAATATCTAAGCCCGGCAATTAAAACAAGTATATCATTTTCATATTGATCCTGAGTGAACAGCGCTGATGTAAGGTAACGCGATTTGGGCGGAAAAGGTGATTGCCCTTTTGAGTTAACCAACTTACTGTGATCGAGTGTATCGCGCGAACTTGAAATTACATCGTAATAGCTCTCCAAACCATATGTTAAAATGTGATTTGAAAAAATTGAATTGAAAGTAACTCCCACACCGCCAGTCAATGTGTTTAGTCTTTCCGATATTTCGATATTCTTATTCTTCATACCGATTATGTTACTCCCTTCAACCTGACGCTGAAGTGAGACGTCAATTTGATAATTGCGCAGCAATGATGAGTTTGAATTCTTTTTATACCTTGTGTAGAAAAGATGTCTCTGCTGGGGATCATAAACATTTTTAAAATCTTTCCCCGCAGCTATTCTATCATATCGGGAAATATTTCCTTGATTAACACTCTGCGCAAAAATGGATAAAGAAGAATTGTTTTCAGAATTAAAATTTAATTTTATAGTGCCGTCAAGTTCATCATATCCCGTGGGAGATTGATTAATATTGTTTCCGGCTGATAAGTCATTAAACTTTTTTAAACTTGTGCTGATAAATGCGCCGCCGCCATCCCACATGCTTTGTGCAAATAAGTTCTGCACTATTCCATCATTAGAACTTGATAATGTTGTTGAAGATGACAAAAAAGAATTTGAATTTCCTGGATTTTTAGTAATAATATTTATAACTCCGCCCAATGCGTCGCTGCCGTACAAAACAGATCCGGGACCGTAAACTAATTCTATTCTTTCTATACTTGCCGGATCAATTGTATTGAAATATTGCGTGGGTCCAGATCGATAAGTTGAATTGTTTAATCTAACGCCATCGATAAGAATTAAGTTTTCCCTGCCTATCATCCCGCGCAAAATTGGTGAGCCGCTGCCGGCAGTTGTGCGCTGAAGCGCTACTTCCGGAACAGTTTTCATCATATCATTTGCAGAAAGCGGTGAAATCTTTTTCAGATGTCGGGCGCTTATAATTTTTACATCTTTGGGGACGTCAAAAACATTTATCTCATTCAGCGTTGCGCTAATTGTAATTTCCGGCAGCACATATTTCTTGGTTGAATCTTCTTCCCTTGTATTAATTTGGGCTGATAAAGCGCCTACCAAAAAAAAGAAGAAAAACAAAGTTTTCATTAGATATTAACCTCGACAGAAAAATTTATTCTTCTTCCGGCGGCAGGATAGTAATAAATAAAACCGGGCGTGCCGGAGGGATCAATGTAACCATTTGCATTAAACTTTTTATCAAAAATATTTTCCGAAGAGAGTGAAAAGTTAAATTGATAAAAACTATAGCGCAATGATGCATCAAAAGTAGTGAACGATGGAAGTTGTATTAAATTTTCATCGTCAATAAAAATCCCCGCTGTATGTTTCATCATCATTGATGCTGTAAAGTTTTTTACCACGTTATATGCAACACCTCCGTTGATAGTATTAGCCGGTATTCCTTTTAACTTTTTCCCTTCGTAAGATCCGTTTGCAGCTTTTGCTTCCTGATAAGAATAGTTAAAGAATGAAGAAATAAAATCAGAATAAAATATTTTAACTCCGGCTTCCAATCCTATGTGCGTACTTTTACCGATGTTTACATACTTAAACTGCATTATGTCAAAGTCAATTTCATCTTTCATCTTTATTTGATATGCTGATGTTGACACTTCGAATCGTAAATGTTTTCCAACCACAAAACCCTGGTACATACCGGCTTCTATATTTAAAGATTTTTGCGGCTGAAGAAGGTTGTTGGATAAAAGAATTTTGTAAGGTTCGAATGGCGCCGGGTAAGATCTTTGGTCAAATAGTTGATCCATCGTAGGAGCTTTAAAAGAGCCGCTAAGACTTGCATAAATACTGGCAATGTAATTTACATTATTAGCAAATCTGTAATTGAATCCTGCCTTCGGGCTCATAGCATTTTTTTTACTTGAAAATGATTTCTCTGCACCCGTAGTCAAACTTGAATAGGAATCATTTATTTGATCATATCTTCCCCCGAGACTAATTTTTAAATTATTTATCGGCGACATATTAAACTGAATAAATGCTGCTGCGGAAGTTCTTCTTCCTTCTCCGTTCTCATCCAGAGTGCCCCGCTGCGGACGCGCAATTTCATAAGCATTAATATCGCCCGATAAAAAATTGTAGTAAGTGTTTGTAATTTTGCCGGTAGATATTTCGGCGCCAAGCAATAACTCCGAACCAAGAAAAGAATTTAATTTATAGTTTGAAAGCATACTGCCAAAATAGCGAGTGTACTGATATTCCCGGTTTTTTGTATCGGCAAAAAATGGTGATAACAAAAACGTGGTGATATCGTTAACTCGGTTATACTCTCCGCCGATAGCTGCATTTAATTCTAAAAAACTATTTGGAGTATATTCAATTTTAATATCCCCGCTATTAATTCTCGATGTTCTATTGTCGCTGCCGAAGAATGGTGAAGAAATATTTCTGTCGGCTTCTGTCTGTTCGCCGGTTAATACGCCCGGCTTATCTTCATTTTTCCAATTGTTAAGTAGAGAAGCAGATAAATTAAATTCATGGTTTTTAAATAATGGAATGATTCCTCCAAGAGAGTGCGCAACCTGTTTGGAATGACCCCTAAAACCTTCATACTGATTTCTATAAAAATATATGTTATAGTTTCCGCTGTTTAGTTTTCCGTTTGAAGATATTTGTCCGTTAAAATATTTATAGCTTCCAAATACTGTGCGAACAGTTGTGCTGTTGATGTTTGAGTTTTTTGTTCTGAGATTTACAACACCTCCAATAGCAGCGTCGCCGTATAATGATGAGATTCCTCCTTTAACAAATTCAACTGATTCGAGAGCCGAGAGCGGCATTATATTCCAATCAACTATTCCGGATTCGAATCTGTTTAAAGTACGTCCGTCGAGCATAAGCAAAATATAATCTGCTTCTCCGCCTCCATAAAATCCTCTTAATGTGGTCGTTGTACCTCCTCCCATGCCGTTAACACTGTAAGAATTTATTCCGGGGACAAGCGCCAACGATTTACTCAACTCGTATAGTGTAAATGCTTTTATTTCTTCTCCGGAAATTGTAGATACCGCACCTGTTGATAGTAAAAGATTTGACGAAACTTTGTCGGCAGTAACTATGATGTTGTCCAATGTAAATTTTGGGAGAGAATCAGATTGAGCGGCAATACAGCTGCACATTATTAAAAGAAATATAACTGTTGATTTGATGTTGTTCATTTTTTTCCTGTTTTTATTATAACTTCAACTTTGGTACCTTTTGGCGGGACTATCTTTTCATTTACAATAAAAAAATCATCGTATGCTCCGTCGGGTGAGGGATTATCGAGAATTGTAAAAGGATCATGAAAGGTTGTAATTAAGGATTTCTCTGCATCTGCAACAAATAAACCATCAATTACTTTTGAGCCGGTAAAAACCCAGTGCGTTTTTTTCATCACGCTGCTGTCTTTCAGGTTAAAAACTAAATCTTCACCCCGGTAAAATTGCATGTTGTCTTCTTTGTCTTTCCACTTTACAAAAACCTCAACTGAGTCACCTTTAGGAATTGAAGGATCACCCTGAAAACTTACACCACCACCATAGTTTAAACCGAGAAGTAAAAGAGAGACTTGCAGATGATAAGGAACTATATCAATAATTAGAACGCTCTCATGAACTTTCCCGCCGGGCGCACAGGCAAGCAGCTCAATAATTCCTTTATCCATGTTTATTTTCCCCGGCATGAGCAGTTCATTAGTGCGGCTGTTAAGTGTGATATTGCCGATTTGATATAAGCTATCGGATAATTGCTTTACAACTTGTTCTTTTATATCCGAATTACTCTGCGGTAAGGCTATTAAACTAAACAGAAAACAAAAGGTGATTATGTTCTTCAACGTATTATTACCTTTCTACAATTAATCTGATCATATTGTTGTTCACAGAATTATCGCTTAACAAAATGTTGATTTTGCAACTGTTAGAAAGTAAACAGAAAAATCTAATTAAGCAATTTTTTGGGAGGTGAAAACAAGAAATGACTCAAATGAGTAATGCCATGTGATTAACATCAAACTTAAAAATATTTTGAGTCAGCATGTCAAAATGAAAATCTTTTAATGGGAACAGCGATTCAAATCTATTCGGCTGTAACAGCCCTTTTCAATTCAACCGGTTTGCTTTTCCCCTTCATTCTTAAATTTAATATTTCTACAATCACAGAAAACGCCATTGCAAAATAAATATACCCTTTTGGTATATGCTGATTAAAACTTTCGGCAACAAGTGAAACGCCGATTAAAAGTAGAAAACTAAGAGCAAGCATTTTGATTGTTGGGTGTTTTTCCACATACCCGCTTATCGTTTTTGAAAAAACCATCATAAAACCTACGGCAATAACAACAGCCAAAATCATGATGATAAGTTCCTCCGCCATCCCAATAGCGGTGATGACGGAATCTAAGGAAAACACAATATCAAGAATCACTATTTGAATGATAGTTGATCTAAAAGTTGGTCTTGCTTTTGCATTTGTTCTTCCTTCTTCACCTTCAAGTTTGTCGTGTATTTCTTGTGTACTTTTTCCAATTAAAAATAAGCCGCCCACTAATAGAATTAAGTCCCTTCCTGAAAGCTCGAACGAAAAAATAGAAAACCATGGAGAAGTTAACTGCATTATTAAAGTCAAACTAAAGAGAAGCAAAATTCTCGTAATCATCGCAAGGGATAAGCCTAAGAGCCGGGCTTTATTTTGCAATTTCCCGGGAAGTTTACCGGAAAGAATGGAAATAAAGATAATGTTGTCAATACCTAGAACTATTTCCAGCACAGTAAGTGTAAGCAGCGCAATTAACGATTCGGGCTGAGTAATCCATTCCAATGATCTATCTCCGTTTTGTGGGGCGATAAAAATAAAGGCATTAAATATATTAAACTTTTTTTAAAATAAAAATGATTGGAGTACTAAAACATTTTAATATGTTTTATAAGTAAAAAAAGAAAGTTTATTTATTGAACTATGAACAAATTACTTTTTACCCCGGGTTAAGAAATTATTAATTCTTAACCCAACCCAAAAGAATATTTTATTTTTTGATATATTTGTTTCTAATAATGCCTATGTTTTTTTTCTCAACCATGAATATTTATAAAACAAAACGGCTCAAAATTTTACATTATCTAACGCTATACTTTGATTATGATTTTTCTTTCTAATCACTCACATAATAAATCACACATTCATTCACTATTTAGGAGAGATGCCTTATGGCAAAGATATACAAAGTTCTTGTATTAATGCTGGTTCTTGGTTCAACACTTGTTTACGCACAGAGATATACTATTTCGGGCGTTGTTACAAGTGCATCTACCGGCGAAAAACTTCTCGGTACAAACGTTTATCTTAAAGGTACTACACTTGGCGCAGCCACCGACATAGACGGCAAATACAGTATAACCGCCGATAAAGGTGAATATACTTTAACATGCAGTTACATTGGCTATGAAACCAAGCAGGTAGAAATAAATCTTAATAAAGATTTAACGGTTGACTTCTCGCTTAAAGATTATCAATTTTCTTTAAGTGTTGAAGTTATATCAAACCGCGCAAAAGAACGCGAAACACCTGTTGCGTTTACAAACATTGACAAGCGCGATATTGAAAAGAGACTCGGTTCGCGCGATATACCTCTTGTGTTAAATACTACCCCAAGCGTTTACGCAACCGATAACGGCGGCGGCGCCGGTGACTCAAGAATTAATATCCGCGGTTTTAACCAGAGAAACGTAGCCATCATGATAAACGGCGTGCCGATTAATGATATGGAAAACGGCTGGGTTTACTGGTCTAACTGGGATGGTCTTGGAGATGCTACTTCTTCAATTCAGTTGCAGCGTGGACTAAGCGCCGTTAATCTTGCAACCCCCTCTGTTGGCGGCACAATGAATGTTATTACCGACCCTACAAAAGTTAACCCCGGCGTTTTTTATAAAAATGAAATGGGAAGCGGTACTTTTGCAAAGCAAACTCTTTTTGCTCATACTGGTTTAATTGATAACAAATTCGCTCTCAGCCTCGGTGGGGTTAGAAAGACAGGAGCGGGAGTTGTAGACAAAACTTGGACGGATGCATGGGCTTATTATTTCGGCGCTTCTTATCAAATTAACGGCAACAACCGTATCGAATTATACGGAATGGGCGCTCCGCAGCGTCATGGTCAGAGAAGTTATAAATTAAACGCTGCAACTTTTGATCATGAATATGCAAAAGAGCTTGGTTATACAGATAAAATGCTTAACGATCCTAAACTTGCAGAACAAAGTTTAAATTACAACGCTAACTGGAATTCTGTTAATCCAAATTATACAGATTATCAATATTGGGATGGCAGCAAAGCTGAAAGATTTTCCCAAACGTCTCTTATGGAAAGAGAAAACTATTATCATAAACCGATAGTTAATTTAAACTGGTATTCACAGTTAAGCAGCAAATTATCTCTTTATACAACTGCTTATTATTCAGGCGGTGTTGGCGGAGGCTCAAGCCCGGGCAGCGGTTTGAAATACGACCGTACTTTGCAGCAGCAAGTAATTGATTGGGACGCTACAATTGCAAGCAACGCTGCAAATATCGATACATTAAAAGATGGTAGAATTGTAAAATTATCCAAGGCAGTTCATCGCAACAGCGTTAATAAGCAATGGACTATCGGCTTAATTTCAAAAGCTTTCTACAAAATTAATCCGGCATTAAATCTTTCATTCGGTGTCGATTGGAGAACTGCAACTGTTGAGCATTATAGAGAAGTTCGTGATTTGCTCGGCGGCGATTTTCTACTCTCAAAAGACAGTGAATTTGATATAACTGAAGCTCAACAGTTAAAGGGACTTGGAGATAGAATTGCATACGATTTTACAAATACTATCAATTGGTATGGCGGTTACGCACAAGCAGAATATACGAGAAACAGATGGTCGTTGTATGCTATGGGCGGCTTATCAATGATCAAATATTCAAACGAAAACCACTTCAAAAAAGGACCCAACGGAGGTTTCTCAACAATCGAATCGGATAATCTTATTGGTTACCAGGCTAAGGGCGGCGCAAGCTATCGTTTAACCGAATTGATTGATTTGTATGCAAACGCAGGCTACATCAACAGAGCCCCGATACTTGATCAGGTAATGGATGACCAGAATAGTATACTCGTAACCAACCCTGATAACGAAAAAATTATGTCTGTTGAAGTTGGCGCAAATGCTTACCTTCTTAAAAGAATGTTAAGCTTAAAAGGCAACTTCTATTACACATCATGGAAAGACAGAGGCGTTACAAGAGGCGTTATTAATCCCGATGGAACAGACGGACTTGTTAGAATTAGCGGTGTGAACTCACTTCATACCGGTGTGGAATTTGAATTAGCTTTCCAGCCGATTAAGTATGCAAGATTAGACGCTGCCGCTTCTTTTGGCGATTGGAAATATACTGATGACGTAGCCGGTAATTACACTACAACCTCGGGCGGCGCGGCATCAATCGTTAATTATAATTTCTACCTTAGTGATGTGAAAGTTGGCGACGCTCCTCAGACACAGATTGCTGCGGCTTTATCTGTTATGCCTTTCGAAGGATTAACCTTGCAGGCTGATATGCAATATAATGCAAAATATTTTGCTGACTTTGATCCATTCGGAAGATCCCAAGCATATTTCAAAGATGAACAAAGCTGGGAGATCCCATCTTACACTTTGTACAATTTTCATTTCAGCTATGACGTGCCTGTAAGTATTGCTGGTTTAGACGTTACTTTATTCGGACACGTTTTCAATCTTCTTGACGAAGTTTTTGTTCAGGACGCTGTTGACAATTCACGGTACAACGGTTATTACAAAGATAACCCTGATAGAAACGGCGATACTAAAAAGAATAACTTAGACGGTATGCATACTGCCGACGATGCAGAAGTATTCCTGGGTTTACCGAGAACATTTAATTTAGGTTTCTCCGTAAGACTCTAAATAATAATTTATTTATCTTAAAGCCGCTTATTTTGAGCGGCTTTTTTTTTCATTTTTAATTAAAAGTATTATGAAAAAGTTTTTATGTTTTGCTTTGTTTTTGTTTTCTGTTCTTACTATCAACGCTCAGCAGCCTTACGTTCTGCTTGTTTCATTCGATGGTTTTAGATGGGACTATCTTAATCGTAATATTACTCCTACGTTTGATTCAATAAAACAAATAGGAGTTAAAGCCCTTTCGTTACAACCTTCTTTTCCGTCTAAAACATTTCCTAATCACTACACAATTGTTACCGGAATGTATCCGGAACACCATGGAATAATTTCTAATTTTTTTAAGAACAGAGTAACCGGAGATATTTACAAACTTAGCAGTAAAGAAGCAGTTCAAAATTCACAATGGTACGATGGCGAGGCATTCTGGCAAACAGCAGAAAAAAATAATATTAAAACTGCAAGCTATTTTTGGCCCGGCTCCGAAGTTGATTTGAACTACCGTCATCCTTCATATTTTGAAGAATATGAACACGAACGTGATTATTCGATGCGAATTGACGGCGTGATTAATTGGTTGAGACTACCTTATGATCAGCGCCCGCATTTTATTACTTTATATTTCGATGCAGCAGATACTTATGGGCACCGGTACGGTCCTAACTCCAATGAGTTGAATGAAACTATAAAAAAGTTAGACAAAATCGTTTCCGAAATTTCCGGTAAACTTAAATCAATTGAGATGCAGGACAGTGTAAACCTCATCATCGTATCGGACCACGGCATGACAGAAACTTCACCCGATAAAACAATAAACATAGAAGAATTTATTAACGAATATGTTTACGAACTTGACGGAGACGGTCCGGTTGTAATGATTCAGCCTGAAACAAAATTTAAAGACTCCGTCTATTCAATTTTAAAAAGAAACGAAAATCATTACAAGGTTTATAAGAAAAATGAAATGCCGGGATATTATCATTTTAGCGAACACCCTTTTATTTACGATATTATCGTTATTGCCGATGTAGGCTGGTCGCTAATTAAAAATAGTATGCTGGAAAAAATAAACAACTACTTTAGAGGGGGAAACCACGGGTACGATAACCATCATCTTGATATGCATGGAATTTTTGTGGCAACAGGTCCGGCGATAAAAAGCAATTACACTACCGGCACAATTCGAAATATTGATATCTATCCACTTCTTTGTAGAATTTTTAGCATCACACCCCGCTCTACAATTGATGGTGAAATCGAAAAAATAGAATTTATTCTTAAATAAAAAGCCGCCCTTCTGAGTGCGGCTGTTTAATTAATATCTCACTTTACGCAAGTTGAATTGGTAAGAATTCGGACTTCACACTAAATTCTAATGTATGGATGAATGGAAATGTTCGTTAGTTGGGGCACAGCCTTTCAGGTCGGGGGAAG
>Ga0100387_10003609_pt1 | contig 12932 bp, 10 predicted proteins | sample CryGeymeta201511_FD_81547 | JGI IMG/M metagenome (GOLD analysis project Ga0100387, IMG submission 81547) | Groundwater microbial communities from Crystal Geyser aquifers in Utah, USA - Crystal Geyser metaG 2015-11 | ecosystem: Environmental > Aquatic > Deep subsurface > Groundwater | place... | reverse complement strand
CGGCCCTGCTCGCGGCGGCCCTCACCGCCAGCGCGGCACTCGCGCAGGCGCTCCTCGCGACCCGCCTGGCGCGCGCGAGCATCGAGTCCCCGGCGCGGTTCGGGGAGCCCGCCGCTGCGGCGCGTTTCCTGCTGTCGGTGGGGCCGCTCGCCTGCCTGATCTCCGCGACGGTGGGCACGGCTGCACTGCACGAATTGCGCGGGTTGCCGGCGTCGGCGATGGCGGGCAACTGGGTCACCTGGTATGCGGGCGACACCTTCGGCGTGCTGTTGGCTGCGCCGTTCATCTCCCTGGTCCTGCCGGGTACGCACGAGGGCCGGCGGCGAAGGATCTGTTCCGCCGTCTTCGTGATCGCGGGCCTCGCGGGGGCGCTCATGTTGGCATATCTCTCCTACAGCCAGAACGAGGCGCAGCGCAGCCGCGAGCGCTTCGAGGAGCAAGCCGGCCAGCTCGCAAAGCTGATCGCCACGCCTCTGGCGGCCACCAGGGACCGCCTGAACGCCGTCGGTGCCCTGATCAATTCCAGCGTCACGGTCACGCCCGGCGAATTCGCCACCTTCAACGAAAGCATCCGGGGATCGGACGGGGTCACCGCGAGCGTATGGGCGCCGCGCGAGGCCGCGGGGCCGGTCGACGCGCTGCCGCCGCGGCTGGTCGATGCGCGGGAGGGCGAAGGCATCGGCCCCGGCGTCGATCTCGCCACCCGCATCCCGCGCGCCGCGCTGCTGCGCGCGGCGGAACACGGCCGGCCGGTGCTGGCGGCGGACTCGCAACCGTCGAGCGCCGGCCGATGGTGGATGCTGGTCCCGGTCTATGCCATCGGCGTCGCGACCGGGAACCTCGACGAGACCGTGGCCGAGCCGGTGCATGCCGACGCCCTGCGCGGCTTCGCCGCTGCCCGCATCGACGTGCCGCGGCTCTTCGGCGAATTCTCCGCCGGGGCGCGACGTGCCGGCATCGCGTACCGCGTCCGCGGCCTCGCGCCCTGGCACCCCGAGGTGCCGCTGGCCGCGCAAGACGTTCCGGCCGGGCGGGCGGCCGACTGGTCGCGGCACGTCGGCGCGGACCTGGCCGGTGAAGGATTCCGGCTGGAGATGTGGAACCTCGATCCATGGCAGCTCGGGCGTACGCCGGCTTCGATGCTGTTTCTCGCCGCCGGCATCGGCGTCATGATTCTCGCCGGGATGTTCGTGCTCGGGAGCATGGGTCACGAACTGCGGCTGGTGAACGAAGTCGGCGCGCGCAGGAAAGCGGAAGAAGGGCTGCGCAGGTTTTCCCAGGTCGTCGAGCAGAGTCCCCTCGGCATCGTCATCACCGATCTCGGACTGAACATCGAGTATGCCAATGCCGCCTTCCTCGACGGCAAGGGGTACGGGCTCGGCGAAGTCGCCGGAAGGCACCTGTGCATGTTCCAGTGCGCCGGGATGCCGCAGGCGGTCCATGACGACATGCTGGCGCATCTGCGGCGCAGTGAAGACTGGCGGGGAGAACTCATCGCGAGGCGCAAGGACGGATCGGAATACGTCGAGCTGACGATGATGTCGGCGATGCGCCAGGCCGACGGCCGCATCGCCAGCTATCTGGCGATCACCAAGGACATCAGCGAGCGCAAGCGGGCCGAAGCGCGCATCCGCAAGCTCAGCCGGATCTACGCCCTGATGAGCGAGATCAACGAGTCCGTCGTCCGCCTTCAGGAACCGCGGGCCATATGCGAGGCGGCCTGCCGGATCGCGGTGGAACGGGGCGGATTTCGCATGGCCTGGGTCGGCCTGCTCGACGAGGCGACGAGGACCGTGCGCATCGTCGCCCATGCGGGCGGGTGTGACGGCTATCCGGAACGGCTGCGCATCGTCCTCGACGACACTGCGCGCGGGCGCGGACCGACTGCGAGCGCGATTGCGGCAGGCAAGGCCATGGTCGCGAATGACATCGCGCACGACCCGCGCATGGCGCCCTGGCGCGAGGATGCGCTGCGGCTGGGATACCGTTCCTCCGCGGCCTTCCCGCTGTGCGCCGGCGGCAGGGTCCGCGGCGCGTTCAATCTGTACGCGCCCGAGCCGGGGGCCTTCGATTCCGAGGAGATCCGGCTGTTCGGGCACCTGGCGGAGAACCTCGCCTTCGCGCTGGAGTACACCGAGCAGGTCGCGCAGCGCGCCGCCGCCCAGGCCACGAGCCAGGCCAAGTCCGAATTCCTCGCCGCGATGAGCCACGAGATCCGCACCCCCATGAACGGGGTGATCGGCATGCTGGACGTGCTGGCGCAGACCAGCCTCAAGGGTTATCAGGTGGAGATGGTCGAACTCATGCGCGAGTCCGCCCATGCGCTGCTCGGCATCATCGAGGACATCCTCGATTTCTCCAGGATCGAGGCCGGAAAGCTCGAGCTCGAGCGCGAACCCCTGTCGGTCGAGGACGTCGCGGACAAGGTCTGCACCCTGCTCGACCACAGTGCCGCGAAGAAGCATGTGGAGCTGGATCTGTTCGTCGATCCGGAGATTCCCCGCAGGCTCGAGGGCGACGCACTGCGCCTGCGCCAGATCCTGACCAATCTGATCAGCAACGCCATCAAGTTCTCGAGCGGGCGCGAGCAGCACGGCCGCGTGCGGCTGCGCGCGCGCTTCGAGGGACGGCGGGAGGGGCGCGATTGGGTAGTCTTCTCGGTGCGTGACAACGGCATTGGCATGGATGCGGCCACCCGGGAAAGGCTGTTCGCGCCGTTCGAACAGGCCGATGTCTCCACGACGCGGCGCTTTGGCGGGACCGGGCTGGGGCTCGCCATCAGCCGCAGGCTCGCGAACAAGATGGGTGGCGAGATCGCCGTGGAGAGCGAGGCGGGCGCGGGCAGCACCTTCAGCGCGCGCCTGCCGTTCGGCCCCCTGCCGCAGCCGGCGGCGGCGCCCTCGCCGGTGGCCGGGCTGGCTTGCCTGCTGATCGGGCCCGAAGCGGGGCCGAGCCGCGACCTCGCGACCTACCTGGCGCATGCCGGGGCGAGGGTCGAATGCGTGGAGAACATCGACGCGGCGAAGGGGTGCACGGCATCCACGCCGGGCGCGCCCTGGGTCTGGTTGGTCGACACCGGAGAAGGCCCCGCACCGATCGAGCCGCTTCGTGCCGCCGCGCGGCCGCATCCGGACGTGCGCCTGCTGGTCCTCGGGCGTGGCAGGCGGCGCCGCGCGCGGCGCATCGCGCCCGATCTCGTGCAGGTGGACGGCAATCTGCTCACCCGGCGTCGCCTGGTGCTGGCGGTGGCGATCGCCGCCGGGCGCGCAGAGGAGGAGCGGGAGAGTGAGCCGACCGGACTCGACCGCGAGGCGCACGAAGCACCTTCCCGCGAGGACGCGGTGCGCCAGCAACGGCTGATCCTGGTCGCCGAAGACAACGAGACCAACCGCCAGGTGATTCGCCGCCAGCTCGCGCTGATGGGGTTCGCGACGGAACTGGCGGGCGACGGCCGCGAGGCGTTCGAGCGATGGAAGACGCGCGAGCACGCGCTGCTGCTCACCGACGTGCACATGCCGTACATGGACGGCTACGAGCTCGCCGCCGCCATCCGCGCCGAAGAGGCGCAGGCCGGCCTCGCACGCACGCCTATCGTCGCGCTGACCGCCAATGCCCTGAAGGGCGAGGCCGAACATTGCAAGGCGGCGGGGATGGACGACTACCTGTCCAAACCGGTGCGGCTGGACGACCTCCGGGCGATGATGCAAAAATGGCTGCCGCCGGCAACGCTGCCGGTGGACGGAGCACCGGCTCCCGCGGCCGGCAGCACGGTCGATGCGGGCGTGCTGGAAGCGCTGATCGGCACCGGCGATGCGGCCGTCATCGGAGAGCTGTTGCAGGATTTCCGCAGCAACGCGGCAGCGACTTCCGCCGAACTGCTCGCGGCCGCAGAATCCGGGCGGCTCCACGACGCGGGCGCGCAGGCTCACAAGCTGAAGTCCTCGGCGCGCTGCGTCGGCGCGCTCGAGCTGGGCGATCTGTGCGAGCGCATCGAGCAGGCCGCAAAGGCATGCGACGCCCTCGCGACGGGCAGCCTGCTGGCCCCGTTCAGGTCCGCACTCGCGGCGGTCGAAGACGACCTCGCTGCCCGGTCGAACGGGGCGATGGAACAACCGAAGGAACGGAAATGAGCGATGAGCCCGCGATCATGGTGCTCGACGACGAGCCCTTCATGCTCGGGGTGCTCGGCCGCTTGCTGGCCGGGCTGGGCTATTCCCGCGTCTTTCGTTTCGACAACGGCGCGGCGGCGCTGGCCGCGTTCGACGCGCCGAGCGGGGTGCCGGACGTGATCCTGCTCGACATCAACATGCCGTCGATGGATGGGATCGAGTTCGTGCGCCGCCTGGCACAGCGCAATTATCCGGGCAGCCTGATCTTCGTCTCCGGCGAGGACGACCGCATGCTGCAGGCCACCGAGAAACTCGCACGGACGCACCGGCTTTCCGTGATGGGCTGCCTGCACAAGCCGCCGAGCCCGGCTGGGCTCTCGGCGTTGCTGGAAAAACGCGCGCCGCCGCAGGCAGCGAAACCGCGCGCGCCGAACAGGACCTATGAGGCGCATGCGGTCCGTTCCGCCATCGCGAGCGGAGAACTCGTCAACTACTACCAGCCCAAGGTCGCGGTGGCGACCGGCGAGGTCGTCGGCGCCGAGACCCTCGTGCGCTGGCGGCATCCCGAGGACGGCCTGGTGTTCCCCGACAGCTTCATCCCGGTGGCGGAGGCGCACGGCCTGATCGGGGAGCTCACGCGGGCGGTGCTCGAGGGCGCGCTTGCCCAGGCCAGGGCCTGGAGGGAAGCGGGCCTCGACCTGCGCGTCGCGGTCAATGTGTCGATGGACGATCTCGCCGAGCTGGAGTTCGCCGATTTCGTCATCGCCGCGGCCGCGGCCGCCGGTCTGCCTGCCAGCAGCGTGGTGCTGGAGGTGACCGAGACCCGCCTGATGCAGAATCTGACCACGGCGCTCGACGTGCTCACCCGCCTGCGCCTGAAGCGCTTCCGGCTTTCGATCGACGATTTCGGCACCGGCCATTCGTCTCTCGCCCAGTTGCGCGACATCCCCTTCGACGAACTCAAGATCGATCGCGGCTTCACCCACAACGCCGGGCGCGACGAGCGGCTGCGGACGATCTTCGAGGGCAGCCTCGAACTGGCCAGGCATCTCGACATGGAGGTCGTGGCCGAAGGTGTCGAAGACGCCGGCGACTGGGCCTTCCTGCGCTCCAGCGGATGCCATCTGGCGCAGGGCTATTTCATCGCGCGGCCCATGCCCGCCGAAGCGCTGCCCGGCTGGATCGGGCAGTGGCGGCAGCGGATCGATGCGGCGGGTGCGCGACGAGGAGGGGCGGCCGCGTGAACCGGCGCCTTCCCGCCGACACGGGCATCCTCGTCGCCTCGGACAAGACCGAGGATGCGGCACTGGTGAAGAAGCTCCTCGATACCGAGTTCGGCAAGGTCTGCACCTCGACCGATCCGGACCAGACCGCCGCGGACTTCGACCGCAATCGGCCCGACGTGCTCGTGCTGGCGTTCGACAGCATCGAGAAATCGGAACGCCACAACCTCGGGCTCTATCGCCACAGCGCCACCATTCACGTACAGCCTCACCGCACCATCGTGTTGTGCGGCAAGGAAGAGGTGCAGCGCGCCTTCCGGCTGTGCCGGGAGGGCATCTTCGATGACTACGTCCTGTTCTGGCCGATGACCCATGATGCACCGCGCCTGCCGATGTCCGTGCACCTGGCGCTGCGCGAACTGGCCGGGCTCGCGGCCCGCGCCCCGTCGGCCGAGGAATTCGCGGCGCAGGCGCGCCGCCTGGCGACACTCGAAGAGATGCTCTCGCAGCAGATGGCGCGGGGCGAGGAGCACATCGAATCGGTCGGGCGCGCCGTCGCCGGCGCGAACGAGGACGCCGGCGCGGCCTTCGACGCGTTTTCGCAGCGGCTCGAAGGAGACGAGCTGCCGGAGAGGGTCGGGAGCGTCGAGGGCCTGCGGCGGGAGATCGGGCGTCTCAAGTCCGAGGCGATCGACGCGCCCCTTCACTCCCTGTCCGAGTCGGTGCAGCCGCTGGCACGGTGGGCGGGCGAATTCCGCGAGGCCACCGCTCCGCACATGGAGTCGATGCGCGCCCTCAACGCTCTGGCCGGCGAGATCAAGCCGACAGTCCTGGTGGTCGATGACGACGCGTTCCAGCGAAAGATCATCGGCTCAATACTGGAAGGGAAGAACCGTCGCCTGCTGTTCGCGGCCAGCGGCATCGAAGCCCTGAGCATCGTGCGCGAGACCCGGCCCGACCTCATCCTGATGGACGTCATGCTGCCCGGCATCGATGGCGTCGAAGTGCTGCGCACGATCAAGGCCGTCCCCCGCCTTGCGGGAATCCCGGTCGTGATGACCACGGGCAGGAGCGAAAAGGACATCGTGATGAAAAGCCTGAAGGCCGGTGCGAGCGGCTTCCTCGTCAAGCCGCTCGCGCGCGATGCGCTGCTCGCCAGGGTGAGGGAGGCCCTGCCCGGTAGCTGAGGGGTTGCGCATGGATGGGAAACGGGTCTTGAACCATCAGGGCACGAAGACAGCAACGCTGTTGTGTGGGGTTACGCTGCGCTAGCCCGACGACGATCTGCGCTCATCCAACCGACGCGCTGATGGTCGATGCACGCGGCCCGAATGATTCGCCACGCGGGGCACCGGGCTCACGAGAGGATTCCCAGCAGGGTCTCGCCGTAATTCTCCAGCTTGCGCGCGCCGATGCCGGAGATCGCGCGCAGTTGCGCGGCGTTGCGGGGCCGCGTGCGCACGATCTCCAGCAGGGTCGAATCGTGGAGGATGACGAAGGCCGGCACACCGTGCGCGCGGGCGGTCTCGGCGCGCCAGGCGCGCAGGCGCTCCCACAGCGCGCGTTCGCCGGCTTCGAGTGCCGCATCGACCGTCCGGCTGCGGGGCGCGGCGGCCTTGCGCTTTTCCGCGGCACGCCGCAGGGCGATCTTCTGCTCGCCCCTGAGCACCGGCCGGCTCGCCGCGGTGAGGCGCAACGCGCCATGCGCGGGATCGGCCGCGAGCAGGCCGAGCGCGATCATCTGGCGGAACACCGCGCGCCATTCATTCTCGGAAAGACCGCTGCCGATGCCGAAGGTTGACAGCGCGCGGTGCCCCCATTGGCGCACGCGGTCGTTCTCCTTGCCGAGCAGCACGTCGATCACGTGGCCCGCGCCGAAGCGCTGTCCGGTGCGATACACGCAGGACAGCGCCTTCCTCACCGCCTCGGTGCCGTCCCAGGTCTGGGGCGGATCGAGGCAGGTGTCGCAGTTGCCGCAGGGGGAGGATTCCTCGCCGAAGTAGCCGAGCAGGCGCTGGCGGCGGCAGGCGGTGGTCTCGCACAGGCCGAGCAGGGCATCGAGCCGGGCGGCGCAGGCGCGCTTGAAGCGCTCGTCGGCATCGGATTCCTCGATCATGCGCCGCTGCTGCACGACATCGCCCAGGCCGTAGGCCATCCAGGCATCGGCCGGCAGGCCGTCGCGCCCGGCGCGCCCGGTCTCCTGGTAGTAGCCCTCGATGCTCTTCGGCAGGTCGAGATGCGCGACGAAGCGCACGTCGGGCTTGTCAATGCCCATGCCGAAGGCGATCGTCGCCACCATCACCACGCCGCCCTCGCGCAGGAAGGTCTCCTGGTTGCGCGAGCGGCTGCGCGCGTCCATGCCGGCGTGATAGGGCAGCGCGCGGATGCCCTGCGCGGCGAGGAAGGCCGCGGTCTCCTCCACCTTGCGCCGCGACAGGCAGTAGACGATGCCGGCATCGTCCGCGTGCTCGCCGCGCAGGAAGGCGAGCAGTTGCGCGCGCGCGTCGGTCTTCTCGACGATGCGGTAGCGGATGTTGGGCCGGTCGAAACTGGCGACGAAGATGCGCGCGCCCTCGAGCCGTAGGTTGGCGACGATCTCCCCGCGCGTGGCCGGGTCGGCGGTAGCCGTGAGCGCGATGCGCGGCACCCGCGGGAAGCGCTCCGGGAGGACGGACAGTTGCAGATATTCGGGGCGGAAGTCGTGGCCCCATTGCGAGACGCAGTGCGCCTCGTCGATGGCGAACAGGGCGAGCCGGCCGGCCTGCGCCTCCCGTTCGAGCAGCTCCAGGAATCGCGGCGTCATCAGTCGCTCGGGGGCGACGTAGAGCAGATCGTAGTCTCCGCGCACGAAGCCGCGCTCGACGCGATCCGCCTCGTCGAAGGGCAGCGCGGAGTTGAGGAAGGCTGCGCGCACGCCGGCCTCGACGAGCGCCGACACCTGGTCGTGCATCAGCGCGATGAGCGGCGAGACGACGATCGCGGTACCCGGCCGCAGCAGCGCCGGGATCTGGTAGCAGAGCGACTTGCCGCCGCCCGTGGGCATCAGCACCAGCGCGTCGCCGCCGCGCGCGACGTGCCCGATGATCTCGGCCTGGCGTCCGCGGAAGGCCGGGTACCCGAAGGTGTCGTTCAGGATGGACAGGGCGGTGGTCATCGTTTCGGAGAGCGAACCGGGAATGCTGGCGGCATCGCCGGTCGCTGCGCCACTCACTGCGGCGCGAAAGCCTCGATGGCCCACTGCACCCGCTCTTTCGCCGTGGCTCCGATCCGGGCCATGCAGGCATCGACGCGGCGCAGGCGGGCCGCCAGGCCGGTGCCGTTGGCGAGCTGGATGGCGAGCCCGGGCCGCGCGTTGAGCTCCAGCATGAGCGGGCCGTGCTCGCGGTCGATGACGATGTCCGCGCCGATATAGCCCATGCCCGTCATGTCACAGGCCAGTGCCGCCATGCGCAGCACTTCCCGCCAGTGCGGCACCCGGATGCCGGCCACCGACCACGACCCGCAGATCGGGCACGCCGCGATAGCTGACCGCCGCGAACAGCGAATCGGGGTGGACGAGCGCTTCGACGATGGCCCGGTCCTCGCGTCCTTCGAGCGAGTGGATGCCCGAAAGGATGTCGGAGACGTGGTAGCGCAGCGCCTCGACCGACAGCGCATCTCCGCTCGATTTCACGAAACCGTCCGCGGATCGCCCGGTGACAAGCACGATGCCGCTCCCGCCGCTTCCCCGGGCCGGCTTGACGACGAACTCGCCGAGGCCGCGCAAAGCCGCGTCGAGCCGCGCGAGGTCGCCGTAGTGGCCGACGATGTGGTGGGTGGCCGGCGTGGGGATGCCATGGCGACCCGCCGTCGACCAGCGGGAATGCGCTGCGCGGATTGTGCCGCGCGATGTAGTCGCGCATTGCGGGCGTTGATCCCGAGCACGCCACGCTGCGCGAGTTCCCGCGCCGCACGCAGCATCATGGCGTCTTGCTTGCGGTTCCCGACCACACCCCGCTGCGCCGCCAGCCTTCGCGCACGAGCTCGAACGTGAGCAGCCCCGACTCGATGCGCTCCTCGGTCACCGTGTAGTCGCCGCGCTCCTCGGGCAGCGCGACCTCGATGCGGATGTCCTTGCCCGGCTCGCCCTTGACCAGCGCCTGGATCGTCAGATTCCAGGCCAGCGCGGTCGAGCCAGGGAGGGCAGGGTAGTCGAGGAACAAGACGCGATAGCCGAGCAGGCTCGCGCAGATCAGCAGCAGGAGAACCGCGAGGAGAACCGCCGGTCGCTTCACGGACGTTGCGCGGGGCAGTGCGGGGGCGCGGTGTGCTGCCGTTGCACATCCACCAGGAAGTTTCCTTCCAGCGTGTTGCGGCCGATGAGCAGCGGAAACTTCAGCCCCGCCCGGTCGTCGAGGTTGACCCGGGTGTGCAGCCGCTTCGATCCCACGCAAAGGTCCATCTCGACCACCGGCCGCCTCTCGGTTCCGAGGTTGCTGTGCACGTTCACCCAGCTCACCACACGCATGCGCAGGAGCATTGTGCCGTATTCCTCCGGCAGGCGGAACTGCGCCACGCGATCCTTCACCGAAAGCTCTCGCGCAGCCAGCGAAGACTTGGCCGCGCCGGTATCGACACGCGCCGGCAGCGTCACCCCCGCGGCCGGCAGCGCGACATCCTCCACCGCTCCGATCACCACGAGATCCGCAGCGCCCGCCGCCATGCCGGAGCCGGCGAGCGCGATGACGAGCAGCGCGGCGACGGCGCGGCCCCCGGCGTCGCCCTCGCGTCCGGCCGGTGTGTGCGGCTGTGTCGCCATGGGATGCCGTATCATAGCCCGGCGAATGCGATTTCGGAAACCGTCGATGAGCTTTCCCGATGCCAGGGATTTCTGGAACCAGCGCTTTGCGCGCGAGGACTACCTGTTCGGCACCGCGCCGAACTGCTTCCTCGCCTCGCAGCGTTACCGGCTCGTGCCCGGCATGCATGCACTTTCGGTCGCCGACGGTGAGGGTCGCAATTCGGTGTGGCTCGCGGAGCAGGGTCTGGAGGTCACGGCGGTCGCGGTCTCTCCGGCCGCGGTGGAGAAGGCGAAGAGACTCGCCGAGGAGCGCGCGGTGGCCCCGCGGTTTCACGTCGCAGACGTGTTCGCGTGGGAGTGGCCGCGCGGGGGCTTCGACATCGTGGCCGCGATTTTCATCCAGTTCGTTGCGCCCGGCGAACGCGAGGCGCTGTTCGCCAAGATGATGCAGGCCCTGAAACCGGGCGGTCATCTCCTCCTGCAGGGCTACACGCCGAAACAGCTCGAGTACCGCACGGGCGGCCCGCCCCATGTGGAGAACCTGTACACGGAGGCGCTGCTGCGGCAGGCATTCGCGGACTTCGAGATCGTGGAGCTGCGCGAACACGAGGACGAACTGGCCGAGGGTGACGGACACTGCGGCCGCTCGGCGCTGATCGACCTGGTGGCACGCCGGCCACTTGCCGGGGACACGGAACGATGAATCAGGAACCCGGCATCACGCTGACCCACCAGGGCGGCTATCGATTCCTGATCGACTTCGCCCCGGCGGCTGCCAGCCTGCTCGCCGACGAAGCGGCGCCGCTCGGCGAGGGCGTCGGCCCCACGCCCGGCCAGTTGTTCGCCGCCGCCGTGGCGAACTGCCTCGGCGCCAGCCTGCTCTTCGCGTTGAAGAAGTTCAAACAGGATCCCTCCGGCCTGCGCGCCGCCGCCACGATACGCACCGGGCGAAACGCGGAAAACCGGCTGCGCGTGGAGGAGATCCGGGTCGACATCGCGCTCGGCAGACCGGGCGGCGAGATCGAGCACCTCGCGCGCATCCTCGACCAGTTCGAAAATTTCTGCACGGTATCGCAGAGCGTGCGCGCGGGCATCCCGATCGCGGTCACCGTCACCGATGTCGGCGGCATCACCTTGAAAGGCGACGGGCGGGCAGCGCGATGACGGTGGCATGGCCCGCCGGAACGCGGTTCATCTTCAAACGGAGGACGACATGACTCGCAGACTCGGGATGTGCGTCGCATTGGCCGGTACATTCGCGGCAGGGCTGCACCCGGCGCAGGCCGCGGCAGCCGAGGCGACCTTCGGCGTGCGCCATCTGACGCCGGAGACGGCGCTGAAGGCTGCACAGGCGGCCTTGAAGCACTGCCGCGACGGCGGCTATCAGGTCGCGGTGGCGGTGGTGGATCGCGGCGGCGTGGCGCAGGTGATGCTGCGCGACCGCTTTGCCGGCGCCCATACGCCGAAGACGGCGACCGGCAAGGCATGGACGGCGGTGAGCTTTCGCACCGGCACGCTGGACCTGGCGCGCGAGACGCAGCCGGGAAAGCCGGCGAGCGGCATTCGCGATCTGCGCGGGGTGGTGATGGTGGGCGGCGGGCTGATGATCGAGGGCGGCGGTGCGCTCGTGGGCGGCATCGGTGTGTCCGGCGCGCCGGGTGGCGAGATCGACGAGGCTTGCGCGAAGGCAGGGATCGACGCGATCCGCGACGCCCTGGAATTCTGAGGCGCGTCGCGCCGAGGGCCTCATGCGCTCGAATTCCTTGCATGAGTCCCGAACGGCACCGCACCCGGGGGCTGGCGCGAGCCGGCCGGGCGGCGCTCGGCGCTCTTCGCCGCCGCACCGGCGTCCCGATCAGGCACCGCCTGCGCTGCGGGAGCTCGTCCCTTCTCCGGCAGGATGCGCGCCGGTGATGAAGACCGTGCCGGTGAAGGCCGCGACCAGGGTGCCGTCGGCGCGCTCGACGTCGACGCGATAGACCGCCAGCTTGCGGGAGCGCGAGATCTCGCGCGCGCGGGCGAGGAGGCGCTCGCCCTCGTGCACCGCGCTGTGGTAGGTGACGTGGGCGTCGATGCCCGCCGCGAGCCGCCCGCGGCTGTTCGACGCCAGCCCGAAAGCGGTGTCCGCGAGCGCGAAAATGACGCCGCCATGGCAGGTGCCGTTGAAGTTGAGGTGCTGCGCGCGAATCGCGAGCGCGACTTCGGCGGCCCCCGGCCGGGCGCCGGCGAACTCGCCGCCGAGCGAGGTCACGAAGGGGTCGCGTGCCGCCAGCCGCGCGCAGAGCGCCGCGGTATCCGCGGTATCCGCCTCGGCTTCGCGCGCCTGTAACCGGCGGCCGCAGCCGATTGCGCGCCGGTGCTCCTCGATCGCCTCCAGCAGTGCCTCCAGGCCGGTGCCCGCAGCCGCATCGACCTCGAGCACGCGCGGCTGCCAGGTGCGCGCGCCCGGATGCGCGCCCCCGTGGCGGCGCAGGGCGAGCATGTCGCGCAGCTCCGCCGCGGTGCGCCCTGCGAGCGGATGGTCGGCCTTGCTCACCACCAGCAGGTCGGCCAGTTCGAGGATTCCGGCCTTGAGTGCCTGGACCTCGTCGCCGAGCCCCGGCGGACACAGCACGACACGGGTGTCGGCGAGCCGCGCGAGATCGACCTCGGACTGCCCGGCGCCGACGGTTTCCACGATGACGGTGTCGAAACCCGCGGCATCGAGGAGGTCGACGACGGCGCCGGTCGAGGCCGACAGGCCGCCGAGCTGGCCGCGGGCGGAAAGCGAACGGATGAAACAGTTCTCGTGGCCGGCGTGGCTGCCCATGCGGATGCGAT
>Ga0100387_10003603_pt1 | contig 12938 bp, 10 predicted proteins | sample CryGeymeta201511_FD_81547 | JGI IMG/M metagenome (GOLD analysis project Ga0100387, IMG submission 81547) | Groundwater microbial communities from Crystal Geyser aquifers in Utah, USA - Crystal Geyser metaG 2015-11 | ecosystem: Environmental > Aquatic > Deep subsurface > Groundwater | place... | reverse complement strand
TTGACAAAACATGCTGATGAAGGACGTAGTAATCTGCGATAAGCTTCGGTGAGGTGATAAACAACCTTTGACCCGAAGATCTCCGAATGGGGAAACCCGATTGGGGGAATGCCCAATCACTGTGCACTGAATACATAGGTGTACGGAAGGCACCCAGGGAAGTGAAACATCTCAGTACCTGGAGGAAAAGAAAAGAAGGATCAACTATCTCAGCTATTAGCTTTTAGCTTATAGCTTTTAGGGCGACCTATAAGCTAGTAGCTATCAGCTATAAGCTGAGACAATAGTTGTTCTCATTCCCAGAGTAGTGGCGAGCGAAATGGGAACAGCCCAAACCTATTAAGTGAAGTCCGCTGAAATTTCTCTTCAGAGAGGTGTAGGCGAAACGAAAGATATCAGTCGTTGCTTAGTAGGTGTTGTAAGCACATATGTCCATGTCTGATAGCATGGGAAGCGATATTCGTCTTTTAGTGAAATCTACTGGGAAGTAGAACCATAGAAGGTGATAGTCCTGTACGCGAAAAAAGTTCGAGTACGCTTGATATGTTTGCTTGAGTACGGCGGAACACGTGAAATTCTGTCGGAATCTGCCGCGACTATGCGGTAAGGCTAAATACATGTTTTGATCGATAGTGAAGAGTACCGTGAGGGAAAGCTTAAAAGAACCCCGAGAGGGGAGTGAAATAGCATCTGAAACCGTATACTTACAAGGAGTCGGAGCCCCGCACCTTTCCTAAGATGGATTGGTCGGATAAAGAAAAGTGGAGTCGCTAGACGACTTCGCCTTTCGACGTGTCGGTCTCAACATATTATGTTGGGAAAGGTGCGGGGTGACGGCGTTCCTATTGAAGAATGAGCCAACGAGTCTGTGTGTGTTGCAGGTTAAGTCCTAAGGGACGGAGCCAGAGTGAAAGCGAGCCTTAACGGGCGTTAGTAGCATACATAGGACCCGAAACCGGGTGACCTAACCATGGCCAGGGTGAAGCGGGTGTAACAGCCCGTGGAGGCCCGAACCCACGCACCGTGCAAAATGCGGGGATGAGCTGTGGTTAGCGGAGAAATTCCAATCGAACTCGGTAATAGCTGGTTCTCCTCGAGATATGTTTAGGCATAGCGTCAGTTAATAGCGTGTTGGGGGTAGAGCACTGATTGGGGTTGGCGTCTTCGGATAGCCACCCTAGCCAAACTCCGAATACTAACACGTGTTCCTGGCAGTCAGACCATGGGGGCGAAGCTCCATTGGTCGAAAGGGAAACAGCCCAGATCTCAAGCTAAGGTCCCTAAATCACTACTAAGTGTAAAAGGTGGTGAGGAAACTTATACAACCAGGAGGTTGGCTTAGAAGCAGCCATCCTTTAAAGATAGCGTAACAGCTCACTGGTCAAGTTTCCTTGCGCCGAAAATATACCGGGGCTAAGTAGTGTACCGAAGCTGAGGGTGTAATGATTCTTCGGAGTCATTACGCGGTAGAGGAGCGTTTCTATTGCGATGAAGTCGTACCGTAAGGTGCGGTGGAGCGATAGGAAGTGAGAATGTTGGCATGAGTAGCAAAAAGACAGGTGAGAATCCTGTCCGCCGAAAATCTAAGGTTTCCACAGCAACGAGAATCGACTGTGGGTTAGTCGGGAGCTAAGGCGAGGCCGAAAGGCGTAGTCGATGCACAGCAGGCTAATATTCCTGCACCACGTTATTTTTCCGATGGGGGGACGTTTGTTTTATCTTCCTGTGTCCTATGGCTATGACACTGGGGGCTCGAAGTTGATGGGTAGGCAAATCCGCTCGTCATAAGACTTTGAGTCATCGCAATCCCGCTTCGGCGGGAGAGAGGAAGTGAGAACGAACCAAGAAAATCCTCTAGGGTTAAGGATAACGTGCCCGTACTAAAACCGACACAGGTAGATAGGTGTTAAAGCACTAAGGCGTACGAGAGAAACATTGTTAGGGAACTCGGCAAAACAGCGGCCGTAACTTCGGGATAAGGCCTGGTTTTCTCCGGGAGGAGAAGACCCACAGCTAAGGATTGCAAGCGACTGTTTATCAAAAACATAGCTCCCTGCTAAATCGCAAGATGATGTATAGGGGGTGATGCCTGGCCAGTGTCCGAACGTTAAAGAAGTTGGTTAGTCCTTCGGGGCGAAGCTGACGACTGAAGCGCGGATGAACGCCGGCCGTAACTATAACGGTCCTAAGGTAGCGAAATTCCTTGTCGGGTGAGTTCCGACCTGCACGAATGGCATAACGACTTGCAAACTGTCCCAACAATGTACTCGGCGAAATTGCGAGGGGAGTGAAGATGCTCTCTACGCACAGTTGGACGAAAAGACCCCGTGAAGCTTTACTATAGCTTGCTATTGGGTTCATGTTTCACATGTTCAGTATAGGTGGGAGCCTTCGGGCGCCAGTGAGATACCACCCTTGTGTTGTGTGAATTCTAACCGGAGACCATGAATCTGGTTTCTAGAACAGTAGCTGGTAGGTAGTTTGACTGGGGCGGTAGCCTCCTAAAAAGTAACGGAGGCGTTTACAAAGGTTCTCTTAGCCCGGATGGAAATCGGGCTGAATGTGCAAGCGCATAAGAGAGCTTTACTGCAAGGCTGACACGCCGAGCAGTTGCGAAAGCAGAAGCTAGTGATCCGACCGTTCGATATAGGACGGCGGAAGCTCATCGGATAAAAGCTACTCCGGGGATAACAGGCTAGTCTTGCCCAAGCGTCCACAGCGACGGCAAGGTTCGGCACCTCGATGTCGGCTCATCGCATCCTGGGGGTGAAGAAGCTCCCAAGGGTTAGGCTGTTCGCCTATTAAAGCGGTACGCGAGCTGGGTTCAGAACGTCGTGAGACAGTTCGGTCTCCTATCCACTGCGCGCGTTGAAGATTGAAAGGACTCATCCCTAGTACGAGAGGACCGGGATGAACTGACCTCTGGTGTACCAGTTGTCGCGCCCGCGGCATTGCTGGGTAGCTACGTCGGGTTCGGATAACCGCTGAAAGCATCTAAGCGGGAAGTCGACCTTAAGATTAATCTTCGTTTGAGACACCTGAGAGACTATCAGGTTGATAGGCACTAGGTATAAGCTTGGTAACAAGTTAAGCCGAGGTGTACTAATAAGTCGAAGCTCTCCACTCATTATTGAGATCTAGAAAATGTCTGAAATCACATCGTCTGCGTTGTTGTCGCTCCGGTGCTCGACGCTGTACTTATCAGTACAGCTTACTGCGCTCCTCGCGACGCCTAGCAACCGATGCAATTTCAAACATTTTCTCTAGCGTCTTGATTGAATAAAAATATTTATTGTTCTGGTGATACTTCCTGTTGGGATACACCCGTTCCCTTCCCGAACCCCGAACCAGAACAAAAAAATAAATTGAGTTGATTGATTCCGGTGCAATTTCCTGCAGGGTCACACCCGTTCCCTTCCCGAACACGGAAGTTAAGCCTGTAGGGCCAATGGTAGTGCATACGCGCGAGAGTAGGTGTGTGCCGGAATCAATACACTCAATTTTTTTGTTCGGTTCGGGGCAAAGCACGGAAGCCTGCCACGAAGTTAAACGAAAGTTTATACTTCGTGGTTAAGCCAGCAGGGCCGATGCCCAAGCGAGTGAGGAGACAGATAAAGTTTACTTTTCTGTTTCCGAGCGAGCGCAGGTCATCTGGAGGCGTAGCCGACAGATGGTAGTGCATACGCGCGAGAGTAGGTGGTCGCCAGCCTGCCCCGCACCCAAAGTGGTGCCGGGGAACAATGAATATTTTTTTGTTTTAAAAAAACAGGACGCCGCTGTCCTGGTGAGGATCAGCGGCGGAAGCGGGGAACGAGGCTTTGGAAGCCGAACGGATTCAGTGAGTGGAAATCTGTCTCAAATACAATGAAATGCAGGTGATCACGATCAGTCCACCCTGACTTGCCTACGGTAGCGATCTGCTGTCCCTGGTTTACGCGCATTCCAACTCGCAGACCCTGCACCCTGATCGACCCAGCTTCCAAGTGACAGTACTGGGTGGTCTCTACCATAGCTTTCCCTTGCGGGGTGGTACCGATATCATGGGCAATACTCATGAAGTTGAGGTCGTCACGGAAGGTTTCGTCATCACCCCATTGAGTGTTTTGATCCACCGCCTCCACGATGATGCCATCTTGGGCAGCGAATACAGGTGTTCCATCAGGAATGAGGAAGTCGATGGCATTAACGAATGGCCCTATGTGTGATTCCGGACTTTTTGCACACCAGAACCCATCCAGTTCGTACAGCTCGTTTTTAGGAATTCCATCGATGAGAGTGTACGGTGCTCGCTCTTCATCCACGATGTGGTTTTCAGCGGCTTTTTTCCAGAATGTCCTCCAACGTTTGCCTAGTTGTTGCACTCTTGGGAGTGGATATTGGTATGTCAGTACGGACTCTACTACTTGGTACCACATGGGCAGGGCAGAAAGCCTTCGAAATTCATCCATATCCATGGCTTGATAACTCCTTCGAAGAATTGTATATTGGACGATCCCGTTCATAGAATTAGCGAGTTCAGTATAGAAAGTTAATCGTTTTCTTGCAAAAAGAATGTCTTCTGCTGTAGAATAGTCTTCTACAATACAAGACCTTATTTAATAAGTAATTTTACGAGATGAGTTACTTGCAGAATATTATTCTATGAAATCATTAAAGCTAGGGCTGGAAAGTTTACAATTATCAGATAATGCAAGACAACTGTATATGTTGAGTTTTGAAGTCGGCCGATCAACGATTGGAAAACTTGCATCAGCGTTGTCTATGGATCGGTCATCAGCGTATCTTGCTGTTGAACAATTAAAAGATGCGGGATTGATGAAGGAAGATGTAACAGATGGAGTTAAGCGGGTAATCGCAAGTCCGCCAGACATTGTAGAACGTTTGTTGAAAAAACGCGCCGAAGCATTTATAGGTTTTGCCGAGGAGATTCATAAGGATGAAGGTGAGTTGTTGGCTAGCTACCAAGCAAAGGATCGGCGAGTGGTTTTGGAGTCATTTTCTGGAAGAAAGTCCTTGCGAAGAATCACTCAGGATATTTTATTAAGTTCAGATAAGGAGGTTCGTATTTTCACAAATCAAAATGCCGAGCGAAAAGTATTTTCCGCCAGTGAGCATGACAATTTCATTCTTGAAAGAGTACGCAAGGGCATTAAAGCGTATGTTTTAGCTTCTGATACCAGCGGCGCGAAATTATTGCAAAAATATGATCGGCGGGAGTTGAGACAGACAAAGATTGTAAAGGAGCTCAAGCCTATAAAGAACGAAACTTATATCTACGCTGACAAAGTAGCTGTTTTAGGTTTTTCTGATACTATTTTTGGTTTTATTGTGCAGGACAAGGAGTTTGCACAGCTACAGAAGATTCTTTTCGATCGTTTCTTCTCATCTTAAATGATCGCCAGCCCGCCCCGCACCCAAGGTGGTGCCGGGGAACAATGCGGATTTTTAAAAGATTGATGATTGTAATAAAAGCACCCGTTTAGGCGGGTGTTTTTGATTTCTGTTATAATCTTTTTGTATGAAAAGAATTATCGCTCTATTCGTAGTCGTTGGTGTGGTTGTTCTTTTTTTTATTCCCAATTTAATTATAACTTTAATTAATGAGCCACGTGTTGTCGATAGCATTTCGGATATAGAAGTGTCAGACGTTGCGGTGATATTAGGTGCTGGAGTAACCGAAGACAGGCAACCGACTCCTTTATTAGTAGAAAGATTAGAGGCGGGTATTTTGTTATATGAAAATGAATTGGTAGAATTTTTAGTTGTTTCAAATACGTTTGTAGCTTCGGAGGTTATGCAGGATTACTTGATTGATAGTGGCGTTGCAAAAGAGGATATTATTTTTGATGGTGATGCCGTCATCACGACGGATTCTTGTGATTTTATTCAGAATAACTATCAGAATTCGTCAGTAATATTGATAACTCAGAAATTTCACGCAGCGAGGTCGTTATATCAATGTGATAAGTATGAAATCGACTCGATCGTTTTCCCAGCGGAATTATCAAATAGTATAGATAGGTCAAAAACGCCTTTTTTGCAAAAATACTCAATTAGGTTTTATAGATCTATCAGAGAATCGGCTATGGATTGGTTGGTTGTTCTTAGTATTTACGAATAGAGTTGGAAATTGACAAAAACCCCTAATTTTCGTATATTTTTAGCATATGAAAAATACATTTTCAGTAAAGTTGCTGGCCGTTTTGACGGTTTTTTCTTTTTTATTACCGATTAGTTCATTTGCCTCCGGTTGGGGTGCGATTGAGCATCCACCGGTATCTGACTGGCGTGCCGGAGAATTCGATGTCAATGTCGGTTACGCGGTCGGCCGTGGGGGATCAGTTTTCAAGACAGTTGACCGTGGTCTAAGTTGGTACGGTGCCACCGGTTACGCGACTTTGGGTAGTTACATCAACAAGCCGATCGATTTTACTGACTTAGTCGTATTTGATGAAAATCATCTCGTTGCTACTGGAGTTTATTCAAATGACATTTCATATACTTATCAAGAGGGTGATAGCGTCTTTGTATATTCTGCGGACGGAGGTTTAACTTGGCAGTCAAGTTCGTATGGCGCTTATCACAGCTCTGTTGTTGTCGCTGAGAGTGCTTTTGACGGTTTTATTGAATTTTACGCAATGGTCAAGACCGGAGACAAAAGCGCGGTGGCGGTTGGTCAAGAGGGATTTGTGGTGGTCACCAATGATCGCGGTCAGACATGGACAAAAGTTGATTCTTCAACCAATAATGATTTGGTCGATGTGGATGCCTATGATGGTTTGGTGATCGCGGTCGGTGATGAAGGCACTGCAATTATGTCAAAAGATGGAGGTATGACTTGGTCTAAACTCGATTCATTAAGTGAAGATATTTTGACAATCGATATTGTTGACGACTCGTTTATATTCTATGTCGTTGCAACGGAAGACAAAATTTATCGTCGAACATTGTCTGACTTTTTCTCTCAATGGGTGGAAGTAGCTGATTTACAAGATCAATTTGCTATTGATGTTTACCAATATTGGGAGGAAGAAATTACCATCGTTGATATTGATTTTTACAACTATTACAATGGCGTGATTTCAACAAATTTCAGTGAGTCGTATTTAACAGATGATGGCGGTAAGAACTGGGAGTTGGCAAATTTCTATGCATTGGATGCGTCAAAACCTTGGTATGCGGATGATAAGATTTATGATTTGCATTATGACGGGTCCGGTGATCTTTATGGTTTTGGATTAAGTGATCTATATACTGACGGAAGAAATAATAACGGCGCTTTTTACAAATATAATTTTGCAGACGGCGCTTTGATAAAAATGCATTGCGCTGGTGATGAGGCGGTTGATGATCCCTGTAAGGCGGTTTACTATTTGGATGCTGAAGGAATGCGCCACCCATTTATGAACGAAAGTTCGTTTTTCGGTTGGTATGATGATTTTTCCGATGTGATCGAGGTCGATGATGATTATATGGCCGAGCTCGAGCTCGGGGACGCTGTTCCATATCGTCCGGGCGCGCAGTTTATCAAGTTTAATACGGCAAATGCCATTTATGCGGTTAGTGAAACAGGCGCTTTGAGAAGAATCGCCAACGAGGCGGTTGCGCAAGCATTGGAGTCTCCAGCCGGATCACAATATGGATCTGATTGGACAAATAATATTGTATTGGTTAGTGATGCCTTTTTCGGCCACTTTGATTATGGATTTGTGATTGATTCTTCCGCTGATTATTCTGCCAAAGATGCCTATGAAGCCGTCTCAAATTTGGATGAAATGTACTAAATCGATGCGGAAAAGCGCCTGCCTGCAGGCAGGCGCTTTTGATTGACAAAAACCCCTAATTTTCGTATAGTTTTGCTAATTAAAACCCAATTATGAGTACACGAATAATCATTTTGGCAGCAGGAAAGGGAAAAAGAATGGGGTCAGATATTCCAAAACCATTGGTAGAAATTGCCGGCCGACCGATGGTGAGGCATTTACTCGACAGTGTTGCTGATAGTGAGATTGATGAGAGACCAATTATAGTTGTTGCTCCTGATAATTTGACTCAATTTAATGAAATTTGTAGCGATAGAGACTGTGACTATACGGTCCAAGATGAACAACTTGGAACCGGCCACGCTGTAATGTCAGCTCGCGACGCTGCCAGTACTGCCGAAAATATCCTGGTGCTTTACGGGGATCATCCCTTTATTTCTGCCGAGACAATTCATGAATTAAATGATTTGCACGAATCGGAAGATTCGATGATCTCGATGATTACAACTAAAGTACCAAACTTCAAAGGCAAGTATAAAAATTTTGAAAGATGGGGACGGATAATCCGCGACGACACTCACAGGATTATAGCTATTCGGGAAGCTAAAGATGCGACCGAAGAAGAACTAGCAATTACAGAAATAAATCCGGCGTTATTTGCCTTTAATGCTGAGTGGTTGTGGGAGCATTTGCCGGAAATCAAAAATAAAAATGCCAGCAAAGAGTATTATTTAACTGATTTAATCGAGATCGCAATTGAGGAAGGGCATGACATTGTAACTGCTACCGCTGAACCGTTTGAAGTGGTTGGTGTGAATACGAGAGAGGAGCTGGAAGCTGCCGAAGAATTATTGGGATAATGAGAAAAGAGCCTTGGTTACCACCAGGGCTCTTATTTGTTTCCAAATGCGAACGACGTCACCGTAGTGACGTCGTCAAGTTTTGTCGGGAAAGCACTGATGAGATCGTCGTGGTCAGAGCAACGGAACAATGTATTCGAGGACTTCCTCGATCGTCGTTTGGTTGTCCCGGCCCAGATCTATGGCAACGAGTGTGTTGCAGAACTTCTCGACACGAGCAGGGTCGGCATCCCTCCCTCCCTTTACGCTTGGTTTCTTCATGCGGTCTCGCCATTCGATGGCGAGAGTATCTCTGTTATACGTCTCTGCGATATAAACGCCGCTCAGCGTGTAGATTTCATCATCCTCGACACTGTAGCTGAGCCCGAGGACGGTTGTGAGGCCTCGAACTGTGAACTCGATCTCGCCGGCGAAGGTCTCATCCCCAGGCTCACCGCTCAGAGTGGGAGCAAGGGGAAATTTGACCTTGATGTTGGGGTACTTGCTCACATAGGCGGTGATGGTCTGAACGATTGCACGCCACTTGGCGGATTGTCTTTTTTCCATGTACTTCTCCCTGAGAACGAGGACAGACAATAATTATCATGGTAGATGTTTTTTGTCAATCTTATTTATATCCTGTAACATTTTATTTGTATGCGAATAATCACTGACTGGCACTTGCACTCGCGGTTTTCCAGAGCCTGCTCAAAAGAGCTGACACTGGAGAATAATGCTTTGTGGTGTGAGAAAAAGGGCGTTAATGTTTTGGGCACGGCTGATTTTACGCATCCAAAATGGTTTGCGGAAATCAAAGAAAAGTTAGTTGAGGCTGAGCAGGGAATGTATAGCCTGAAGTCGGGTGCGCACGATAGTATGCGCTATATGCTAACGACTGAGCTCAGTCAGATCTATCGCAAAAATGATCGAACGCGTCGAATTCACAATATCGTAATGGCGCCGTCGATAGAGTCGGTGGAAAAAATCAACTCTTGGATGACAGACCGGGGTTTTAATCTTAAATCAGACGGTCGGCCGATTTTAGGAATTGACTCTGAAGAACTTTATAAAAATCTCAAAGATCTCGATGAAAAAATAATTATGATTCCAGCTCACGCCTGGACGCCGTGGTTTTCAATCTTTGGCTCAAAGTCTGGGTTCGATACGATTGAAGAATGTTTTGGAGAGATGTCAGAGTTTATTTATGCGATTGAGACTGGACTATCATCAGATCCATTAATGAACCGATCTTTATCTGCGCTTGATAATGTAATGTTGATTTCAAACTCGGATGCGCATAGTCCGCGCAACTTTGGCCGCGAGGCGAATGTATTTGAGCTCGAATCTGACGAAATTTATTACGACGAGTTCATCAGAATTTTAAAAGAAAAAGATGTTTCAAAGTTTAAATATACAATTGAGTTTCATCCGGAAGAAGGAAAGTATCATGCCGATGGTTGTGCGAATTGTAAGTTTTGGTGCTTGCCAGCCGAAACAAAAAAGCTAGGTGGCAGATGTAAAGTTTGTAAAAAGTTAATGACGGTAGGCGTGCTTTCACGCGTATCAGATTTGGGTGACAGGAAAATAAGCAAAATACCTGTTAATCATGTTCCATTTAAATCAATCGTGCCACTGCAAGAGGTGATTGCGGAATCCTATGGAGTAAAATCAACAGCAAGTAAAAAAGTTCAGGTGATGTATGAAAAGATGATTGCAGAAATAGGAACTGAGTTTGAGATTTTATTAGATCGCTCGATTGCTGATATTGAACAGAGTTCAGGCCAAGCAGTTGCCGAAGCGATTAGGCGAATGCGAGCTGGTGAGATGAATATTCGACCAGGCTACGACGGGATCTTTGGAGATGTCAAGATCTTTTCAGAATCTGATCCACCGCCTGCGATAAGGCAGGACAGATTGATATAAAAAATTTTTGGTGAGCGAAGAAAATTTGATGACTGGCTAGGAAGAAATCGAGCACCGACGAGCCGTACTGAATAGGTACGGTGAGGAGAGCGCAGATTTTCTGACAACGACAGGCGCAAATTTTCAAAGCGAACAATAAAATAAAATCCCCGCACGTCATCTTGATGAGTAACCTCCTCAAGGAACGGTGGGAATTTTTTAAAAAAAATTTATTTCTTTTTCTTTGTAGCTTTTCTTTTTTTAGGAGCAGCTTTGCGCTTTTTAGAAGCAGCTTTCTTTTTTGGAGCAGCTTTTCGTTTAGCAGGCTTTCGCTTTGCTACTTTTCGCTTTGCTGGTTTCTTAGCGACTTTTCGCTTAGGAGCAGCTTTTCGTTTAGCTGGTTTTCTTTTCTTAGCAGGCATGTAAATTCACCCCCTTTCATTTTTTGTGTCATCTGTGAAAATTTTGTTCGACCCGTGAAAAATTTCACACAAAAATATTTTTTTCAAAGACGCATAATTTATTTATTACATTACGAGCACGTGCCCTTCACAATGTAACAAATGAAACTAAAAAAAGTTTCTTTGTAAATTATATCCTTGTTTTGCATAAAAGAAAATAAAAAAGCAAAAAGTTATTAACAATTTTGTTTTTTTATTTCTAATTTACAACTTCAACTGTTGCACCGATGTTTGCCCAGTTGTAAATCCATTCTGAATTTTCGTAACTTATATTCACGCAACCGTGACTCATTTTATTCCCAAAGTTATTGTGCCAGTATGCGTAATGAAGATAAAAATGATTTCTGAATCTCAAATTATATTTAACATCTGGTAAGGAATAATTTCTCGCATCACCTTCGCCGTAGTACCAACTATAATCGTGCCAGAGAAATTTGTCAGTTATAGTTGTAATCCCAAGTGGGGTTGGATAATATGTTACCCCGGTCGAAACTAAAAATGATTTCACTAAAGAGTGGTTTTGATAAATGCGCAATGTTTGATCGGTGATATCAACGAGAATGTATTGATCTTCGTCACTTCCAGCAACTTGTGGTTCAGTTGTGCCGATCACTAAAATAATATTATTGTTTTCTGAAATCGCATCAATAACAAGTCCTCGATCGCGCCCATCATCAAAAAGTTGTTGTTCATCAAAGATGTTCATGTATTTGCTGGAATTCCCGCCGCGCATACTAACGCCCACTCCATATCCTGGAAAACTTGAATAGTCATATGAAAAAACATCAAGTCCGTTTTTGTAAGATTCTTCTGTAAAAACTTCAACTCCCGCCATATATTTTAGACTACTACCAAGTGACTCAAGCGATGTCACATAGGTTGTATCATATCCAGCTCGGGCAACATAAATGTCATCGTCGCCATCACCATCAAAGTCACTTGTTGTAACTCGAGCGCCAAAATTATCATATTGCCCGCCACCGGAAAATTTTTCCATTATCATTGTTCCGTCTGTTTCAAAAACTTTTATATGCGGTCCGCCTGTTATCCCGGGCGCTGTCACTATTTCGCCAACACCATCGCCGTCAACATCTCCGCAAGCTATATCAACGCCACCACGGAAATCTTTGTCATAGGCAAAAAATTGTCCTAGTACTTCGCCGGTGTTTGAAAAGATTCGGACATGCGGTCCGCCGGTAAACCCAGCGCCTGTAATAATTTCAGCTATCCCGTCACCGGTAACATCACAAACATCAACATTTATTCCGCCCATAAATGTTTGTGCATAAGCATAGAAATCTGCAATTTTTGTACCGTCCTGACGAAATACATTGACACTCGGTGGCAGACCAACACCAGCGCCGACGATTATTTCTTGGGTGCCATCTGTTCCAAGATCATAAGCAGATAAATCCATCGATCCACGGTAATCCTCTCCAAAAGGGGAGAAAGACGAAAGGATGTTATCGTCACTATCAATTAAATAAATTCTGGTTTGGTCTGATTCGTCTTGAGCTGCAAATGCCATAACCGGCATTAGAATAAACAAGCTAGAAAGCAGGAATAGTCTTTTCATACCAGTACATTGTAGCAGATCGTTGACATATTTGCAGGAATTTTATACTATATCGGCACATTGTTAAGGGCCTGTAGCTTCCGCCTTCGTCTTGTAGACTTCGGTGGACAGGCAGCTGGTAAATTTCGCCAGCTTCGCTACAGGCTAAGCTAAAGAAATAAGGGCCTGTAGCTCAGCTGGCTAGAGCACCTGCTTTGCAAGCAGGGGGTCAAGGGTTCGAATCCCTTCAGGTCCACCATTCCGAATTTGTTAAAGAAATTGCCTCGGGGCTTCGCCCCTCGGCAACTTCTTTAACAAACACCACCAAAAAGCTACCGTTTAAAACGGCGGTTTTTTGTTTGCCGGGCGCGTTATTATTGTCGACAATTGTTTTCTTTATTTTGTGCTTGTTCAATAA
>Ga0100387_10003587_pt1 | contig 12961 bp, 11 predicted proteins | sample CryGeymeta201511_FD_81547 | JGI IMG/M metagenome (GOLD analysis project Ga0100387, IMG submission 81547) | Groundwater microbial communities from Crystal Geyser aquifers in Utah, USA - Crystal Geyser metaG 2015-11 | ecosystem: Environmental > Aquatic > Deep subsurface > Groundwater | place... | reverse complement strand
GGGCAAGCTGAAGGAAGCCGGGGTGATTTTTTGCCCAATCTCCGAAGCCGTGCGCGAGTGTCCTGAGCTGGTGCAGCAGTATCTGGGCACGGTTGTACCGACTGGCGATAACTTCTTTGCCGCACTCAATTCGGCCGTGTTCACGGATGGTTCATTCGTCTACATCCCCAAGGGCGTGCGCTGCCCGATGGAGCTTTCGACTTATTTCCGCATCAACGCCTCCAATACCGGGCAGTTCGAACGCACCCTGATTATTGCCGACGAAGGTGCTTATGTATCGTATCTGGAAGGTTGTACGGCTCCACAGCGCGATGAGAATCAGCTGCATGCGGCCGTGGTTGAGCTGGTCGCGCTCGATGATGCGCAGATCAAGTATTCGACCGTGCAGAACTGGTATCCGGGCGATGAGAATGGCCTGGGCGGTATCTATAACTTCGTGACCAAGCGAGGCGATTGTCGCGGCAAGCGCGCCAAGATTTCCTGGACGCAGGTTGAAACAGGCAGTGCCATCACCTGGAAGTATCCGAGCTGCGTATTGCGCGGCGACGATTCGGTCGGCGAGTTCTACTCGGTGGCCCTGACCAAGATGCATCAGCAGGCAGACACCGGCACCAAGATGGTACATCTGGGCAAGAACACACGCAGCACGATTGTTTCCAAGGGTATTTCGGCCGGCTTCGGGCAGCAGTCATATCGCGGTCTGGTGCATATCGGCAAGAATGCGGAGGGCGCTCGCAACCATACACAATGCGATTCGCTGCTCATCGGCAGCACGTGCGGCGCACACACCTTCCCTTATGTCGAGGTGAAGAACCCGACGGCGACGATGGAACACGAAGCAACCACCTCACGCATCGGCGAAGATCAGCTGTTTTACTGCAAGAGCCGCGGTATCTCTGAGGAGGATGCGGTCAACCTCATCGTCAACGGCTTCTGCAAGGATGTGTTTAACGAACTGCCGATGGAGTTTGCGGTGGAAGCCAATCGCCTGATGGAAGTATCCCTCGAAGGCGCGGTCGGATAAAAGGAAAAGGATTCTTAATATGTTGAAGATTGAAAACCTGCATGCCTCGGTAGATGGCAAGAAGATATTGAAGGGCATCAACCTGACGGTGAAGCCCGGCGAGGTGCATGCCATCATGGGGCCGAACGGCTCGGGCAAGAGCACGCTTTCCAATGTGATTGCCGGGCGCGATGGCTATGAAGTGACTGCAGGCTCCGTTTCTTTCCACGGGCAGGATCTGCTTGCCATGCAACCGGAAGAGCGCGCCTGGGCAGGCGTATTCCTTGCTTTCCAATATCCGGTGGAAATCCCGGGCGTGAACAACGTCTACCTGCTCAAGGCCGGGCTCAATGCGCGACGCCGGCATCAGGGCCTGGAAGAACTGGATGCCATGGAGTTCATGCAGTTGGTGCGTGAGAAAGCAAAAATGGTCGGGCTGGATCCGGCCTTTCTATCGCGCGGTGTGAATGAAGGGTTCTCCGGTGGTGAAAAGAAGCGCAACGAGATATTCCAGATGGCCGTGCTGGAGCCGAGTCTCGCTATCCTCGACGAAACCGATTCGGGGCTTGATATCGATGCACTGCGCGTGGTGGCCGGCGGCGTGAATAAATTGCGTGCAGCCGATCGCTCCGTTGTCATGGTGACGCATTATCAAAGGCTTCTGGACTATATCGAGCCGGACCTCGTCCATGTGCTGGTCGATGGTCGTATCCTGAAAACCGGCGACCGTAATCTGGCCTTGGAACTGGAGAAGCGCGGCTATGACTGGGTGCGTGAGGAAGCTCATGCCTGAGCTTGCCAAATTCCGAAAAGATGCATGGGAAGCCTTTGAGCAGAGCGGTCTTCCGACCACGCGTCAGGAAGAGTGGAAATATACCTCTCTGGCTCGCATCGGCAGCACCCTCGGCGAGACCTGGTGGACAGCAGCTGCACCGGCCAGCCTTGCGGATTCCGACATCGAAGCGCTGGCTGTCCCCGGACTCGATGCCTGGCGCATCGTGTTTGCCAATGGCCGTTTGCTTCAGGGCGCGACGAAGCTTCCCGACGGAGCAAGCCTGACGCCGCTTTCCGAACTTCTGGCCGACAACGAGCAGCAGGCTGCAAAAGCCCTTGGATGGGAGGCCGATGCGCCGTTGTTCAATGCTGCAATCGCAGCCAATAGTGCTTTGGCCGAAGATGGTCTCTGTCTGTGTCTGGCCGACGGTGTGAAACTCGACAAGCCTATCTATATGTTGCATATCGCCGTAGGAAAGGGTGCCTCGCATCTGCGTCATGGACTATGGCTGGGCAGGCAGGCAGAAGCACATGTGATTGAGCACTATGCCGGGGTGAATGAAGAGCCGGGATTAACCCATGCGGTGACGCTGGTCCATTTGGGCGAAGGTGCACAACTGAATCACGACCGCTTGCAGGACGAATCGCTGAAGCAGTTTCACCTTGGTCGCCTGGATGTGAGCCAGAGTCGCGACAGCAACCTCACCTCGCACGCCATTGCGCTTGGCGCCTCCCTTTCCCGGCTGGATATTGCGGTAAGTCTCGCCGAAGCCGGAGCGTCATGCCGGCTCAACGGCCTGTATATGCCGACTGGCCGGCAGCACTGCGACCACCACACACAGATCGATCACCGCGCACCGCATTGCACCAGTCGCGAGCATTATCGTGGCGTGTTGGACGGCCGTGCGCACGGTGTGTTTAATGGCAAGGTGATTGTGCATAAAGGGGCTTCCGGCACCGACTCGGCACAGAGCAATGCCAATCTGTTGTTATCCGACAAGGCGGAGATCGATGCCAAGCCGGAGTTGGTGATTCATCACGATGACGTGAAGGCTGCACACGGTTGTACGGTCGGGCAGCTGGACGACAAGCAGCTGTTTTATCTCAAAACACGTGGCATATCCGACGAAGAGGCCCGCCAGATGCTTACCTTCGCCTTCGCCGATACGGTACTCACCGGCATAAGCCTTATGCCTCTGCGGCGTTTTATCGAGAAGGCCGCCTTCTCGAAGCTACCGCTCGGCATGGATGCCGAAGCGATGCTCGGATGATTCGGGGTTTTATATGATGGATGTAGAAAAGATCCGGGCTGAGTTTCCGATTCTGCACCAGCAGGTGTACGGCAAGCCGCTGGTCTATCTGGACAATGCAGCCACCACACAGAAACCGGCCCGCGTGATCGATGCCGTACGTCATTACTATGAGCGCGACAATGCCAATGTGCATCGTGGCGTGCACGCCCTTTCCGAGCGAGCCACGGCCAGCTATGAGGCTGCGCGCGACACCATTCGCGAGCTGATCAATGCGAACAGCCGGCGCGAGATCATCTTCACGCGCGGCGCCACCGAGGCCATCAATCTGGTTGCCTCAAGCTGGGGTATGGCCAATATCACTGCGGGCGATGAGGTGCTGGTCAGCGAGATGGAGCATCATTCCGACATCGTACCATGGCAGATGTTGTGCGAACGGATTGGCGCGACGCTTAAAGTGCTTCCGATCAACGATGCCGGTGAGTTGTGCATGGATCAGTTGGACTCATTACTTTCCGAGCGCACCAAGCTGGTGGGCATCGTTCACCTGTCCAACGCGCTGGGCACCATCAATCCGGTGAAAACGATTATCGATAAGGCGCATGCAGCCGGCGCAAAGGTGCTGCTCGATGGTGCTCAGGCTCTGGCCCATCTGAAGGTGGATGTGCGGGCGCTGGATTGCGACTTCTATGTGACCAGCGCGCATAAGATGTACGGCCCGACAGGTATTGGCATGCTCTATGCCAAGGAGGCCCTGCTTGAAGCCATGCCTCCATATCAGGGCGGCGGCGATATGATTGCCATGGTCACCTTCGAGAAAACACAGTACAGCGACCTGCCCTACAAATTCGAGGCGGGCACGCCGAACATCGCCGGTGCTATCGGCTTTGGCGCTGCCGTGAACTGGCTGAATAGTACCGGTATTGAAGCGGTTGCAGCGCATGAACACGACCTGCTGGCCTATGCCACAGAGAAAGCGAAAGCCTTCGACGGATCGCGCATCATTGGCACAGCTGCTGATAAGGCGAGTGTGCTGTCCTTCACCATCAAGGGCGTGCACCCGCACGATCTGGGCACCATTCTCGATCGCGAAGGGGTGGCCATCCGTGCCGGTCACCACTGTGCCATGCCGGTGATGCAGCATTTTCAGGTGCCTGCTACCGCCAGAGCTTCCTTTGCCGCCTACAACACCAAGGCCGAAGTCGATGCCTTGTTCGCTGCCCTGAGCAAGGCACAGGAACTCTTCGCATGAACATTCACCCAGAGGTTATACATGTTTGATCTGAGAGATTTGTACCAACAGGTGATTGTCGATCACAACAAGCGGCCACGCAATTTCGGCAAGCTGGCCGATTTCAACCATGAGGCGGATGGCTACAACCCGCTGTGCGGCGACAAGCTGCATGTCTACCTGAAGGTGAACGATGCCGGCGTGATTGAGGATGTGTCCTTCGAGGGCGAAGGCTGTGCGATTTCGGTGGCCAGTGCCTCGCTGATGACCGATGCACTGAAGGGGAAGACCGTGCGCGAGTCCGAGGACATATTCACGCACTTTCAGCATATGGCCACCTCAGATATCGGCGAAGCACCGGATGAAGAGATGCTGGGCAAGCTGACCGTACTGGCCGGGGTGCGAGAGTTCCCCAGCCGCATCAAATGCGCCACGCTTTGCTGGCATACCCTGCACGCAGCCCTGCAGGACAGCCCCGAAGCGGCGAAAACGGAGTAGTCATGGAGCTGCATATCGGAGAAAACATTACCGTATTGCGCGACTGCGCGGCGCTGCTCATCCCCATGGGGACACCGGTGACCATCCCCGAGGGCAGTCAGGTGATGATTACACAGGCGCTGGGCAGCTCATACACGGTCAATATCAACGGCAATCTGGCCCGTATCGAGAGCAGTGATGCCGATGCGCTGGGCCTGGAAAGCACGCCGCAGGAAGCAGAGAAGAGTAAGGCTGTTGCTGGCCCCGTGGACGAGGATGCATTGTGGGCAGCGCTGGAGAAGTGCTATGACCCTGAAATTCCTGTGAATATCGTTGATCTCGGATTGATTTATCACTGCGATATCAAGCCGCTGAATCCGGGCAACCGTATTGAGGTGATTATGACGCTAACCGCAGCCGGTTGCGGCATGGGCCCCATCCTTGTTGAGGATGTGCGCGCGCATTTACTGGATGTGGACAATGTCACCGAGGTTGATGTCGATCTGGTGTTCGATCCGCCATGGGATCGATCGATGATGTCGGATGAGGCCAAGCTACAACTGGGCATGTTCTAAAATGTCCGGCACACCCGTGTCCATCCCGATTGATGCTCAGAAGGCCTCTTCCGGACCACCAGCATGGGCCCCGCTGGCTCTTGGCTTTCGGCCTTTTTTCCTGCTTGGCATCTGTTTTGCGGTTTTGTTGATGCTGGTCTCGCTCGGCGGTTTTTCGGCAGGCCTATGGCAAAACAACTGGCATGCTAACTATTTCGCGCTGCCATTGTGGCATGCGCATGAAATGGTGTTTGGCTATGCAACGGCAGTCATTGCAGGCTTTTTGCTCACCTCGGTACGCAACTGGACCGGGTTGGAGACGCCATCCGGTACATCACTGGCCCTTCTGGTTCTTATCTGGCTTGCACCAAGGCTGCTGTCCACTATTCCCTTCCTGCCTCCCTCCGCCTTTGCCCTGCTCGACATACTGTTTCTGCCGGTGCTGGCCATCGTCCTGAGTAAACCACTCCTGCAGGCAAAACAGACGCATAATTATCCGATACCACTGCTGTTGCTGTTGCTCAGCCTGTGCAATGCAGCTGTACATCTTGAAGTTCTGGGTTTTGCCAGTGCTGTTTCCAGCCAGGCCATGCAGCTTGCCGTTGTCATCATCGTGGGCCTGATCACCATCGTTGCCGGTCGTGTGGTGCCGTTTTTTATGCAACGCGCCATCGCCGTACGGCCGGTCGAAAACAAAACAATTGAGAAGCTGGCTCTGCCATCGGTCTTGTTGTTTGCTCTGGCGATTGTTGCCGGGCTGACATGGCTGGTCATCATCACGGCACTGCTGGCCACGCTGATCCATGGCATTCGACTGATCGCCTGGTTTGATCGCGCTGTGTTCAGGCAGCCGATGTTATGGGTGTTGCATGCCGGCTACGCATGGCTCGTTGCAGGTTTCCTTCTCTATGGCGCAGCCGTGTTTTTCGGCATCCCGACTGTGCAGGCTATCCATGCCTGGACCGTGGGGGCTATCGGCATGTTCACCCTCGGTATGATGGCCAGGGTCGCACTTGGGCATACAGGGCGCAATATCAAGGCCCTGCCTTGGATGCCTGCGGCTTTCATCCTGATATTCCTTGCCACCCTGATCCGCATCATGCCCCCGCTTATTGAGCCGGCTCTACTTGACTGGTCGGTCATTGTCAGTGCAACGTGCTGGATTATCGCGTTTGTGATTGTCGGTGTTCGCTATTCTTCCATCCTGCTGCGCGCTCGGCTGGACGGCAAACCCGGTTGAAATAAAGACGAGGATAGAGATATGGCCGAATGGATTGAAGTAGCACCGGAAGCGGAAATCGGGCCGGGCGCACGCCGCGTAATCGAAACGGAAATCGGCCCCATCGCCGTGTTTAATCTGGATGGCGAGTTGTACGCTATTGCCGATATCTGCACGCACGATGGCGGCGAGCTTGCCAGTGGAAGATGTGAAGGCGATCAGATTATTTGTCCGCGTCATGGCGCCCGCTTCTGTATTCGCGACGGTCGCGCCCTCACACCTCCGGCTTTCGAGAATATCGAAACCTTCCCTGTGCGCATTGAAGGCGGCGTGATTCAGGTGAATATCGAGTAACCGATTGACGATAATCATTACTTCGGCGCCGATGGTGCTATAGTGGCCCCGATATGAAACGCATGGGGTTAAGTCGAATGCCGGGATTGTCGTTGCTGACCGCTATCAAGGCGCGGCTTTCCAGCAGGCCAGATTTAGAGCATGAGCAGGCAGTGATTCGTATAGTTGCGGTAGCTTTGGCGACTGCTTATTTCTTTGCCTTTGGAACGCCAACTGTATTTCATGTTGCCGTTTCCTATTTTACCGCTTGCATAGCAATGCTCATATGGATCATTGCCTTTCCCGGAAAAAATGTTCTCCGTCGTATTATCGGCATCATTGGTGACATTGGAATCACCACGACTGGCATGATTCTGGCCGGTGGGGAAATCGGGACTCCTATTCTTGTCGTTTACCTTTGGGTCATCACCGGCAATGGATTCAGATTTGGTGTTTCATACCTTATTTTTGCCACCATCCTGTCCTGCATCGGTTTCCTAATCGTGACCTATAATGTCTCATTCTGGTCATCCAATGTTCATCTAGTGATTGGTATTCTTGCAGTCATTCTGGTGATTCCAATCTATATGGCTGTTCTGATCAAAAAACTGCGCGGGGCCATTGCCGCCGCCGAGGAAGCAAGCAAGGCAAAATCACAGTTCTTGGCCAATATGAGTCATGAATTGCGTACGCCGCTCAACGGCATCATCGGTATGAGTGATCTGCTGGGTACCACCCATATGACTCGCGAGCAAAAACGCTTCGCCTCCGTCATCAAGAAATCAGGCAATCACCTCTTGGGGCTGATCGAACGCATCCTTGATTTGTCGCGCATCGAGGCGGGCAAGCTGGAGCTTGCCGAAGAGCCTTTCGACCTGCATCAACTGGTGCGCAGTGTTACAGCCATGTTTGAACCTCAGGCCAAAAAGAAGGGTATCCGGGTTGAGGCCAATATTGAGCCGGATGTGCCTTTTGCTCTGATTGGCGACCCGCAGCATCTGAAGCAGGTGCTGCTCAACCTCATCGGCAATGCCGTGAAATTTACCGAGGCAGGCCAGGTCATAGCGCATGTTGAGCTGCATTTCGATGCGGCCAACAGGCCTATGTTGCGTATCGTTATCCGGGATACAGGCATTGGCATGTCAGAGGCGGCACAGGGGAAAATATTCGATCAGTTCACACAGGCCGACAACAGTGTTACCCGCCGTTACGGCGGTAGCGGTCTCGGAACGACGATTTCCCGACAGCTGATCGAACTGATGGGCGGAAGAATCGATATGCAGAGCCGTGAAGGAGAAGGCAGCACCTTCACCATCACCATTCCCTTCCGGATGCAGGAAAGATCAAAGGATAAGCGCCAGCTTTCGCCCATCCGCGCGCTGGTTCTCAGCAACAAGGCATTGGGTCGGCGGCTGCAACATATGCTGGAGCGCTGGAACGTGGATGGCATCTGTATGGAGGACGATACCCCCCTGTTGTCGATGCTGGTTGATGCCGAGTCCTCAGGACAATCCTTTGGCGCATTGATCCTTGACCGCGCCCAGCTGCATTGTAAACCGGAACTGTTTGCTCAGGCAGTGCGTAGCAAGCCGGGGCTGGGTGATCTGGATTTGATTCTGCTTGATCACGAGGCAAATCAGGGGGCAGACAGCATCATGTATTCGGCGGGGTTCAACGCCGTGTTGCATCCGCCTATTGAGGAGTCGCTGCTGTTCAACGCCCTGCATGCAGCCAGTGTGGTACAGCAGTCTGCGGGCGATGTCATTTCCATTTCCGATATCTATCAGCGCAAGCAGGGGATGAAGTCGCTCAGGATTCTGCTGGCCGAGGATAATCCGGTGAATCAGGAAGTGATCAGCGAAGTGCTGCAACGCGCCGGGCACCACGTACAATTGGTGGCGGATGGAGAAAAGGCGCTTGATGCACTGACCATTGAGGCGCATTTCGATCTGGTGCTTCTGGATATGAACATGCCGGAGGTCAGTGGCCTGGATGTACTCAAACAATTCCGCTTTATCGACACCAGCGGCAGCACTCCGGTGGTTATGCTCAGTGCCGATGCCATGCCGGAAACGATTCGCCAATGCCGCGAGGCAGGTGCCAATGAGTATCTGACCAAACCTGTAGACATTTCACATCTGCTGCAAACCGTTGCCCGCTACGGTAATGCACAAAGTGCCGAGCCTCTGACGTTTGCGCCCCGCAAGGAAGCTCCGGCCGAACCGGAAGACAGCATCGACGATAACGCAGATGCTATTCTGGATGCGGAGATGCTGCAGGAGCTGGTCTGGATTTGCAGATCCCCGGAAAAAATCAATGAATTTATCGATCTTTTCGAAACAAGTGCTGCAGGCCATATCACCAAACTTAAATCGGCCGCGCACAGCGGCGATGCTCATGCCTTTGCCAATGCTGCGCATGCTTTCAAAGGCTCCGCTGCCACCATGGGTTTGCGCAAGGCTACAGCTCCCTACCATGCCATTGAAAGGCATAAGGCAACGTTGAGCAAGGCACAGCTTAAGCAGTATGCCGAACAATTTGAGGCCATCTTCCTTGAGGGCTGTCTGGCACTCAGGGAGTTTGCGGCAGACATGCAGACCACGCCGGTTCAATAGGGGACGCAGCGGGGCATCTTTTTGCCCCGCTATTCCACGCCTCCCTTTGGCTTTACGCGCTTTTTGCCGATTGCCTTTTAACCAGTCTTTCCATCATGCGCAGATCCCTGTCGCGAAGATTCAATGCCGCATCCACCCATATTTCGGTTACTTTGCGCAATTCTTCGTAGTTCAGCGGATTTGTACATTTTCTCGCAGCACGGAAAGCACTGATGCCGTTACGTGATTTATCTTCGCGGCTGATATAATCGTAAACCTCTTTCTCCCCATGCCCGTCCTCTGCCAATACATCAACAACGCCTATCTCAAATAACTCTTCGGCTGAATAGAGACGGCCACTCAAAATCATTTTTTCAGCCTGTATATGGCCGATCTTTCTGGACAGGAAACTATAAGCCCCCATGCCGGGAAAAAGATTGAACAGGATTTCAGGGAAGCCCATTTTGGCACTGCGCTCGGCAACCAGAATATCACTGGATACAGCTGCCTCGAAACCGCCGCCCAAGGCATCGCCCTGAACCAATGATATTGTAGTAATCCCTCTACCATGCCCAGTTCTATTGCTGTAAAGAGCATCAATACAGGCATTGGCATAATCCAGTAGGGCCTGCCGGTTCTTCGTGCGGATGAAGTCCGAAAAGCGATCCAAGTCGCCACCCAAGTTGAATATTTGAGGGACATCGGAGCCAAGCACAAGATATCGCGGTGCTTTGCTATCGTCGGGAGAGGGTAAGTCACGCAAGGCTGTGAGAAGGTCGGTCAACAGTTCCGATGTGAAGCACGGCCTTGGTGTTGCATGCATCATGAACCAGACTAGCCCATATTCTTCTTCAAATTGCACATCCAGATGGGAATAGGGGCGTTTTCTGCCCAGATTTAGTGATCGCACAGTATTATTCATCGTTTCCTCCATGGAAATAAGCAATGTCACCGCGTACACGGCGCAATGCCTTTCTAGTCCATGTGAGGTACCAGCGTCAATAAATCAACGCCGCCGACGAAACATCTTGCGGCGCAGTTCATGCCGTAAAGACTCAATGTTTCCTAGTAGTTAACCTTTTCTACGAGCTCAAATATATCCGCGGCTCGAAGAACGTCAGTGGGTTGTTTGCCCTTGCTCCTGACTGCTCTGATAGGCAGCGCCAAAATTAAACGGATCGAGCAGCAGCGGTATGAAGCCTCCATCCACGGTCAGTTGGCTGATGATCTGGCGCGTATAAGGAAAAATAATCGCCGGGCAATCCACGCCGAGCACCACAGGCAAATGCTCTTCCGGGATATGTTGCAGCATGAATAATCCGGCCTGTTCGACCTCCACTTCGAAGATCACATTGTCGCTCTCGCTATCCTTAGCCTGCACGGACACCTTTAGCGATACCTCCCAGTGATCCTCGCTGACCTGCCGGTTCTGCACCCCGAGGTTCAACTCGATTTTCGGTGAGTTCTCCGCTGTGGTAAATGATTGTGGCGCATTGGGATTCTCGAATGAGATGTCTCTGGTATAAATCTTTTTTACGCTGAATACAGGCTGATTCTGCTCTTCTTTCGTCACGGGTTTCATCCCTTTCGTGGTTTATTTGTGCTTGGTACAAAGATGAGGCATCGCAAAGCCATTTTCAACAGTGGGCAGCATAAAAAAGGGGAGCCATACGGCTCCCCTTTTGATTTCATACAGCATGCTTAGTTCTTGGACTTGTCCACGATCTTTTTGATCCATGGCATCATGGCGCGCAGCTTCTCGCCGGTCTGCTCGATTGGATGCGAGGCATTCAGTCGGCGATAGGCAGTCATCGACGGATAGTTGGTCGCACCTTCGATGATGAACTGCTTGGCATATTCGCCGGTCTGGATGTTGTGCAGGCACTCGCGCATGGCCTTGCGCGATTCGTCGTTGATGACGCGCGGGCCGGTCACATACTCGCCGTACTCCGCATTGTTGGAGATCGAGTAGTTCATGTTGGCAATGCCGCCTTCATACATCAGATCGACAATCAGCTTCAGCTCGTGCAGGCATTCGAAATAAGCCATCTCCGGGGCGTAACCTGCCTCGGTCAGGGTCTCGAAACCGGCCTTGACCAGCTCGACTGCACCACCGCACAACACAGCCTGTTCGCCGAACAGATCGGTTTCCGTCTCGTCCTTGAAGGTCGTCTCGATGATGCCGGTGCGCCCGCCGCCGATGGCCGAGGCATAGGACAGGGCAATGGCCTTGGCCGAACCAGAGGCATCCTGATGGATGGCGATCAGATCAGGAATGCCGCCGCCGCGCACAAACTCGGAGCGCACGGTGTGACCCGGAGCCTTGGGTGCAATCATGATGACATCCAGATCGGCACGCGGGGTGACCTGATTGTAGTGGATGGCAAAACCATGTGCGAAGGCCAGCGTCGCGCCTTTCTTCAGGTTCGGCTGAAGTTCGTCGCGATACAGCTGTGACTGGAACTCGTCCGGGGTTAACACCATCACGATATCGGCACCGGCCACAGCCGCGGCGACTTCGCTGACCTTCAGACCGCAGGACTTGGCCTTGGCAACGGATGCTGAGCCTGCACGCAGGCCGACAGTCACATCGACACCCGAATCCTTCAGATTGTTCGCATGGGCATGGCCCTGCGAGCCGTAGCCGATGATGGCGACCTTTTTACCCTTGATCAGGGAAAGGTCGGCGTCCTTGTCATAATAAATGTTCAAGCCCATGTTACTAACTCCTTCGTGGTCAGGTGTTGCCTGTGTTTTTTTGAAAGGGCGCGCAGGATAATGCTTTTAAGCCGCGTCGTCATCAGCGAGTCGATTGAGAAAGCAAGTCAACAAACCGTGGTCACAACATCGGCACTCTTCACCCGACTAGAAACAAAACGCTTGATCAGCTGTTTTGCAAATACCAGGCGACAGTCTTGCGGATACCCGTTTCAAAGGTTTCATCCGGTTGCCAGTTGAGTTCACTACCCATCTTCGCGGCATCGATAGCGTAGCGCCAGTCGTGTCCCGGCCGATCCTGCACATAGGTGATCAAATCCGTATGCGGCTTGTCGGCAGGCTGCATCTCATCCATCAACTCGCAGATCAATCTGACAATATTGATATTGGCCCACTCATTGATACCGCCAATGTTATAAGTTTCCCCCAACCTTCCGCGCCGGATCACCACATCAATACCGCTGCAATGGTCATCCACATAAAGCCAGTCGCGGATATTGCTGCCATCGCCGTAGACCGGAATCGGCTTACCCTCCCGGCAGCAGCGGATCACCGTCGGGATGAACTTCTCGCCATGCTGGCGCGGGCCGTAATTATTCGAGCAGTTGGTCGTGGTGACCGGCATGCCGTAGGTGTGAAACCAGGCGCGCACCAGATGATCAGAGCCTGCCTTGGAGGCTGAATACGGGGAATTGGGCGCATACGGTGTGGTCTCGGAGAAGGCAGGGTCATCGGCCTTCAATGTTCCATAGACTTCATCGGTGGATATGTGATGAAAACGGCAGTCATTGAGGCCAAATCCGCAGTC
>Ga0100387_10003540_pt1 | contig 13029 bp, 10 predicted proteins | sample CryGeymeta201511_FD_81547 | JGI IMG/M metagenome (GOLD analysis project Ga0100387, IMG submission 81547) | Groundwater microbial communities from Crystal Geyser aquifers in Utah, USA - Crystal Geyser metaG 2015-11 | ecosystem: Environmental > Aquatic > Deep subsurface > Groundwater | place... | reverse complement strand
ATGTGCTGGTAAAAATAAAGCCTGATAAGGCCATAGTCGACGGAAAGGAAAGATCTATTTCACCCATAGCCAGTACAAAAGTTAAACCAAGAGCCATTAATCCCATAATAGGAACTGTAGATAAAAATGCTTGATATATTCTTCCTTTAAAGAAAACTTCAGGGCTAGTAATCATAAATAATCCAAAAACACTAACCGTCATAATTAATAATGCAATTTGAGATTTGTATTGACTAGATTTTTTTAATTTGGAATTTTTTTCTTCATTATCCATTTTATAATATCCTCTCATCTTGATTAATCTGTATGCTTGACTTAGTATATTTAATCAATTCCTCACTAAGCTCCTCTAAAGATATATCCTTACGATTATAAGTACCCACTATCTTGCCTCGGTCAATGGCCACAAAACGATCAGAAACTGGGTGAATATTAGCGATATTATGAGAAATATAAATACAAGATTTTCCTTTATCCTTAATATTTTGGATAAACTTCAAGACTTTTTTTACTTCTTGCAAGGATAAAGCCATAGTCGGCTCATCTAAAATAACCAGATCTGCTTCAAAGTACATTGCTCTTGATATGGCAACACCTTCTCTTTCCCCACCAGATAAGGTTTTAATTGCTGAATCAGCATTTACGCCTATTCCTCTAAACCCCATTAAAACATGCATAATTTTATCTGTTTCTTCTTTTTCTTTTTTTATATTGAGAAAACCCAGTTTATTAGTAATTTGCCGGCCAATAAAAATATTTCTCCATAAAGTTTGCTTATCGGCAAGGGCTTTTTCTTGATATACGGTTTCTATGCCCAGATTATGAGCCATTTTTACAGAATATTTTTTAGGATTAATTTTTACACCTTTAATATACATTTCGCCCTCATCAAAAGAGTGCACCCCAGAAATAATTTTAATCAAAGTCGATTTACCTGCACCATTATCACCTAAAACTCCTACCACTTCATTAAACCCTACTTCAAAATTTATACCTTTTAAAGCTACAACCCCATCAAAGGACTTATATATATTTTTCATTTCCACCAATTTGTCCATATATAACGCTCTCCTTTTCATTTTTACCACAAATAAGGGTATGGTCTAAAATAATCCTGCAGGAAGAGTTTTATTTATAAAACCTTTCCTGCAGGATAACCTAAAATTAGTATCGTAATTATTCTCTATCTTATCTTATTCCTTTTTCAGCTAAGGGGGCTACCAAATCTATATTGTCCTTGCTAATTAAGCCACCACCGGTATCAATATGCAATCCAGAGAAGCCATACAACTTGGTTAAATAAATTTGCATAATTGGTAGAAAACCTTGCAAGAACGGCTGCTGGTCTAATACGAGATCAGTATAACCACTCTTAATACTTTCTACAGTGGGAGCTGACAAATCAAAACCAGCGCCAAAAATATCATCTGGACCCAAACCTGCTGTTTCAAAAAAAGTACGTTGTGAAGAAGTTAAATCACCATGATCGGTTACCACAGCTTTACAATCAGGATTTGCCTGTAAATAACCTTATATAACCGGAATACCGTTTGAAGCATCCTTATCTACCTCAGCTGAAATTTCCAAATAATCTACTTTTATACCTACTTTTTCAAAAGCATCTATTGCCCCTTTGGTTCTTAATCCTCTGGTAGGTTGTGACAAAAGACCCCAAACCAGTACTCTATCCCCGGTTTTTAATCCCGCCCCTTTAATGGTAGCTTCACCGAGAGTATAACCTGATTCATAAAGTCCCTGGCCTACATAACCAAATCCATTTGCGCTATAAGCTTTTTCAAGTTCAGGTAATGTCGTATTTTGACTACAAACGATAATCCCTTGTTTTTCAGCTTCTTCAACAAAAGGCTTATATGCTGCATCTCCAGGATGTCCCATAATGGCTATACCATCAGGATCTGCCGCAACAGCTTGCTGAAATTGATCAACCATTTTTTGCTGGCTCCAATCTGACCATAGATATCTTACTTCCACTCGATTACCTAATATTTCTGCAGCTGCTTGAGCACCATTATAAACAACTGTAGCAAAGGTACTTCCGGGAGTACCACCTGGGAAAAAGTAAATTACAATAGGGCCTTCACTTGCCTCCGCCATTACCGGTAATACTAAAAGAACAACACAAGTCAATACTAACAAAAGTAAAAGATTAATTTTCTTTAACATAATTTTTTCTCCTTTTTGATATCTCTAAATATTTTTTAACCATAACCTCACTCTATCAACCTCGATACAAAGTGCTGCCAAAAATCATTATTTTTTTTCACCTCCTTTATTAGTAAGGGGTACAATAGGCTATTCCGAATCAAAAGCATTTCCCAATCCTCCCGAACTTTGAAGATTGTCTTTTATAGGTTAGTATACAACATTATTAACTTATACGGATAACCGTACAACTATTATATATTATATATTTTATTAGTCGTATTTGTCAATTTATTTTTAAGAGGAGATATTCGGGAGGTACAAAAAGTGCTAACTTAATCGGTAAAAAAGCGGTGTATCGTAACCTGGTGGTAGGTTCTATCTGGATATAGGATGGGAGAGGGAAACTCAGGTTCATTAATTGAATTAGGAAAAAATCCAGTTTCCAAGCAGAGGCCACTGTGTTTCTGAAATAGCGCTCCACCTGCACCTCTAATATGGTCAAGAAAGTTCCCGGAATAAAATTGGATACCTGGTGTGGTGGTTAAAATTTCCATAGTGCGACCGCTTTCCGGTTCATAAAGCTTTGCCGCCAGGCTCCGCTCTTGATTTAGCGATTCGACAACAAAGCAGTGGTCATAACCGCCTGCAGTATCATTAATATCTTTTCCAATTAATTTCGGCTTGGTGAAATCCATAGGGGTACCGTAAACAGTCTTAATTTCTCCGGTGGGGATTAAATAATTATTGACCGGGAGGTATTTTTTACTTTTAAGAGTCAACTGATGATTCATAATTGTTCCAGAACCTGCACCAGCCAAATTCCAGTAAGTATGGTTAGTTAGATTTACAATAGTCGTTTTATCTGTTTGAGCATCATATTCAATTTTAAACTCATTATCTTCATTCAGACTGTAGGTTACTGTCACTCTTAGATTTCCAGGGTATCCTTCCTCTCCATCTGAACTGAGATAAGAGAAGGTCACTCCGCTTAAAACAGTGTCTTCGAAACTCTCAGCTTGCCAGATAACCTTATCAAATCCCTGGTTCCCGCCATGCAGGTGATTCAGACCATTCTCATTACGAGCAAGATCATATCTAACCCCCTCCAACTGAAAAACTCCTTTGGCGATACGATTAGCAAAACGACCGATTACGGCACCAAAATAAGAATGACCAGCCAAATATTGTTGAAGATTATCAAATCCGAGAGTTACTTCTTTAATTTCTCCTTCTCGGTCAGGCATTTTAAGGGAGATAATGGTACTGCCCAGGCTCATTACCGTGGCCGTAACCCCTTGGGAGTTATTTAAAATGAATTTTCCGACTTTTTCCCCTTCTGGAGTTGTTCCAAATAATTCATACTTAACGTTCATATCATACCCCTTTTTAGTTTTTTGTTTTTTATTATAACTATATTCGAGATAATTTTCAATAAATCTTTAAAGATGCATAATAATGGCCCTACACTGAATAACAAACTTAATTTTTTATAATCTCATATCGGGAACCAGTTTCCGGATGTTTAGTCACTTCAATCCTTACCGGGAAGGCATCTTTTAATGATTCTAAATGAGTAATAACCAAGATCTTATCAAAATCATCACTGATAGATTGGATAGCCTGGACTAAATTATCCAGGCCCTCTTCATCTTGAGTTCCAAATCCTTCATCCATAACCAGGGTTCTCAATTTAGTCCCTGCCCTTCTGGTCAATAATTTTGATAGAGCAATCCTTAAAGAAAAATCTATCCGAAATGATTCTCCCCCACTGTATAGTTCATAGTCACGGATGCCCAGTTCATCACTTATCTTTAGATCTAAAGTTTCTTTAATTTTTCCGCTCTTCAAATCCCGAAGAGACTCAATGGTTATCTGAGTACTATTATTAGTCAACTTAGCCAGTAAATTATTAGCCTCTTCTTCTATTTCGGGTAAAACATTTTCAATAATTAAGGCTTGAATCCCATTCTTCCCCAAAGCCAGCATTAATTTTTCGTAAATATTCTGCTCTCTCTTACTTTCTTCTAATTCTTTTTTTATCTCTTTCTTTTCTTTTTCTAATTTAAGGCACTGCTCAAATTTACTCTGATATCCTCCTCTTTCTTCTAAAATTTTATCTTTAAGAATTTGGTTTTGTTTTAAAAATTGTTCTTCTTGAATTAATTTTTCTTTCCACCAAGGTAAATCTTTTAGCTCTATTTTTATCTTCTCTTTCTTCTTCTCCAGATCTTTCCAATTTAATTCTTTCTGCTGATAATTCTCTTTTAATTCGGAAAGTAGGTCTCTTAAAGAATCAATCTTTTTTTCTGCCTCTTCTAATTTTGCTTTTTCTAAAGGGGCGTTACCTAATTCTTCAATCTTACCATTAAGTTGGCGATGCTTTTCTTCCTCATAACCAATATTCTTAATCTGCACTTCAAAAGCTTTTAAACTTATCTGTTCTTCTAAAGCATATTTCTTTTCTATGATTATTTTTTCTATTTCCTTAATCTCTCCTTGCAAACCAACCATTAATTTTGCCGCTTGTTTAGACTCATCGTACTCAAGACCTGCCTTACTTAGCTTCTGCTGCCATCTATCTTTATCTTTTAATTTTTGATTAATTTCTCTCCATTTTTTCACTAATTCTTCTCGTGGTTTACCTAATCTTTCTTCTTCTTTTTTTAACCTTTCTATCTCTTTAAGATTTAAATTTATTTCTCTGCTTAGATTAGTTTCAATCTTCTTCTTTCTCTCTGCATTTAACTTAGCTTCACACAAGGGGCACTCTCCTTCTGGATTCTCCCTTAACAGACGTAATTTTTCTTCATTGTCTCTATGGTCTTTTTCTAATCTTTCTAGCTGACCTTTAATGGTATTTATTGCTATATTAAACTCGCTACCTTTTTTACGAATTTCTTCACTCTCTTCTTCGAAAAATTTTATCTCCCTCATCTTTTTTTCTGCTTCTAAAACTTCGGTTTTGCTCTTTAGCTCCCGCTCAGCTTTAAGCTGCAAATCTCTGAATCTATCTCGTTTATTTCTAATTTCTACCGTTAAATCCGTCTTCCCACTTTCTATTTTTCTCTCGGTAAGTATTCTTTCCTCTTCTATTTTTCTAATCTTTTGCAGCTTTAGAGTAAGTTCATTATTTTCGGTATTGAATTTCTGATAATTTATAAAATTGCTTAAAATAATTTCTTTTTGGGAAATTATTTTTTTAGAATCTGCTATCTCTTTATTTTTTAATTCAATCTGTTTTTGTCCTCGTCCAATCTCCTGCCTTTGTTGTTCGGTTCGGTCTTTTAATTCTTCAAATTGCTCCTTTTTATGCTTTAATAGGTTTATATCCTCTTTTAACTGATTTAACTGGTCTTCATTTTTCTTTACTTTTTGGGAAATATCTTCATAACTGTCCGACAATTCCTTGATCTTTTGTTTATAAGCATCAATATTGGTCATCTCCTGATAGATATATTCCAACCGGCTTTCTTTGGTCATCATAATATTATTAATTTCCTTAAGATGGGACTTGGCCAAATTAGCCAGTTCATCATAATGAGAAAGACTTAAAATCTCAGATAATATTTCTTTCCTTTCTCGAGCGTTCTTTCGGCTAAATTCATCTATCCGACCCTGGAGGATAAAAGCAGAATTTATGAAGGTTCGATAATCTATCCTTAGGGTTTTAGTAATTCTTTCTTGAGTTTTTCGAATAGAGGAAGCGGTGAGAGATATATACTTATCATCTTTCGGGTTATATATCTGAAATTCCAGGCTGGAACGGGAACTTTTCTGCAGCATAGAATAATTTCTAATAATGCGATATCGGTCCCCTTCCAGATCAAATATAAATTCTACCTGCATATCCTTCTGGCCAATCCGAAGTAGACTATGATCAGCCTTCTTCTCCTGACTGGATTTTCTTCCTTCTCCCCATACTGCCCAGGTTAGAGCATCCAGAAGAGCGGACTTACCCTGTCCATTGTTTCCCGAAAGACAAGCTAGGTGAAATTGAGTAAAATCAAGAGGGGGAACATTCTCACCATAACTTAAAAAATTTTTCAAGGCTAACTTTACCGGTATCAATTTCCGTCCCTTTCTGCCCCTTCAAATTCTTTTTCTAACTCCTGGGCATGAGTTTTTAATTCCTCAGCTAAAGGAACTAAATCAGGATTATTCTGGATATACTTATCCATAGCCTCCAACATCCCTAAATCTTCGGTAATTTCTTCCACCCTTTTTCTTCGTTCTTCCGGTTTAGACTTTTTAGCAATAGTAGTCACTAAAAATGCCCCTTCTAAAGCAGAGTTTATTCTTTTAAAATCCATCAAATCCTCTTTCTCTGCTGACATAGTATAAAATACCCTCACTACCGCCTCAGATAAATCATATTTTTCAATTTCTCGTATTAAAGCATTGGTAGGTTCTTGCTCCTCAGAAATGTTAACCTCTATAGTAACAAACTTTCTAGCCGGAAGAGGGATAAATTCATAAGAAGTCTGGCCTTTTTCAATATTTACCAAACAAACTCCTTTATCATCCTTCTCCTCACCAAAATTTATTCTTTCGATGCTTCCGGAATAGACTACCGGGGGATGACCATCGAGATTTAAATCCTGAAATTTATGGATATGCCCCAGAGCTACATAATCAAACTCTTTCTGGGCTAATATTGAAGTGAGGAATACCGGGTCTCTTCCAATGATAGCGGATCTTTCTGAACCAGAATAAGTGGCTTCCGCAGCAGCCAGGTGAGCAGCAAAGATAGCTGGAATATTCGGATTTATCACTCGGGCAGATGCAATAATTTGGTCACTTACTCTTTTTTGAATTTCTAAAGTAATTTCTTCATCAGTAAAATTTTTATATTCTTCTTTATCCAGAAATAAGTTTTTAGTAGGCCAGGGCATACCAAAGACTTGAACCGGTCCTGCCTTAGTCTCTATATTTAACAACTCTGGCTCGGTCACCACTCTCATACCAGAAACATTTAAAGTAGCGAAGATATCTAAAGAAGTAGCTCTACCAAAAGAAACCGGAATATCGTGATTCCCATTGATCATGATTACCGGAATTTTAGCTTCGCTAAGCCGGTAAATTTGCCGGGCAAATTCACGTTGGTGGGTAGGATTAGGATTACTGGTTTTATAGGCATCACCAGCAAATAATACTAAATCCACTTTTTCCTCTAAGGCAATATCTATAGCAAAACTAAAACACTTTATAAAATCCTGTAATCGGGTGTGTAAACCAGTAGAAGGATCTATCCGTCCATAATTTTCTATCCCTAAATGAACATCGGCAAAATGAAGAAATTTCATCTATTTTTATTTTACCTTTCCACTTCTTCTTTAAATTAGTAGACCAGTTAACCGTTAATCAGTACGGAAATATAAATTTATCGTCTTTATTCATATTGTAGGGGCACAATGAATTGTGCCCTTCTCATTTTATTGTCTTTTGTTTGATCCTGATAAGTGAGTATCTGCTAAACAGGGCTTACAAAAAAAGGAAATTCCTATACAATCAAATTAATTTTGTAATTCTATCTTATCCTTTTTGATTTTTGAGAATAATTTATTTAATTATAGCATAAAATTATGAGGACTTTTTTGCCGCACTTTCTCCGGCCAGATATCCAGTACTCCAACATTCCTGCAGATTATATCCTCCCGATGGGCCGTCAAGGTCTAAAATCTCCCCGGCAAAATAAAGATTTTCAATCTTTTTAGAGCACATCGTATCCGGATCTACTTCTTTAAGGGCAATTCCTCCGCTGGTCACTACTGACCATTTAAATCCCAGCAATTCCGTAGGCGATAATTCCAATTCTTTGAAGAGGTGGACTAATTTATTCCGTTCCTCCCGGGAAATATAATCCACCTGTTTTTCCGGTTCTATGCCAGAAAGTCTAATCATTACTGGAATCATCGATAAAGGCAATAATCCTTTCAGTGAATTCTTAAACCTCCTCCCCTTAAATTTGTCCAAATCTCTCTGAATACGCTGATCTAATTTTTTAAAATCCAGGGCTGGCTTTAAATCTAAGATCAATTTAACCGCACCCCGTTTCAGTAAAGTCCCGATATTTTTGCTCAGATCCATAACGATAGGACCACTAACTCCAAAATGGGTAAAAAGCATCTCTCCAAAACGCTCATCCTGTTTTTTACCGTTTTGAAATAACTGAAGAGAAATATTTTTAAGAGATAGACCCTGCAATTCTTTTACCCATTTTTCAGCAATTTTAATTGGATTAAGGGCTGGGACTGGTTCAATTATAGTATGCCCCCATTGCCGAGCCCAGTGGTAGCCATCACCAGTGGAACCAGTCTGAGGATAAGATTTACCTCCAGTACAGATAATAAATTTAGCTGCAATTATCTGTCGGTCCCGAAGTATGACTTGAGATATTTTTCTATCTTCCTGCTTAAAATTAATTACCTCCACATTATATAAAATAGTCACTTTACCTTCCGATAAATATTTTAAAAGTACCTTTAATATATCCTGGACATTTCCATTCTCGGGGAAGATTCTATCTCCCTGTTCTACTTTTCCCTTCACTCCTCGGGATTCGAAAAAATCAATCACCTCTTTTACTCCAAATACCGCTAAGGCTCTATAAAGAAAACGCCCATTCCGGCCATATTTTTCGGTAAATTTCCTTATATCCAATTCATTATGGGTAAAATTACAGCGTCCTTTTCCAGTAAGTAACAATTTTTTACCCAAAACCTCATTCTTTTCCATTAAAACCACCTTTGCTCCCAATTCTGCTGCCCGACCAGCGGCTATCATCCCAGCTGGCCCTCCACCTATTACCGCAATATCAAATACCTGATCATCTTTCATACTAAATACATCTCTTCCTTCCGTGTCAGCGTGTCAGGGGACGGTTCTTTGTCAGGGGACGGTCCTTTGACACGATTTTGAATAAAAATAAATATTTATTCTTATTATATATCAATCCACCACAAATCTTAAAAATTTCGTGTATAATAGATTAATTAATTTACCAATTGACCGATTTACCAATTTACCAATTAAAAAAATAGGATACAAGGTATATTGATTCACCAATTAACCGATTGACCGATTTGCCAATTAAAAAATAGGATATAAGAAATATTGATTAACCAATTAACAAATTAAACTAAGCAGGAGATAAATTCTATGATTTCCCTGGAAAATATCAGAATTACTTTCCCGGAAAAAGTTCTCTTTGAAAATTTAAGCTGGAGAATCCCTAAAGGTAGTCGTATTGGCTTAGTGGGTAATAATGGCACCGGGAAGACTACTTTATTCCGGGTTATTATGGGCTTGGTGCTTCCTGATAAGGGAAATATTACTTTACCAAAAAATCATCAAATTGGCTATCTGCCTCAGGATATAGTTGAACTTAATAGCGACACCGAGCTTATCCCCTATCTGAAGGAAAAATCAGGCATTGCCAAATTGGAACATTCTCTTAGAATTTGTGAAGAACATTTGACCTCCTTTTCTCCCGAATCGAGTAAATATCAAGCAGCTCTTGAAAAATATGAAAAAATAACCAACCTCTTTGAACACCAAGGAGGTTATTCTTTTTCTACCCAAGCTCATAAAATTCTTAAAGGTTTAGGCTTCCGAGAAAAAGATTTCACCCGCCGATGTACCGAATTCTCTGGTGGATGGAAGATGCGAATACTTTTAGCTTCCATACTACTTTCCTCTCCTAACTCTCTTCTGCTTGATGAACCTACTAACCATCTGGATTCAGAAAGTTTGGAATGGTTAGAAAATTGGCTGCAAAATTTTTCTGGCAGCATAATATCAGTATCTCATGATCGATACTTCCTGGATAAACTTATGACTCAGATTGCAGAACTAGAGCATCAAAAATTAACCCTTTACCATGGTAATTTTTCCTATTATCTAAAAGAAAAGATAAAACGCCAGGAATTATTAATAAACGAAGCTAAAAATCAGCAAGATAAAATTGCTAAAACTGAATCTTTCATTGAAAGATTCCGCTATAAGAACACCAAAGCAGCACAGGTTCAAAGCAGGATAAAGATGCTCCAAAAAATTAAAACTATCCAAATTCAAAAAGCCGTAAAAAAAGTCACCATACGCTTTCCAGAATGTCCACGAAGCGGGAATAAAGTAGTGGAAGTGGAAAATTTATCTAAGATTTATGATGGTAATAAAGTTTTTAGTAATTTGGATTTTACCCTGCATCGTGGAGAAAAAGTTGCTTTGGTAGGGGTAAACGGGGCAGGAAAATCAACCCTCTCTCGATTAATTAGTAACCGAGAAATGCCTTCCTCTGGCGTAGTGCATCTTGGGCACAAAGTTAATCTGGCTTTCTTTTCTCAGGAAAGCTCACAAAATCTTAATTATCTCCATTCCATCTGGGAGGAAATATCTAACACCTCAAGCCTTATGGCTACAGGAGAAAGAAGAAGTTTACTGGGAGCCTTCCTTTTTTCCGGAGATAATGTTTATAAGTCAATTAATATACTTTCCGGAGGAGAAAAATCCCGTCTGACTTTAGTAAAAATATTGATGCAGGAATCTAATTTCCTGATCCTCGATGAACCTACCAATCATCTGGATATAGCTACTAAGGAATTATTTCAACAAGCCCTGCTGAAATATTCAGGAACAATCTTAATTGTTTCCCATGACCGCTATTTTTTAGACCATCTGATCAACCGGGTAATTGAAATAAGGGATGGTCGGATTTATGATTATCCCGGGAACTATTCCTACTTTATAGAAAAACGAGCTCAATTGTCAGCAGAAATTGATAACCGTGCTTTAACTATTAAAAATACACCATCATCAAAACCAAAAGCAAAAACTTTAGATAAACTAAAAAAACGGGAAGAAGCGGAACAGCGAAACCACCTGTACCGGCAGAATAAAGATATTCTGGAAAAATTAAAATCAATAGAAGAAAAAATAAAAGTCTTAAAAGAAAATAAAACTACCGCAGAAGCTCAATTATGCGACCCGGTGACATTGAAGGATTCTAAAAAAGTACAGATCTTGATGATTGATTTAAAGAGTTATAACCAGGAACTTACCACCCTAACCAAATCCCACGAAGGTTTAACCTTAGAAACCAAACCCCCTCTCCCCTTGGAGGAAGAGGGTTAGGGTGAGGGGGAGCAGAACAGGCGTCTCGCCTGTCTCATTCAAATGTAGGGGTCGAATTCATTCGACCCGTCTTTTCAAGTTTTAATCTCTTAAACTAACTCTTCTCCATTTCATTCCAGGCCATATAGATAGGGATGGCAACTAAAATATCAACAGCCCCAAAAAATCTTCCCATTACTACAATTGCGAATCCTAATACTCCAGTCAAAACAGCAACAATTAAAAAAATCTTTTTAGCTGTATCTTTGTCTCCTTCTTCAAACTTTTTCATCCCTAAAAAATATAGTACAGCACATAAAGCAGCTGCAATTATAAAGCCCATACTATCTCCCAACATAAGAGATAATATCGCTAATGCCCCCAAGCCAGATACTGAAATAATCATGTAAGTCCTGGTATTTAATCCACTTCCACTTGTTATTCTGCCTTTCCCGGGAGAAGAAGTTGAAGAAGAACTTTTTTGTTCCCCTTTCAGATTAAAACCACATGACGGACAAAAAGTTACCTCACCTTCAATTTTTTTACCACAATTTGGACAAAAAGACATTTTTTACCCCTCTTTTCCTCTTGATTATTTTAATTTTGCTCCACAATTCTGGCAGAACTTATCAGCTGCTCCCACAGGCTTACTACAGGAAGGACAAGTATTCGAAGTTGAAGGTTCAGTCTTTTCTAGTGCAGGCTCAGCAACTACCACTCCTAAATATTCCTCTATCTTACTGAATATTCGCTTTGTTTCTCTTGAAGCTTGCCCCCAATCAATAAGAAGTGTTTTCACTTTGGGCTTAATACCAATAGCCACAGTAGTTTCATTAGTATCGGGAACAGATTTTACTTCAATAATTCCTTCTCCTCCGGTAGAAAATATAGTAAACCCCGTAGATATATTGATTATTCCTTCTTTTTCATTTTTGCTGACTATTCCAATTTTAAGATCTTCTAAGGCCTTAGTAATAGCTGAAAAAACTTCAGAAAAACTCTTCTGATAACTTCTCACTTCTTCTCTCTTTTTCGCTGCCATTTTGGCACCTCCATTATTAATAAATTTTTAAATTTAGAAAAATAAAATCCTTCTTGCTCTCCATTTAAAGAGAATGTTAAATTGTTTTAGGCAGGTCTAATATTATATTTACCCGTATCCTATAAATCTTTCAGGTTATTTAAATTATGATTATATCTATAGTTCTACATAAATTTTAAAAATCCTTCTTTTTTGAGAAAATATTTTAAATTAAAGCGTAAATTCTATATTTACATCTTTTTTGCAAATTACTACTATTTATTAGTGTAATACCGCAATTTATCCGTAATATCAAATAGTGTACTTGCAAAAATGTGTAATTAAGATGTAATTTATTACCTACTTCAGCACTTTTCCGCAAGTCCTATTATTTTACAAAACGAGCAAAACCCCTCTTTTTTCAGTAGGGGCGGATTTATCCGCCCCGTCTGAAGATAGGGTAAATAAATCTGTCTTCTCTAAAGAGTAAGACTTATCTAAAAATACATTTGCGAAAACCTTATAATACAAGTGATTTGAAAAATAGGATGCAAAGAAAATGAAGTGAAATGCTTGATTAGATAAATACCTCACTACCAAGAGCGATAATACGATAGGATTGTTGAATAGGATCTTTCATATTCTGATGTTGAATAATATATTCCCGAATTAAAGTTTAAACCGCGACTTTTAATTTTCTTTCATTTCTAATAACTATTTCTGGGTTTTTATTT
>Ga0100387_10003535_pt1 | contig 13039 bp, 8 predicted proteins | sample CryGeymeta201511_FD_81547 | JGI IMG/M metagenome (GOLD analysis project Ga0100387, IMG submission 81547) | Groundwater microbial communities from Crystal Geyser aquifers in Utah, USA - Crystal Geyser metaG 2015-11 | ecosystem: Environmental > Aquatic > Deep subsurface > Groundwater | place: USA... | reverse complement strand
AGCTGAGCCCGAAAACTCAGGTCTACATCTTCGTAATAAGCAAAAAAGTCTTCATCGAACAGGCCGATCTGTTCCAGCATCGATACGCGATATAAGCTGGCGCCGCCGCTGGCCGCAAGAATCTCCGTCCGAGCATCATAAGCGTCGACATCGGTTTCGCCGCGGCCACGGGGGTAGGGAAGACCCCAAACGGTGTAGTAATCACCGGTGCTGTCTATAGCCGAGCCATCGGCATTCAGCAGTTTGCAGGCGGCAATACCGACCTCTGAATGAGCATCAAGGTAACCAACCAGCTCTTCCAGCCACGAAGGGTCAGCCACAGCATCGTTGTTAAACGGCGCTACATAGTCAAAGCCGCCCTCAATCGCCAAACGGAAGCCAGGGTTCACGCCACCGGCATAACCTTTGTTCGTATTTTGTTTGATGAGCTCCACCCCGAGGAAGTCTCGCTTAATCAGTTCGACAGACCCGTCGCTCGAGCCGTTATCCACCACAATAATGTGGGCCGACAGCGACTGTTTCAGTAGCGAATCCAAACAAGCCGCCAAACTGTCGGCGCCATTCCAATTCGGTACGACCACAGCCACCGAATTACTAGAACGTTCCATGCCTATTGAGCGCGAATGGCAGCTGCTTTTTTCTGTGTTTCGGTCTGTAGCTTAGAGGCTCGGCCAAACGCACTAGAAACAGCCCTGCTTGCCGCGCGAGAGGGCTTTGGTGATGCTACATCGTACAACGTAACTTTGCGAGAACGTTGCAATTTCTTCGGTAGATAGGCCATTGTTCAATCAATTATAACACGCGCCAATTCCGAGCTGTCCAATACATTAAATATTAATGAAGTAATAGAAAATCAATTTATATTTGCAAAATATGTGTGGTATATATAGGATTATGGATCCTCCCGAACTGCTGGACTATATATTAACCGAACACGAATCAGAGTTTGTCGAATTTAAAAGCTCTAACTTCAACCCTGAGAATACCGGCGAACTGATCAGTTCGTTGGCCAACGGCGCAGCTATGGAAAAGAAAGATGAAGCCTACCTAATTTTTGGCGTTGATGATGCCGGCAACGTCATTGGCACCAGATTTAAGCCCGAAACAATGCGAAAAGGTAACCAGCCATTCAAGAATTGGATTTCGTCTAACTTAAGTGATTGCGAAGCCCTGAAGTACGCTACCATTAATCACCCACTTGGGAAAGTAGTGATTATCATTATCCCCAGAGCAAAGGTTTACCCCGTAAAGTTTTTGGGCGTTGAGTATATCCGTGTTGGTGATTCCAAAAAGAAGTTGAGCGAGCATCCAGAACTTGCTAGAAAACTTTGGGAAGAAATACTGCGGGTTTCTTTCGAAGATGGAAATGCCAGTGACCTACTGGAGGAGAAACGCATCTTTGAACTACTGGATTTTACCCCCTACTTTGCATTAAGAGGAGCTGCTGTGCCCACTCAGCGCTCTACCATTATTGGGCATATGGTCAACGAAGGAGTGCTAGTTTCAAAGCTGGGGAAATTCTTCATTACAAACCTAGGCGCGCTATTATTTGCGAATGATATGTCTCAGTTTGATTCGTTACTTAATCGTGGAGTTCGCTTAATCAAATATAAAGGGAATGATAAAACAGTAGTAGAGCGGTCTATGGACGGGCACAAGGGTTACGCAATAGGTGTTAACGAACTTATTGATCGTACGATGTTGCTTTTGCCGAGCGAAGAGTACCTGGACGGCCAAGCCAGAATGGCCCGTCAGGTTTTTCCGAGAGAAGCTGTCCGGGAACTAATAACGAATATGCTGATGCACCAAGACTTCTCAATTGCTGGCTATGCTCCAAGAATTGAAATATATAGCGACAGAGTTGAGTTTACCAACCCCGGCTCACCAGTAATCGAAGTGGAGCGCTTCTTAGATAGTAATTTGAGTCGTAACCCCAGACTATCGAAACTAATGCGTTTCATGAAAATCTGCGAGGAGCGTGGAATGGGGATAGATATTGTTGAGGCGAACTGCGCTATGAACTATTTACCATCGGCGTCGATAAATACAACCGACGGCTTTACCCGTGTTACCATTTTTGACCACAAATCTCTACGCCAGTTCAATAGTAGCGACAGAGTCAACCTTGTGTTTATGCACTGTTGCCTGCAATACGTAAAGCGCATGTCTATGACAAATGAAACGCTCAGGTCAAGATTTGCGGAGGGAGTATTGTCATCCACTGTCGCTTCGAGGTGGATTAATGAAACAATCGACAAGGGCTTAATTCGTCCTTTTGACCCTGAATCAACCTCGCGCAGACATGCGAGATACATACCGTTCTGGGCCTGAGATTCTATATATACGAGCCTGAGGAATGTTGATTTGCTGACAACAATTAACAGGGGTCAATTGAGTTTTCTCTTATTTTCGCTTATATATACCAAAGGCATCATTGGCTTAATAGCCAAGGAGCAATATCTATGAAGCAGATGCCGGCAATTATCGAGGGTACCACCATCGACTGAAACACTCATTTCCTCTATAATACCCTAAATAAATGAGACATATTTTCTCTAAGCAAAACCGCGCGCTATTGAGTGAGCTGGTCCGCACCGATTTTAAGCTACGCTACCAGGGTTCGGTTTTGGGCTATGCTTGGTCACTACTGCGGCCACTACTGCTGTTCGTCATTCTATACGCAGTGTTCGTCCTCGTATTAAAAACCGGCGGCGACATACCGCACTTTCCGGTCTACCTGCTACTCGGCATTGTCATCTGGAACTTCTTTCTTGAGATGACTACTCAAAGCCTAGGTTCAATAGTAGGCAGAGGCGACCTAATAAGAAAGATTCGTATTCCGCGGTGGATTATTGTCCTGTCCAGCAGTATCTCAGCCCTCATCAACCTATTCCTAAACCTTATTGTAGTGAGCATTTTCATGGTGCTTAATCATGTCGACCTCTTAAGTACTAGCTTATTGCTACCCTTGATCCTACTAGAAGTATATGTTTTCGCACTCGGCCTTTCGCTTTTTCTATCAGCTGCCTTTGTAAAGTTTCGTGACATCAGCTACATCTGGGAAGTTATACTACAGGCTGGTTTTTATCTGACACCCATCCTCTACGCCTTGACCCTCGTTCCTAGTGTCACAGCTCAAAAGCTAATTCTGCTCAACCCCATGGCCCAAACCATCCAAGACGCCCGGTATGTCTTTATTACCCACAAAACCCCGACAATTCACAGAATTTTTGAAGGTGGCCCCTACACGCTCATTCCGTTTACGTTGGTTATTTTGGTGCTCATCGGGGGGCTACTCTACTTCCGAAAAGAATCTAAATACTTTGCGGAGAATATTTGATAATGAGCGACAACATTGCAATCAAAGTAGAAAATGTCAGCAAAACCTTCAAGCTACCACACGAAAGGAATACTTCCATCAAGAGTGCGGTCGTAAACTTCTACCACCGTAAGCGTACATTTGAAAAGCAGCAGGTACTTAATGATGTATCGTTTGAAGTCAAGAAAGGCGAATTCTTCGGCATTGTTGGGCGCAACGGTAGCGGAAAAAGCACACTACTCAAAATGCTTGCAGGAATCTATACACCGAGCAAAGGCTACATAACCGTTAATGGCAAGTTGACACCGTTTATTGAGCTAGGGGTTGGTTTTAGCCCGGAGCTAACAGGTCATGAGAATGTTTTCCTGAACGGTGCCCTACTCGGCTTTAGCCGTAAAGAAATGGATATTTTATATGATGAGATCGTCGATTTTGCAGAAATAGGACGTTTCATGGATCAAAAACTTAAAAATTACTCCTCGGGCATGCAGGTTCGTTTGGCATTCTCCATAGCAATCCGTACCAAAAGTGATATTTTGCTTATCGATGAGGTATTAGCAGTTGGCGACCTTGCGTTCCAGCAAAAATGTTTTGAGTATTTTGATCAACTGAAGGAAAAAAAGAAGACAATAGTGCTGGTGACTCACGACATGACGGCAGTAAACCAATTTTGCGACAGAGCGTTGTTCATACACGACGGCCACATAGAAGCTATGGGAGATCCAAAACAAATTTCCCAAAAGTATGAAAGAGTTAACTACGCTAATAGTAATGATGGTGCTAAAACGTCCGATGCGGAACAAGAGCTCTTAACTGTGGACATTATTGACAGGGACGGTAACGCCAAACAAAAGATTGAGTACGGGGGGAGTATTCAGTTTGCTCTATCTTGGCCAAAAGATAAAGAAGTTGGCCAAGCAGGCGTGGTCATCTTTAAAAGTGGTGAGGTTGTGTTTGCGGCCAACACACGCGACCAGGAGTGCAATCTTGGTGAAGGTAAGATAGTCTGGAAGGTGAACGCATTACTCGGCGCTGGCCGTTATAAAGTCGCCGCCACGATATTTAAAAGCAATCGCAAGTCCATTATAAGTACTAGCAAACTGCAAAGCTTTCTAATATATGATCAACCCCTCCGAGGAAAGAAAAACGATGAGTGGGAAGGGGTCAGTTATCTAGAAAATGAATGGCTGCAGTCAGAAAGGTAATGGATAGATCTATGTCGGAGTACTCGGAACACCCTTTTGACCTTACCTCATCAAACAATAGCTGGTCGCACCTCTACAGCTATATAGAGGATAAGAGCAAGGTGCTTGATGTTGGTTGTTCGACAGGAGCTTTTGGCGCCGCACTGAGGGATTTAAAGCAATGTATTGTAGTGGGTATTGACATCAACAGAGAGGATCTTAAAAAAGCTAAAGAAAATTTAGACAAAGCCGTCTATATGGATGCCAATGACCCAGCATTACTGAAACTGGGCAAATTTGATGTCGTAATATTCGCAGATGTTTTAGAACACCTAATCGATCCCCGTGCCACATTGCAGAATATTAAACAAATACTTAAGCCCAACGGCATTGTTATATTTTCCCTGCCTAATATGGCACATATGTCGGTGAGACTCGACTTGCTAACAGGCACTTTCCCATATAAGAATGTAGGGTTGCTAGATAAGACTCACCTGCACTTTTATGATAAGAGAGAGACCGAAAGCATGTTCAGAGAAGCTGGTTACAAGATTGAACAAATGAATCCGGTTTTATCCGAGTACCCGGGCGATATTATTCAAGAAAAACTAAAAGAGACCGGCTTAAAATATACAAATGAATTTGCTGACTATCTTCGAGAAAGTTCTGGGAATATTTTTCAGTTTGTCGGATATGCAAAACCATCTAAAAAAGAAAAACATCAAGAAACTAAGTATATTATGCCCCAAGATGAAATTACGAACTACGCAGACACTATTCTGGTTGAAAACAGGAGGCTGTGGGAGAGTGAGGAGCGACTGAAAAAGGAAATAACCTTACTGCAAGAAAAACTTAACGAGGATGAGGTTAAAAACTCTAAAGTGGGGCGGTTCGTGACCCAAAAAATATCAAAAATACGACATACAGAGGTAGCTGATGACAAATAGGACTAAGCAGAAGTTATTGCGTGAAAATCAAAGCCTTCGCCTTCAATTAAAGGCAGCAAATAAAGAAGTTAATACGGTAAGAGGTTCTAGAGCATACCGTGCTGCACGTCTGGCGGGTCACGCAAAGAATCAGCTAAGTCAGTCCCCTCTAGCTTTTACAAAAAAGGTCATCAAGAGACTGATTAACGGTGGCTCTTCAGCAAAACTTTCCGGCCTAGGCGATAATCTTATTGGTCTTGATGATCTACAGGCGCAATACAAGCAATGGATTGCGTTTAACGAACCTGATTTAATCGAACTCGAACAGCAAAGACTTGAAGATTCGAAGTTTGCGAAACGGCCGCTCATAAGTATCATCACCCCAGTATTTAATCCACCAGAACAGGTTTTTCGCGACTTAATAGAATCGGTGACCGCACAGACGTATACCAACTTTGAGTTATGTCTCGGCAATTTTGGTGACGATCCAATTATCGAGAAAGTCATCAAAGAGTATGCCGCAAAAGATACCAGGATTAAAAGCTATAAGTTCTCGGAGAACAAGGGTATCGCTGAGAACTCAAACATGATTCTTAACAAAGTTCGGGGTGAATATATAGCCCTGCTTGATCATGATGACACGCTTTCTCCCGACGCGTTGTTTGAAAATGCTAAGTTATTAAATCAAGGCGATTATGATTTCATCTATTCTGATAAAGATAAAATCGATGAGGCTGGTAACAGATTTGATCCTTTCTTCAAACCGGGCTGGTCCCCTGAGATTATGCTAAATGCTAATTATCTGACACATCTTAATGTTATGAAAACATATGTGGTCAAGAAAGTGGGTGGCTGGGATCCTAGCACTGATGGCGCTCAAGACTGGGATCTATTCTTAAAGGTTACCGAAGCGTCAGAAAATATCGGACACATTCAGAAAGTTCTGTATCATTGGCGTGTTATTGCGACCTCAACGGCGATGTCCATAGAGACCAAGCCGTATGCCCTTAAAGGGCAGCGTAATGCGGTAGATAAGTACCTAGGTAAGTTAAAAGTTCCTGCAAAAAGCTATCATAGTGGCGCAGAGCTACTCTTGGAGTGGCCGGCAAGGGGAAACACGGTGGACGTCGTAGTTAGGGCGACCAACCCTTTCCGCTTAAGACAATTTATTACCGGACTAACGGAGCGTAATCAAAACAAAAACGTAAAATTTATTATATTTCACGATTTCGAGATAGGTGAAAACACTATTGGAACAACTACAAAAGACATATTACTTATAAAGTTTAGCGACGGCAAACTATTGCATGCAATCCAAAGCTATTTAAGCGAACATACGGCCAAAGATGTACTGATTTTTAATGACGGTCTGTTGTTTGAATTCTCGCAACAAAATTTAGATAATCTTTTCGGTTGGTTAAGCATACCAGGGGTAGTGGGCATCTCACCCAGAGTTAACAATACTCGGGGAAGAGTTCTTGATTGCGGAGCTTTATTTACAGACAAGGGCGTTAAGCCAATATTCCAAAGAGCTGTTAGCTACCACCAGGCAGCCATGGGCAACATAGAGTGGATACGAAATTTAATAAGTCCAAGCTCCCTAATTTTGGCTACTCAAAGAGAGGACTTGAAAAAAGCAATTGAAATACTCAGTGATCACACCGAGGGCATTAGTAATGAGATATTGGTGTCGGCGATAAGCCTAGCCATGTCAAAAAAAGGAAGACTCGTTTTAAATACAAAAGTAACTGCGGTTACTGCTCCGAAGACTCATATCGACGTCAATGACATCTACGAAGCTACGTCTGACATTGCTACTGCGCTTCGGATAGAGCATGACCCGTACATGAATATAAACCTTTCCGCAGATGATCCCATGAGATTGGTCAGCATACAACAGGAGGCATCTGGAGTTGTGACTCAGGCCAATCTTCCCACCAACTACACGACTGAGGCGACAGCACATGCCTTGTCTCGAGACCTCTCAATCGACGATATTGAGAAAAATAAAGACCTTATTAAAAAACTACATGCTAAGCCTTTGAGCAATATTGAGTCAGCATTATTTATACTTCCCGGCTTCAACGCAATATATGCCGGACTTAATAACATCTTTTCCTACGCCAATTTTCTCCAGCAGCAAGACATTATAATATACTTCGCGATCCTTGCTTCCGAAGACGATCTAGACGATATAAAGCACATAATTGGCAATAAGTTCCCGTTGCTTGGTCAAAAAGCCCAGGTGCTAGCGCTCGACGCAGAAAATGTAGACACCTTACCACCAAGCGACATTGCCATATGCACACAATGGGCCACTGCCTACTGCCTGGTTAAGTATAATAAAACCAAGCGAAAGTGCTACTTCATTCAGGATAAAGAGGCTAGTTTTTATGCCAAGGGAACTATCTCTGCTTTGGCTGAAAACACCTACAAGTTTGGTTTTTACGCACTCGCAAATACACCTGGTTTACTAGAATGGTACAGTCATGAGCACAGTGGTAAAGGGATGGTTATCAAATCAACTCTTGACTTATCAAGCTATGCACCGGCTTCAAAGAAACCACTCAAAAAACCGTTCAGGGTATTATTCTATGGTAGGCCGAATGAACCAAGGAATGCTTTTGAATTGGGCGTGGCAGCACTAGTGAGACTAAAGAAAAAATATAAAACGGACGTGGAGATATATTCAGCCGGTTCGGAGTGGGATCCAATAGATTATGGCCTAGACACGGTGCTCACGAATATGGGCAAAGTTTCGTATGACAAGTTGCCTGCATTCTATAGGTCTATGGACGCGGGCTTGATGTTTATGTTCAGCGGACATCCGGGAGTAGTTGCGTCAGAGCTGATGGCCAGTGGCTGCCCGGTCGTCGTTAACCAATATGACGATAAAACGTGGAATGAGCTCTATGAGCATGAACAAGACAGCTTGGTATCGTATCCTACAGCAACAGCAGTCATGCAGAATATTGACAGACTACTCACTGACGAGTTCCTTAGAGAAACTATTACCAACAACGCCCTGATTAAAATAAAAGATTTCTACGGTGATTATGAGTCAAGTTGCGAACGATCACTAGTAGTACTTAAAAAATCACTCTAGTTTTTAGTTTATGGCCGGGCCTTCGGGGATGAGAGCCATAGTTGTGCCGTAAAGATAAGTAATGGGGATGTTGGCGTAAGGCCGATAGGCAGCCCCATTGGTTATCCAGCGGCGCTGGCCTGACTCTAGTAGATATAGCTTGCCAGAATCATCCTTGATAATCCTGGTTATAGAGCCGACTAGAGGGAAGTTATCATATATACCATCATCGACGACAATAATCGGATTGTTACTGCTAACACTATTGTTTAGCGTGTCTCCATTCGGAAAGCCAAGTGAGCTGCCAAAATTGAGAAATTTAACACCACTATTACTTTGTTTGCGTATCAGCAGAGAAGTTTGTGTTGAAGTGGGGAAGGCTGCAAGAAATGCGCTCGAAACAGCTGCAGGTTGCAAAGACGTGGTCAAGTAACCCAAGGTTACCTGCTTAGCAAAATTTACTTCGGCCTTTGTGCCTTGGTTGATGAACCAAGTCTTTTGATCATCCGATGATCTTAGCAGGTACGAAGCCACTCCTCCTTGAGTCGGTACGGTGTCATTCACTTGGTTATAGCCGTCGCTTGAACCAATATAACTGGGTAGCATAGAGCTCACAATGTAGGTTTTAGTCCCATTATTTACAAGATAGGTTGAACTTTGCGTTCGCAGGTAACGGCTATTTATAGTTGGTTGCCCCGACCCGAACAGACTCATTAGGTTATCCGATAAAACCGGGTTTGTAGTTGACTGCCAGGCGTCCTGCACGCTACTAGATAGAGGTACCTTTTTAGCGTTATCTGCTAGATAGTATGAACCCGCAGAGTCTTTGAAAACACTCTTAAGTTGCTCTGCCGAATAGGGTATTTGGTTAACTAGTGTCCCACTCAGAGCTATGCTCCCTCCTGTGACGTTAAAGGCGTTGAATAGAGCACCGGAACTGATATAGTATCGCGCCCCTTGGTCAAACAGGTAAGCGTGCGGCGTACCTTTCAGTTGCACTAAAGGCGTGGAGTAGTCTGCCCCCAATGGTAGCTTGCCCAAACGAGCGGTCGACGTAGTAATTATATTACTGGCTGAAGTGGTCAGGGTACTCAGCAGGGTACCGTTTATGACGTAGTGTTTTTGCCCATCTAGTACATAGACTTGTTGGCTGGCTGAGTCTTTCGCAAAATTAGTAAGATTGATCGAAGCAGGCGCAAATTGTGCCAGAAAATCGGGGCTGACTACAATGAGATTACTTGAACTAAGCCCCCAGTTAGCTGCCGTATCGCCACTTTGGATATAATATTTATTGCCAGCGTCGAGCATGTACCAGTTATTACTATCACTGGCTTTAACTAGAAAACTAGCTGTTGCCCGGACTGGCAGAAACGAGGCGGCTGAAGGAGCCGGCACATAAGGGCTTTGTTGCCACGAGGAGGCCGTTACATTATCGGGCATCCTAATAAGGCTACCTTGATCAACAACATAGAAAGTGCCAGATGAGCTTATGTAACGAACTAGCGGGTCACCGATGGGGATATACGCAAGATAGGACTGACTGATACCAACGAGATTACTAGCGTTTTCACCCCAGGCACCCAAGTCTGCAGGGTTAATGGCATGTCTGGTGCCGCCGTCAACTACCCAATAAGAAAATGTTGAATTTGCCTCAGGTGTCTTGATAAATCTACCCATTGGCTCATGTTCTGGTATGGTTCGTAGCAGGGCACTAACTGGGGCAGCAATAATATTCTGATAACCCCATAGGGCAGTATAGTTGTTTGGCAGATAGTGTTTTATGCCACTATCCACAACATAGTTATATTGGCCAGTAGTGCCGAGCCGGGTTAGTTCTGGTATGGTTGGGATGGCGTTGAAAGAGGGATCATCCAGCACAATAATCGGATAACTATCAAGCGTCCAGTCGTAGTAAATATCCCCGGTTGGTATCCAGCGCTTTGTGTTTCCAACCTGAAGAAAGAGGCGACCGTCCCCGGCAGTTCGTATTACGCGCCACAGGTACTCACCATTGAATGTTGGCCCGAACCAGTCGTTATAATATCGCCAGAAGTTGAGGTTGCCATAAGCGCCACAAGAAACGGTTTGACCCGGTGCAGCTACAAGTGTGGCTGCGTTTGGCTGATAAGGTGTGTAGTTATATAGGCCTGCCGTTGCCTGATTCTGGATATAGACACCGGATGAGCCACAATTAGCGTCTAGATTGTATTGGATAGTATTTGTTCGGAAAGCCCGATATTGGAATAATGATTCATCACGGGCATAACGCTTGAACTGTCTTGCCGCATTGTAAACTTGATTAAAGAAGCCGTAGTAATCCGCATCACAAGGGGCAGTATCGGGGCAGCCATAACCAGTAGCGCTACGATATTGTATGCTCCAAGGCCAATCATCTGTAACAAGAGATTGTTCTTTTTGAAGAAGTACGACCAGAACTGCCTGGCTTATTCCGCAGCTTCTGCCTACCTCGTAAATTATTTCGGCAGCCGATCTATTACCTGCCGCCAACCCATTGCATAGACCGGTTTCTGCGCTTTTAGCCTGCGTATCTTGTCTGTAGTCCTTCAGACAGGTATACGGTGCTGGGTAGCCATTCGCTGCACCCCACTCAGCACGTGTGTAACCAGCATGGCCACTAGGTTGTGTCCCATTTGTGTCGCAGGTAGGAACTTTGCTGTTTAGGAAGGTTTGTATATCCGAAGGCGCCATAGAACTTCCGTTAAAAAACACCCCATCGTCCATAATGTGGCCAGCTTGGAACTCACTCCCGGACACTGCATCTGTAATGATTGGCTGTACGGACAATACAACAAACAGCATGGAAAAAACTAGTAGGATGAGTCGCTTTATCATATGTCTATTTTACCTCAATAGCGCGACTTGTTGATGTGCCTTCGCTTGTCATCGAGGAATATCCCACTGTGGCGTACCAGGTTCCTGGAGTTAGAGAGCTTACGGGTATTAGCATAACTGGGCAGCTAACGGAGTTTGAGCCCTGAACCGCTTGAACGCTCACCACTTGTTTATTACCATCTTTTTCGAGTGTTAATGTGCAAGTGCCACCATCTTCAAATATGCCACTTACAAAGGCACCAACTTCAACCTGCTCACCAGCCTGATCACCATATGTAATAGTAGGGGTTACGCTTTTCTTGCCCGAATTGGCTTTTTGGGCTTCGGCATTCCTTGCCGCTTCATTCCTGATAACATCTGACTTAACCTGATTACCAGACTTTTTATCTCGTTCAGTCGGCCCATTTAGATTGACCTTTTGTCCAGTTGATGTGGTTTTCAGAGGCTGAGTTGAATTTTTATGAACATATAAAAATATACCAATTGCTACCGCAATGATTAGCAAGGCTATCCCAGCCTTTTTATATGATTTTGATGATGGTTTTTTATTTTTCATAACTTATACTAAATAATAGCAAAAAATAGGCATTTTGTCCAGATGTTGACCCCTACATTCAATCCCGAAGCGCAACACCTGTTAGTTCGTAGAATACCTCATATGGGGTTTTCCAGCCAAGTCTTTTACGCGGCCGGCTGTTTAGTAAATACTCAACGCGGGCAATGTCTGCCTCGCTTAAGTTGCGGAAGTCAGTGCCTTTTGGGAAGAAACGTCTAATCAGACCGTTGGTGTTTTCGTTGGCGCCGCGTTCCCAAGAATGGTAGGCATGGGCAAAGTAGCAGTCAATGCCCAAGCTTTGTTCGAGCTCGGCGAAGCCCATGTTTTCACTACCACGGTCTCGGGTTAGAGTCTTGCGTAGGCTTGGTGGCAAGTCACCTAACCGTGCCCGAGTAATACGGTTAGCGTCAGCCATGGTCGAGGCTGTGGTTCTAGCAATGAATACCACGCCTGAGGTAAGCTCATTAGTTGTTCTCAGCCGCACTGGGCAGGTCGGTGTGTACACCATGGAGTCGTCTTCCCAGTGACCGACAACCGTTCTGGTGGTGGCCTCCTCGGGCCGCTCGTCAATAGATGGCAGTGGTCCTTTACGAATACGGTAGGACTTGCGCAGACCTTTCTTCATACGACGGCTGCGCCGCCGAGCCAGGTAGGGTCGGAGGTCCTCACGGCCAGGCTTGACGTAGCCTCGGCCGCTCCGGTGAACCTGGGCGTATATGTACTGGTAAATGGCCTCATGGGATATGCCAGCACCAACCAACTCACCAGCCTTAGCAGCAATCTGCTCTGGACTCCAGCCTAGTTTGAGGTAAGTTGTTACGTATTGCTTAAGCTGGTCATTGGTATCTAGCTTACGGCCGCCTCGGTGGGTTCTGCGCTCTAATGCTTTGTCGTGGGCTAGGCGTGGCCGATACAGCTGACGCTGCTCAGTTTGGTTACGTTTAATCTCTCGGCTAATGGATGAGGGGCTACGCCCCAAGGCTTTGGCAATATGTCTAACTGACTGCCTCTGCCAGAGCAGTTCCTGTATTGTTTCTCGTTCTTCTACTGTTAGTTGCTTGTAGTTCATAACACTCCGATTGTCTCAGAGTGTTGCACTTACTTATTGAACTCAGT
>Ga0100387_10003529_pt1 | contig 13053 bp, 10 predicted proteins | sample CryGeymeta201511_FD_81547 | JGI IMG/M metagenome (GOLD analysis project Ga0100387, IMG submission 81547) | Groundwater microbial communities from Crystal Geyser aquifers in Utah, USA - Crystal Geyser metaG 2015-11 | ecosystem: Environmental > Aquatic > Deep subsurface > Groundwater | place... | reverse complement strand
GGAATGCGGACATTGACGATTGCGGGGTGTGCTTCGGGTCCAACGACTGTGTGGGCTGTACCGATCCTGAGGCGGTGAACTATTGTGACACCTGCACGATCGATGACGGCAGTTGTGACTATCAAACCGGACAGGTCCATTTTGTTGTTGAAATCGCCCAATCCGGTATTTCTTCGCTTGTGAGCATCGCGAATATATCCTGCTTCACAGAAGGGGATGAGATCGGATTGTACGATGCCTCAGGGCAGACCAACTTTAACAACTGCAACTCCGAAACCGGCGAAATACTCGTTGGGTCTGGCGTATATATGGGGGGACAGTTAGACATCGTCGGTATCGGGTCTGTGGATCTGTGTGCATTTGGCGGGATTCAATTACCCGGTTACGTAGACGGGCATCCCATCGTTTTCAAAGCCTGGGATTCGGAAACGAATAACGAATACACATTGTCATCCTCTCAGATTGACCTGATGATGGGGAATGGTACATGGGGACAGGTACTCACCCAGGTGAGCATTGACGCATGTTCCATCGTTCAACAGATCGATCTGAATGCCCTTATGTGGAATAATATCTCATTCTATGTTGAACCCCTGGATGATGATATTACCGTCGTATTTGAGGAAGTACCAGTGCTGGTTGTAAAAAATGATATTAGTCAGTACTATGTACCCACAATCCCTGTAAACTCTATTGGAAATATGGTTCCGGAAAAAGGGTATCATGTTTTCCTGTCCGGTTCGGAGGATCAAATTCTGGAAGTTACCGGCGCGCTCATTGATCCGTCGGCAACCCCCATTACCATCAATCCGCTGATGTGGGTTAATATCGCATACCTGCTGAATACACCTTCGAGTGTGGCCGATGTGATGGCGGATATTCCGGTACTGGAGGTAAAAGATGGACGCGGTCATTATTATGTACCCGGCATCGGCGTGAATACCATTGATCCTTCCGGCGGAATGATGCCCGGCAGTGGATATGAGGTATTTCTGCTGGGTAACGATCCTGCAGTACTAACCTATTCAGATGCCGGAATGAGCCGGGTCCAATACGATCCGTATGCTGAAGCGATGTTAGCGGCAAGCCAGTCGGAACATTATAACATTATCCCCACCGGAATATCACACTCTGTTATTATCACGAATATTGACGGTGAGGTAGCTGTGGGTGATGAAGTTGCCGTTTACGCCAAAGGGGTACTGGCCGGCGCCACACGAATTGTTGATCTTCATGCCCCAACCGTAATCTCTGCATGGGCAGGATACCACGAATTTGGCGTGGATATCGACGGCTATGCAGTGGGCGATCCGATTGAAATCCGGGTATGGAGCCAGAGGGAAAATAGAGAACTACGGGTATCCGCTGACCTGAATGGAAATACCTATGGGGTCACTCCATTGACCACCGGGAGCATCATTGTTTTGACGGACGATGTGGTTCCAACGGAGTTTGAGCTGACTCAGAACTATCCGAACCCGTTCAATCCCTCAACAACCATCGGATTTAATCTGCCCGTAGATGCAACTGTGTCTTTGGCGGTTTATGACCTTACCGGTCGTAAGGTTCAGAATCTGGTGGATCATTCCATGGTTAAAGCAGGATATCATTCTGTCGTGTGGGACGGAAAAGATCTGAACGGAACCGCAGTTTCCGCCGGTATTTACATTTATTCGCTGCAAGGAGAAGGCGTATCCATAGCAAGAAAGATGATCATGATGAAATAATCGTGTGATTCGATATTGTTCGAAAAGAGGGGGCTGGTTCAAAACCTGAATAAGCCCCCTCTTTTTATGCTGAAGATAACGGGATATTGAAAAAATAATCGTTCTTCAGCGATAGGCAAAAGAATTCGGTACCGGGGATCTTTCCGGGAGGGGGCGCATTCCGGAAACCGGATCATTTGAATGCCTTGCTATCTTCATGGATATTGTAAATTTTGTTTATGAGTACTCTGCTGAAAATCATGCTTTTGATGGGTGTTGGCTACGGAATTATCGGATGTTCCGGAGACAAAGACAGTAAATCCGATATATTGGGTTGTACCGACCCCCAGGCGATCAATTATATGCCGGATGCCACCGTCGATGACGGGTCATGTGAATATGATGCCGGTATACCGGTCTATGGCTGTACCGATCCTCTCGCGACAAATTACAATCCGGATGCCACCAGCGATGACGGAACCTGCCAGTATGCCGGAAACAATCCAAATTGGTCTATAAATGCCAGTGAGTTTCAATACAATGGCGCATTGACTTCCACCATTGAGATGGCGGGCGTTCCCATCGGTTCCGAATCCGATATGCTTGCAGGCTTTTCAGGAAATGAAATCCGGGGTGTAACCCAGGGAATATATTTCTCATCGACCGGAAAATACTTATTTATGCTCACGCTGTACAGCGACGAAATTACCGGTGAAATGATCTCTTTCAAATATTATGATGAAAGCGAGGATCAGATCCTCATTCTGCAGGATGAGATCGCATTCACTTCCAATATGATCATGGGATCGCCGCTGGATCCGGTAGTATTAAATGTCATTCCTTCCGTCAGTGAATATTTCTCCTTTATTCAATCTTCGCAGCAGGGATTCTATTTTATACAATTTGCTGAAATTAATGGACTAACCCTTACGCTGGATGACCAAATCGGGGTTTTCTATGAGACGAAGTGCATCGGCTCTGCGATCTGGGCGGGAGAATACACCGTCGTTCCCGCCATGGGCGATGACGGTACCGCTTTCACCGCCGGATATATTACCGCGGGGGAAATACCGCAATTCAAAATTTATGACGATTCCGAAATGAGGTATTTTAACGCGACCCCGGCCGGCAACATTGTCCCCGGGCTGGAGTGGTCGTACAATGCGATCATCAATATTGAATTTTTGAATGCGGATACAGAATAGTTTTCTCATCATCCTTTGCGTGATTTGGCTCGGCTGCAGGGACGGCGATCCTTCCGGAGTTCCACCGATCCCGGGGTGCACCGATGCTGATGCGGAGAATTATGATCCTGCCGCCACAGAGGACGACGGGAGTTGTCAGTACGAAACCGGAGATATTTCCGGCTGTACCGACCCTGAAGCCAATAATTTTAATCCCGATGCAACCATTGACGACGGAAGCTGCGTCTATGTTCATTTTCAGATGACCCTCAACAATACGGGAGAATCCCAACTGGTGGTGTTCCAAACCAGTATTACCCTGTTGACGCAGGGCGATGAGGTGGGGATATTCGATGTCTCCGGTCGCACCAATTTTGGGAATTGTGATAATCAAACCGGTGAGGTCCTGGTGGCATCGGGGGTATGGACCGGTGAGCAGTTGAATCTGGCGTGTGTGGGGTCAGTGGATACCTGTCCGTTCGGGGGAATTCAACTCCCCGGTTACATCAATGGACATGCGATTCAGGTCCGAATATGGGACGATGGCACGGACACAGAACATGAAGTATCGGCTCTCTATTCTATGGGAAGCGGGACATTCGGAGAACCTCTGACGGTGATTACCGAATTATTCCTTCGTTAGTCATTTTTTCACATTTAGCGATCTCCGTAATTTTTGCGCCCTGTTACCACGGTGACCCGCGCTGAGTTGCCGGCGAAAACGGATGGGTAAATATGCCGGGGTGGTGGAATGGTAGACACGCTGGTCTTAGGAACCAGTGCAGCAATGCGTGGAGGTTCGAGTCCTCTCCCCGGTACATAAGAGACAAAGCCCTGTAAGGCGACCCCTGCAGGGCTTTTTTGATTCAATAAAATGGTACCGGGAGTTGCAGAAATAATTAACCTGATTGATATTTTATTTCCTTACATTAAAAATAAATATGTAACTTTAAATATTAAAATGCATAATTGATTCAAATATTCTGTTTAAGATTTGTGTAAAACTATTCCACAACATGAAAGTTTTAAATTAAACAAATGACAGCAAAAAAATTATGATAACCAATTAAAATCAATAGTGTTATTCTTTTAATTTCTAATTGTAAAATTTCTTATGAATACCAAACGATATCAAAAAATTACAATAATCATCAATGATCAGGTATTTGAATCATTTGATATTCCGAAACTACGAGGTTTTTTTGCTGAAAGATATTCAAATTTTGATTTGATACACAACCATTTGAAAGCAAAGCAAAATCAATATCGTTATGCCTATCCTGCTATTCAATTTAAAATCATAGATTCACACCCTGCGATAATTGGTATTGGAGATGGAATTCCAATTCTTAAAGAGGTATTTATGAATGTTGATCATATAAAACTCGGGGCTGTATCGCACAACATTAATGAAAAATCTATTACTCTTGAGAATGTTGAGTTTGGTCAAATCGACAATTTAAAATCTTATCGGTTCTTATTACCCTGGATGGCGCTAAATCAAAGAAATTATGATGAGTATCTTAAGTTGAATCCTAAGGAAAAGGATTCTTTTTTAGAAAAGATATTGTTAGGCAATTTAAAATCTATTTCACATGGTTTTGATTACTGGATACCCAATTTTAACTCGTTGAATGTTAAATCTAATTTAAAAGGCGTGTCGCGTAACTTCAAAAATATTAAAATGAAGTGTTTTAAGGGAGAGTTTTCGATAAATTTTATCATACCTGATTATATAGGGTTGGGAAAACAAACGGCAAGAGGATTTGGAACAGTTGTCTCGACTGTTTAAAACATACGAACGCAGACGAGTCAATGTTATGGTAAAACGATAATTTAAAAAGATATCTTTGTTTAAACAAAATATCTGGAGGATATATGATAAATAAACTAAGATTACTCGGGGAAATTATTCAGGAAAATGAAGGGGATGCCAATGCACTCGGTTTGAATCTTGATCTAAGAGATGCGAATGTTATTCTCCTATGTTTCAAACTTGAGGATGACTTTTGTGAATTTACCGAGACCGACGTATTGGAGTATGACCAATCCAAAAGTCAAAAAATTTTATATAGAAAAGCTGGTGCCCAGACCAAATCACCATTTCCAACTTACAATGCTTTTTATGATAAAGATGAAACGAAACGGAGGAACAATATTGAGAAATCAATGAACAAGTTTTTGGTTACATTGGACAATAATTCAAAAATAAATACACTCCTGGAACCATTGGTTCAATTTCTGAAAAATGAGGAAAATGTAGAATTAATCCAAAACGCGATATACGATAATTTATCGCCAGATAAAAGCAATCTATTTACAATAAAAATTAATGGGTTATTACCAGGTGATTCAGATCTATTTCGTCCGGTAATTCAGCACCATTTAGGGTCAAAGGATGAAACATATTTTTTCAAGTATAATACGAAATCGGTTGGTGCTAAAGAAAAATGCTATGCTTGCAACAAGAGCTCCGATTTATTATACGGGTTTTGTGACACTTTTAAATTTTATTCAGCCAATGAGGATGCTTATATCGCGGGAGGATTCCAGAAAGAAAAGAGTTGGATTAACTATCCTATTTGTCCGAGCTGTGCTTCTTCACTACGATTAGGCCGTGAAAAAATACAAAAAAGTTTTAACAGATACTTTTATGGAAATAAATATTTTCTGATTCCATCACCTATACTAGAAATGAGAGACTATTATTCTTTTCTTCAGGATATAGAGGAAGATTTAAAAGATTTGTCACTTCGAAAAGAACATGAAACTAATCAACAAATCAGAAATGAGATGGAAGATCATGTTTTCGATACATTGGCAAAACAGAAAAATCAAGCGACATTCACGATCTTTTTCTATGCCGAGAGCAACAGCGAATTTAAAATACTTCAGGAAGCAGAAGACATACTACCGTCCCGTTTCCGAACTATAACGGAGGCAAAAAAATGGGTTGAGCAATGCGAAGAATTTAAAAATTTAAAAGGATTGTATAAAAAAGGCGAAACTGCAGATCTCTCCTTTAACTTTGGGATCATTAAAACATTTTTCCCGAGTCATTTTAATAACGATTTTCTAGATATAACCACGAAAATCCTAAAGGGCCAAAAAATAAATAAGGCCTTTATTTTACATCAGATTTCCGAACATCTTGCCAGAGGGTTTAGGAATGAACAACTATATCATGATATTGAAAAAGCGATGATCTTTCTCAAGTTCTTGTATGAATTGAAATTAATTGATCAAACTAACGATAGAATGGAGGTGAATATGGAAAACAAGTATGAAGTCTATTTTAAACTTCATCCGGAATTTTACAACTCGGATTGGAAAAAGGCAGTCTTTTTAATGGGAGTAATTGCTCAACATGTTATTGATTACCAGCAAAGTACTCGGGGTGCGAAACCATTCCGAAGCAGATTAAACGGTTTAAAATTGGATCAAAAAGCAATTAAGCGATTGCTTCCGGAATCGATTGAAAAACTGGATCAATACAAGGCCAATTATTACCGTGATCTGGAGGAGGTGATTGCCCGACTGATGGAAAGCGGAGAACCTGATCTTAAAATGCAAAGTGTAGATGAAATCAGTTTTTATTTTGCAATGGGCATGAATCTGAATAAACAATTCAAATTAAAACAGGAAAAAGAGGAGAAGAACGATGAGTGAAGTTATTACAAAACGCAGCGAATTACTTTTTTGCTACGATGTAACCGATGCCAATCCGAATGGTGATCCTTTGGATGAAAACAAGCCACGTATTGATGAAGAAACCGGAATAAATTTTGTGACAGATGTTCGTCTGAAACGAACCATTCGGGATTATCTTTATGAATTCAAAGGATTCAACGGGAAGAGTGATAAAGATATTTTTGTGCGTGCTAAGTTTGTAAAAGACGGAGACGAGTCCACTGGTTTACAGGATGGAAAACTGAGAGCAAAGGATTTTGATGAAAAAAAAGAAAAAGTTCTAAAAACCTGTATCGATATTCGATTGTTTGGCGGAGTACTGCCGCTGAGTGGAGACTCACTAACCTTTACCGGACCTACTCAATTCAAAATAGGGCGATCATTACATAAGGTTGAATTAAAACATATTCAGGGAACGGGTGCATTTGCCTCCAAACCAGGTGCAAAACAGGCTACATTCAGAGAAGAATATATACTTCCATACTCCTTCATTGCCTTTCACGGTATCATCAATCAAAATGCTGCACAGCATACGGGAATGACAGGCGAGGATGAAAAACTGCTGCTTGAATCTATGTGGCATGGTACGAAAAACCTGATAAGCCGCAGTAAATTCGGACAGCTGCCGCGGTTACTGGTTAAAATTACTTATAATAAACCTGATTTTTTTATTGGCGATCTGGATAAAAAAATCAAACTGACTAATTTTGATAATGAATTGAAAATCCGGAGTATTAAGGATTTTAAACTGGATTTATCTGATCTGCTGGCTGCAATCGAAGCAAACAAAGATAAAATCGAAGTAGTCGAATACCTTGCCGATACTGGACTAGTTGCAGATTTCCCGGCTGACTGGAATAAACTGAATCTATAGGAGAGAATCATGCTGTATGTAGTTTTTGATATTTGGGCAGACTATGCCCAGTTCAAAAAACCGTTCACGACGATGTCTCCGCAAACTTTTAGCATTCCAACCGGAACGGCAATTATGGGATTGATCTCCGCGATCGTCGGCCTGGATAAGAATGAATATTGGAAATATTTTCCTGAAGATTCGTATCAATTGGCTATTGGAAATCGTACCCCGATTAAAAAAGTAGTAGTCCCGATCAATACGTTGAAAACGACCAGCCCAAAACATTTCTCCCGATTTGAAGATCATAAAAGAACAACGATGGAATTTATTAAGGATGGCAAGTTTCGGGTGTGGTTTGCCTGGGATAATGAGGAATTATTTGCTCAATTATTTGAACGGATAAAAAGACACGAATCCTACTATTCGGTTTCCCTGGGTCTGGCATGGAATCTGGCTAACTTCGAATACATTGGCCTTTTTGAGGCGGAACAAATCCAGTCAAATGGCGAATTCCATGAAATTCATTCCCTGATTCCAAAACGAATAATCGGTGAAAATGAAACAATCGATTTCGAAAACAGGAAAATCTTTATGAATAATATCCCGGTAAGGATGAAGACTGATAACAGCCGGATAGTTGAACAATATGAGGAATATTTGTTTGACAGTGATGGGCAGCCGATCCGGGCTATTGTTGAGGGAATTCTGAAAATAGGAAATGACAATGTCATTCCTGTTTAAACTTAAATCACATCCGGACAGGTTGCTTTTCGACCATCTTAATGGAGTCCATCAAATTGCGATGGGACTTTTCGACAAAGTTAAATGTGATTTCCCGGATTTTATCAGGGATGATTTGAAAGAAGTGATTTCAGTTATTTCGCTCTGCCATGATTTCGGCAAAGCGACAACCTTTTTCCAGAACTATATCGAAAATCCGGACAAACCATCAACTACCAATTCCCGGTTAAAACGCCGGCACGGACTGGTTTCAGCAATGGTAACCTTTCAATTATTGCAAGAAAGATTGAGTGGAGGTTCAATCCTGCCGGTTTTGGGTTTTATTGTTGTACGAAAACATCACGGAGACCTGGAAGATTATCGGAACTTGCTATGCATTTCAGAAGGAGATATGAGTAACTGCAGCTTCCAGGCTGATCATATCGATTATACGGAAATGCAACAGATACTTCCGGATTTCGAAATTAACAGGGATTCAGTTAAAAACTTTTGTTATGACGATTTAAAAGCGTATCGAAGGAAAGACCGGGAATTTTCTGTTGAGCATTATTTTGTAGTGAACCTGTTATACTCCATTTTGCTCCAGGCAGATAAAAAAGACGCCATTCTGCATGATTCGGTTATTCAGGAACAACGTTTATTCACGAGCAAGAACGTCCGTGATTATAAAAACCGGCTTAAAAATGATGCACAAAATCCGATTCATAAAATGCGGGAAAGCGCTTTTCAGTCCGTTGAAAATTCGATTGATGAATTAATGGAATATGAGCGGATTCTATCCGTAAACATCCCGACCGGGTCTGGGAAAACAATCACTTCATTTTATGCCGCCGTGAGAATGTGTGAAAAATTCGGTCATGATCATATTGTTTACTGTCTTCCATTCACATCGGTAATCGATCAGAATTTCAAAGTATTTGATGATATCCGTAAAAACGCGGATATGTCGAACGATTCAGGGGTTTTGCTCAAACACCATCATCTGACGGATATTCGCTATCAGTCGGTTACCGATGACGAAGTGATAAAGGAATATTTGCCAAATGAAGCGTTACATTTGATTGAAGGATGGGAGAGCAGGATAACTGTAACGACTTTTGTGCAGTTCGCTTTGTCACTGATATCCAACAAAAATTCCAGTTTACGAAAATTTCATCGCTTCAGTAATGCCGTACTTATTTTGGATGAAGTACAGTCTATTCCGCATCATTACTGGAAATTGATTAATGAAATGCTATCCGGTTTAACGAAATTTCTGCATTCCAGAATTGTATTGGTGACCGCTACCATGCCGTTAATATTTTCCGAGCAGGACGGTGAAATTAAAGAATTGGTGGCCAATAAAAAGGAAATGTTCGCTTCATTGAACCGTATCGAACTGGACGTTACCAATTTGAAAAAGGATAAGATGGAATGGCCGGATTTTTGTGACCGTGCTAAATGTTTGGTCGATGAAAATAAGACAAGGAATATTTTATTTGTGATGAACACGGTGCGGTCTGCCAAAGAATTATTTGAAGTTTTTAGAGATTCCGGGACGATACATGAATTGTACTTTCTGTCGGCTCATGTTATACCCAAGCATCGTTTGCAGCGAATAACTGAAATAAAGGATCGCAAAGCCGGTCATCCTATATTGGTAGTTTCCACACAATTGGTTGAAGCGGGCGTTGATATTGATCTTGATATTGTTGTGCGCGATTTTGCCCCACTGGATAATATTTTTCAAACCTGTGGCCGCTGTAACCGGGAAAACCGGGATGGGGCAAAAGGGCGTGTTCTTTTGTTTTCGCTGAAAGATTCGAACGACTGGACCCCTTCAGGGATATATGAAAGTTTTTTAAAGCAAAAGACAAAAAAAATTCTTCGCGATAAGGAAGTGATTCCTGAATCCGAATTTTTTAATTTAGCACACGATTATTTTAATGAAGTCCAAATCGGCGGCTCGCAAAGTAATTCTGATATCCTGCTTAAGCAAATCAAGGAATTGAAGTACGATGGTGATGATGGCGTCATTGAACTGAACCTGATTGATGACAATCATAGTTCGTCCGTTTTTATTGAACTTGAAGATGAAGCGAAGCAGAGTTGGAATGAATTTCAAAATACTCTGGAAATGGAAAGCGGGTTTGAGAAAAATTCAATGTTGAAACAAGCTCGCCGAAATCTGGCGGAATACATCATAAATATTCCCCAAAAATGCCTACCGGATGGGGTAAACGCTGGTATTTACCATTTGAAAAAGAATCGCCTAAAAGAATATTATGATCCGACCACTGGATTTGATTTTAATAAGAAACTGCCGGTTCAGGAAAGTAGCGATTTTTTCTAATTACATGGGGATGATATGCAACTTGTAATCAATACATATGGCGCCTATATCCACGTTAAGGACGATGTCTTTGAATTAAAAGTGAATTCAGAGAAAAGACATATTTCGCCAAAAAAGATAAAATCAATATTAGTTACTACAGGTGCAGCCTTTTCCAGCGATGCGGTAAAATTGGCTGTTGAAAATAACATCGATATTTTATTTATCGATCAACATGGTGATCCTTTTGGAAGAATCTGGCACGACAGACTCGGTTCTACCGCGCGTATTCGACAAAAACAGCTTGAACTCTCGAAATCTGAACAAGGCGTTAGAGTTGGGATTGATTTTATCATCACAAAATTTAATAATCAAATTGATTGGTTATCTGATATGAGAAAAAAAAGAACCCGTTTATCGCCTGAAATCACCAGTGTGATTAGTTATATAAATGAATCATTGATAAAACTGAAAATGGTTTCATTTCAGGATGATTTCAGGGGTACCGTAATGGGTATTGAAGGCAGTGCTGCACGGCAATATTGGTCTGTACTGAGCAAGATGGTTCCTGAAAGATTTAAATTTAAGGGTCGATCAAGAAACCCTTCTTTAGACGAATTCAATTGTTTATTGAATTATGCATATGGTGTTCTTTATGGTATCGTTGAACGATCTTGTGTATTAGCTGGCGTTGACCCATATGTTGGATTTATCCATACTGATCATTATGCAAAAACCTCCATGGTATTTGACGTGATTGAGGGATATCGCATTTTTGCAGAACAAACGGTGATGAAATTATTTTCAGGTAAAAAAGTAAGTAGTAAATTATTTGATCCGTTCCGAAAAGGGATGACCCTGAATAAAGATGGAAAAATAGTTTTGTTGACAGAATTTAATGAATTCCTGGACACGCCCCTAAAATACAAAGGGAGAATGATAAAAAGACGAGATACAATTCAATTTGATCTTCATCAACTTGCAAATTCGTGGATAAAGTAATTTGTGGACAGGACAATAATAATGAGGATAGTATTTTAAAAATAAATTATGAAAAAGATTGATAACCTGGTATGGGTGATTTATGATATTGTAAGCGACAAAATTAGAAACAAAATTATTACAGCATCGAAAAAAGCAGGACTCTATAGAGTACAAAAATCCGTCTTTCTGGGTTCAATGAATAAAAATGATCTTGACGAGCTTTCTTTAGTTGTAGACAGTCTTATAAATAAAAAAAAAGACTCGGTGTATATTTTTCCTATGTGCGATGCAGATTTCAAAAAAGTAGTTCTTAAAGGACAGGCTTTCGACAAAAAAATGGTGACAGATGAAATCAAATGTCTGTTGATTTAATTTCGATCATAGGAAACTTGATGTTAAATCAAAATTTTGAAGATCCCTATTCCCGGGTAATGATTACACCCAGCGAGGTAATGGAATACTTATATTGTCCAAGATTCACCTATTTTCTTAATGTAGTTAGAATATCCCAATATGAGGATAAACGATTCAAAGTCCTCAAAGGCCGGCACGTACATGAAGAGCGATCCAATCATAATAAAAGGTATTTGAGAAAGAAAATACCAGCCTTAAAGAAAGAAACAGATGTTTACCTGGCAAATGAATCCTTACATATAAGGGGTATTGTCGATGAGATTTTATTTAAAAAAGATGGAACACTTTCGCCGGTGGATTACAAATTTTCAATTTACAAAGAAGCCGTATTTTTAACGCATAAAATACAATTGGCGATCTATGGTTTATTGATTGAAGATATATACAGAATACCCGTCAGATGCGGTTATATAGCGTATATCCGAAACGGTACCAAAACGGCTACTGTAAACATTGATAAACCATTAAAAACGAGGGCAAAAAAAATTATTAAAGATGTGATGGCTATCATTATTTCTGAAATTATACCGAAAAAAACGCCATTTCGTATAAAATGTGTCGACTGCACTTATAAAAATATTTGTGTTTAAAAATTATAATCTTATATGTAATTGAAAATAAACTGGATAATCAAATAATTTTATGGAAATATTACTCCAAACCATGTGGATTGATATAATATTACAAGGGTTTTTTGACATTATAAGATTAAGTTTACTTAGGTTAAATCAAATAAACACAATAAATTTGATAAAAAATGCTCCCTGAATACAGATTCCATTAAACCAAGGATTGAAACCTTGAAGATATTGGGAATAATAGGTATTAAAGAAACCCTGAATACAGATTCCATTAAACCAAGGATTGAAACATACGGCGTATGCGTTCTCGTACGTGGGGTACAGTGCCCTGAATACAGATTCCATTAAACCAAGGATTGAAACTGAGAAATATGGTCGTCCGGGATATAGACGAAATAAGCCCTGAATACAGATTCCATTAAACCAAGGATTGAAACCTAATTCAAAACGGAACCGGGCTGTTTTTCCGCTGCCCCTGAATACAGATTCCATTAAACCAAGGATTGAAACTATCATTGGTTCCCGGTGGTGGTGCAGTAGCGGCAACCCTGAATACAGATTCCATTAAACCAAGGATTGAAACCTT
>Ga0100387_10003508_pt1 | contig 13084 bp, 12 predicted proteins | sample CryGeymeta201511_FD_81547 | JGI IMG/M metagenome (GOLD analysis project Ga0100387, IMG submission 81547) | Groundwater microbial communities from Crystal Geyser aquifers in Utah, USA - Crystal Geyser metaG 2015-11 | ecosystem: Environmental > Aquatic > Deep subsurface > Groundwater | place... | reverse complement strand
TGAAAAAATGGTATCTTTAAAAATGATTTGAATTGGGAGGCGTGCGAGAGGGGCTGAATCGGGTAGTTTCGAAAACTACTATGGTTGAAAGACCATCGAAGGTTCGAATCCTTCCGCCTCCGCTAGCCACTTTAAGAAAAGCCATATCGGAGAGGGGTCGGGAGCCCCGCACCTTTCATAGTTTTATTCAAGTTTTGATTAAAAGTTTTAGAAATATCCTTCTACACTAGGCGAAAGGTGCGGGGTCTAAAGAGCGAGCCCGAAGCGAGGCGAAGCCGAGCGCCGGCACGAAGTGCTGGATGAGGGCGAGTGACTTACTTGGTAATACCACTATGTTCAATGAATTTTCAATTCATTTCAATTTTCAATAAATTTTTAATTTATTTCAATGGTCGATGAATCTTTGATTCATCTTAATCTTCAATAAATCTCCGATTTATTTCAATGTTCAATTTTTTCAAAAAAGGGAAAAAGGAACCGGAAAATTTAAAGGAGATTTTGATTCAATTTAAGGATTTGGAGATGAATTTTGAAAAGCTCTCTGAAGAGTTAGAGAATTTGAAAAAAGAAAGTAAGTTTTCAGTTCAAAAAATTGGGATAGTAAGATTTAATCCCTTTTCTGAAGTTGGCGGAGATCAAAGCTTCTCGATTGCTCTATTAGATGGTAATGATAATGGAGTAGTCATTACCAGTCTTTATACAAGAGAAGGAAACAGGGTTTATGGAAAACCAATTAAAAATGGCCGTTCAGAATACTCTTTGTCTAACGAGGAAAAAGAGGTTATAGAAAAAGCAAAGTCTAAAAACAATGGTGAAAGAAAAAACAAAAAATTTAATAACCCGGCCACCGGTAGCGGTGGTTTTAGGCCATGTTGACTCAGGAAAAACCTCGATTTTGGATTGTATTAGAAAAACTCATGTAGCAGAAAAAGAGACTGGCGGCATTACCCAGCATATCGGAGCTTATCAAATTGAGGTTGGTAACCCTCCTTCGCCAAAGGCTACGGAAGGGCAAAGAAAAATTACCTTTATTGATACCCCTGGCCATGAAGCCTTTTCAGCAATGAGATCGAGAGGGGCAAAGGTAGCTGATATTGCTATTTTAGTAGTTGATTGTTGTAAAGGGGTCCAGGCTCAGACAAAAGAAGCGATTTTAAAGATAAAAGAGGCCGGGATACCTGTCATTATTGCCTTGAATAAAATCGATAGGCCTGAGGTTAATCCGGAAAAAGCAAAAAGAGATTTATCAAAAGAAGGGGTTTTGGTTGAGTCCTTAGGAGGAAAGGTACCCTCAGTTGCGGTTTCAGCTAAAACCGGGCAGGGAATTGAAGACCTTTTAGAATTGATATCATTGGTGGCCGAGATGGAAGATTTAAAAGCAGATGTTACAAAATCAGCCGAGGGGGCGGTAATCGAATCTTATTTGGATAGCCAACGTGGCCCAATAGCCACCTTGATTTTAACTAATGGAATTTTAAAAAAAGGTGATATCTTGGGAACTCCCTCTACTTTCGGGAAAATCAAAAGTTTTGAAAATTTTCAAGGCCTTTCTATTGAAAAGGCCTTGCCCTCAGATCCGGTTATTGTTACTGGTTTTGGCGATGTTCCGAGAGTTGGAGAAAATTTTAAAGTTTTTTCTGATTTGGAAGAGGCGAAAAATTATCTTAAGGTTTCAGAAAAAAAACTTCCTGAAGTTTTAAAACTTAATCCAGAACAAAAAGTTTTAAATTTGATTTTGAAAACCGATGTCTTGGGGTCAATTGAAGCCATTGAAGAAGTTTTAAAAACTCTTCCCCAAGAGAAAATAGTTTTAAGGATTTTAAAATCAGAAGTCGGCCAAATTTCAGAATCGGATGTTAAATTAGCTAAAGCCCACCCAGCGGCTGGATATCCGGCAGTAATTTTGGGTTTTCGAGTGAAAACGAGTCGAGTGGCTCAGGAGCTGGCTGAAAGAGAAAAAGTAAAAATAATGAACTTTGATGTGATTTATGACTTTGTAGAAGGAGTTCGCAAATTTATGGGAAGGATTTCAGAACCCGAGCTGATTAGACAGGATTTAGGAAAAGTTAAAATTTCGGCAATTTTTCTAGTTGAAAAAAATCGCCAGATTATTGGTGGCAAAGTGATTGAGGGAGAAGTTAAAAAAGGAACCCAAATTGAAGTTTTGAGGAATGAAGAATTGGTTGGCAAGGGAAAATTAATTAATCTTCAGCGAGATAAAAAAGATATAGATAGGGTAATTAAGGACCAGGAGTGTGGGATATTATTCGAGGGTGATGTGAAAATAGAAGAAGGAGATGTTTTAGTAATATATATCGAGGAAAGAAGAAAAGGCGAGTTATGAGCAAACGGATTCAGCGGGTTAATCAATTGATAAAAAAGGAATTGGGCCAGATTCTTTTAAGGGAAGTTGAATTTCCAGAGAATGTTCTGGCAACAATAACAAGAGTTGAAACTACTCCTAATTTAATAGAAGGCAAGGTTTTTGTTTCGGTAATGCCGGAAGATAAAACAGAAAGAATTCTTCAAATTTTAAATCGTCAGATATACGATATCCAACAAAAATTAAATAAACGTCTTAAAATGAGGCCTCTTCCCAGAATTTATTTTGTTGTTGAGAAAGAAACCGCTAAAGCCGGCAGAATTGAAGAGATTTTAGAGGAATTGAAAAAGGAAGAAAAATGAAGTAAAATGTATAAATGCAAACGGAGTTTCAGCTTGACCCTCGTGGGGGCCATAATCGCTACAACTGTAATTTTGATTTCTTTAAACACTGGACGGATGAAATGGCTTACGTTTTAGGTTTCTTGTATGCCGATGGCGCTATAGTTGATGCTATTTCTTCTAGAACTCAATACATCCAGTTTAATAGTGTAGATAAGGAGATTTTAGAAAAAATTGGAGCGGTTATGCGATCAGGACATCCTCTCCATACGCGGCCATCTCGAATTATTGCGCATAGGAATGGTTTTTATAGAAGCAGAGAATCATTTATTTTAAGAATTGGCAGTAGAATGATGTTTAGAGATTTATTACGTTTTGGCATTACTCCAGACAAATCAAAAATAGTTACCTTTCCTGTTGTTCCTCCGCGTTATTTAAATCATTTTATAAGAGGGTATTTTGATGGGGATGGATGTGCTTATCTTCAAAAAGCAAAAGGCATCACTAAACCAATTATTGTTAAAAGATTATCAGTTATTTTTACTTCTGGTAGCCTTACTTTTCTAAAAAAATTAGGCGCAATATTTAAAAATCAATTAACCATTTATTATAAAAAAATCTACGATAGCAACCACGCCTTTCAATTAAGATATTATACAGACGATGCTGTTAAAATATTTAAATTTTTATATAACTCTTGCCCGCAGAAATTATACTTGCAAAGAAAGTTCGATATTTTTAAAAATTATTTTAAACTGCGTCCCCAAAAAATTGATTCAGGAATTATATCTATCTTAGATAATTTTTCTTAAAAAATACTTGGTCTGGTGCCCGAGAAGCGAGGGAACGGTCTGCAAAACCGTTTTACGTGGGTGCAAGTCCCACCCAGACCTCAAAATCTCGCCCGGGTGGCGGAATGGCTTACGCACAACACTTAAAATGTTGCGGTCTTACGACCATGTGGGTTCGAGTCCCACCCCGGGCACAAAAAAAACCACCAAAAAGGTGGTTTTTTTTATTTAATTGATTTTAAGAAATTTATCCTTCTAAAATCTCAATATAGGTTCTTTTAGCACCGAAGTTAAGGGCTTCCCAATAAGAGGGGAACCAGATGTCAATCTGATAATTACCCTTTGTCCAGCTCATTCGATCCTCAACGACAAAAATTTTATCTCCAAACAATTCAGGAATTCTAATTTTTGTTCCGATTGGGAAAAAATTGTTGGCGACAATTCCATCCTTAACCCAGGTGCCGGCAGCAGTTAGATAGGGATCGCCGTCAGTTTCCCAGGGCGTTGAAGAGTAGCCAGTTATTACTACTTTTATTCTCCGAACTGGCTGGGATTGGGGGTTGGAAGGATTGGCTATTGGAAATAAGCTATTTCCTTCGATTATTACTACGCTATTTAGAGCTTCTAAGGTAAAAAATCCACTATTTTCAGCGAGTGAATTAGCTTCAGCTTCCCGATTTGCTGGCGCGAAAACTGGCAAAGCAGTAATTAAAACTCCAATTCCAATTAAAACGATTCCGAGGTTTCTGCCCCAAGCGGGGCATTTTAAGCAATCTATCATTTTAAAGCCCCTTTTTAGGGGTTTTATCATAATAGCTTATCCACAGAGATTGTCAAGGGAGCGGGTGAAGGGAGTCGAACCCTCTTTTCATCCTTGGCAAGGATGTGTAATAGCCGTTATACGACACCCGCCTGGTGCCGCGGAGTGGAATCGAACCACCGCCCCCAATTTTTTCAGAATTGTGCTCTACCACTGAGCTACCGCGGCGTAATTTAATTTTAACTCAAAACCTTTTCCTTCTTTTATCTGGTGGGCAATGCAGGGTTTGAACCTGCGACCTCGTCGATGTAAGCGACGCGCTCTTCCGCTGAGCTAATTGCCCTTATGAAAGGGCGGGGCTACTCTAGCCGCTGAGCTAACCGCCCAAAATCCTTTGTGCGGACGGTGGGACTTGCACCCACAAAGGATAAACTCCCACTACCCCCTCAAAGTAGCGCGTTTTCTAAATTTCGCCACGTCCGCATTCATTTGTTTCCAGCCCCTTCTGTTTTTTCTTCTATTGGTATTTCTTCACTCATTACTTGGGTAAATTCCTTTCTCTTTAATTTTGCCTTTTTTCCCTTAGCTTTTCTTAAATAATAAAGCTTTGCCCTTCTTACCCTGCCTCTTTTTAAAATTTCTACTTTTTTAATAGTGGGGGAGTAAAGAGGAAAAATCCTTTCCACGCCAATGCCTAAGATTACCTTTCTTACCGTAATCGTTGCCCCGGCTTCCTTGCCGTGCTTTCTGGCAATTACTAAACCTTCGAAATCTTGAATTCTTTCTTTGTCTCCTTCTCTAATTTTTTGGGAAACCAAAATTGTATCGCCGGGACGAATATCAGGCAAGTCAGTTTTTAATTGGGATTTTATAAAGGTTTCAAGTTTTGTAGGCATAATTTTAGCTCATTTGGTAATTCTGATTTAAATTCTTTTGTTTTACCATTGGGCAATTTAACTTTTAGATAACTGGCGTGTAAAAATTGTCTTTTTAATCTTTCAGGCCGGGGCTGATTTTTAAATCCATATAATTTATCGCCAGCAATAGGATGGCCGAGGTAAGCCAAATGGGTTCGAATTTGATGTTTTCTACCTGTTTTCGGCTCAACCTTAATTAAAGTATAATTTTCAAATCTTTGCAATACTTTATATTCGGTAACTGCTTTTCTTTTTTCTTGAACGTTAGGTTCGCCGGGCAAATATACTTTTTGCTTTCTTCTATCCCCCGGCGAGCGACCAATTAAAGTTTCAATCACTCCCTCCTCCTTCTTTAAATTACCAGCAACTAGAGCTAAGTATTTCTTTTTAACCTCCCTTTCTTTAAACTGCTTTTGTAAAAATTCTAGGGCCTTATCGTTTTTTGCCACCAAAAGTATTCCCGAAGTGTCTTTATCTAACCGATGAATTCTCCTCGGAATTTCGTCAGCAACCACTCCCGCCGGCTTATCAATTACGAGTAAATTATCGTCTTCGTAGATAATTTTGACTTTTGACTTTTGCATTTTAAATTTTCGAAGTGTGGGCGGTCGAAGTGTGGGCGGTATAGGACTCGAACCTATGACCTCAAATACGTCAAATTTGCGCTCTAGCCAACTGAGCTAACCGCCCCAAAGGTGGGGGACGCGCTACCACTGCGCCAAGTGCCCGTGCTCGAACTAAATCAGTTTAAACTTTCTCTCTTATCTTACCAAATTTAATCCATAAATCAAGACAAAAAACCTCAAAACCCCCGAAGTACCCCACACCAAATTTTTGGTGTGGGGGTTTACTCGATATCTGGGTGACGAGTTTGAAATACTATCAAGAGTATCAGAACCGGCAAAAAACCGCCTTCTTGGCGATTTTTAACTTTTTTAACCCATTTTTGAATACAAAATAAGGGCGAGGGAGTTCTGGAGATAAGAAAGACCCTGCCTTGTTTTCGCAAGGCAGGGTAAATTTTTCTGGCAGGAACAAGCGGAAGCTCGCTCCCCCTCAATAATTAGAGTTTGTATCTAACAATACGAGTGCGCACGGCAGGATTCGAACCTGCGACCTTGGCCTTATAAGGACCCTGCTACTACCACTGAGCTACGTGCGCCTATAATTTTTTTATTGATATTTATTACTTATTACTTTTAAACTCATAAAAATTTTTTCTGCGAGTGGAACACTATTAATCCTTACATTACAAGTACCATGTCCAAATCCTCCTTTATGATTTATTCTAGTGCTGGGAGTTTTTTTAATATAAGATCGGTTAAATTGCCTTAAAGGAGTTCTTAATATTTTTGACCAATAATTAAGCTCGTTATTGATATTCGTATCGTTATATAAATGCAAAAGAATTCTTATTTTCTTCTTCGGAATAGCCAAACTTTTTTTAAGCCAATAAATAAAAAATCTAATAACGGAAGGATCATTATTTGAGATAGAAAGGCCATCTCGTCTACATTTTGTTCCCTCTCCCCAATAAAGAAGTAGACCTGCGATAAAAAGTTCTCGATTGCTTAAGGGTAAAATTAATTGTTTCTGAGTTTGGTAAGTTTCCGTAAGTCTCTTTTCTCTTTTCTGTCGCACTGTTTCTCGGAATCTTTCAATCCTTCGTTCGCTAAAAGCTCTTAATTCTTTAATTCGCTCTTTAGATAAGGGGTAATTTTTAAGCCAAAGACTTAAGGTGCTTTTGCTTACTTTTATAATGCTTCTAATTTGGCTATAACTCATCCCTTGTTTTCTTAAGGTTAGAGTTTTTTCATGATCTCTAAGACGTGCCATAATTGAACTAATAAATAATTATTTAAAACATTATTCATTAGTTCACTTTATCATCAGTAGGAAAAAAGGACAAGTAGATAGTTATTTTAAAGAGCTATGTGCCCTTACACTTGCCTAATTTTTACTCGGATGGTTTTTCCTTTTTTTGGCAAGGTTTCAACAACTTTTTCACCTTCCTTTTTGATAAAGGTTGGCGCATTTCTTTTTCCTATCAATTCTTCAAATTCTTCTCTTTCAATGGTTTCTTTTTCAATTAGGGTTTTGGCAAGTTTTTCGAGTAAATTTTTCTTTTTGGCTAAAACTTTTCTAGCTTCATTTTCAGCATTTTTAACAAATTTTTCTACTTCTTTATCAATTTTTTCTGCCACTTTCTCAGAGTAGTTCCGCGCTGTTTCAAATTCTCTTCCTAAAAAAGCTAACTCTTCCCTTTCGCCAAAAGAAATCGGCCCAAGGGCTGACATCCCGTATTCTTTGACTAATTTTCTGGCCAATTGGGAGGCTCTTTCTAAATCATTAGCTGCTCCAGTAGTAATTTCGCCAAATTTCAATCTTTCGGCGCAATAACCACCCAACAATGTTGCCATTTCAGCTAAAAATTCGGTTTTGGTTTTAATTTTTCTTTCTTCAGCTGGCATCTTGAGTGTATAACCTGCTGCCAACCCCCGAGCAACAATTGAGATTTTTCTCACAGGTTCAGCTTCTGGCATTTGAGAAGAAACCAAGGCATGACCTGCCTCGTGATAAGCAGCAATTTCTTTTTCTTTTTTCGATAAAATATGAGATTTTCTTTCCGGTCCCAGTAAGACCTTTTCAATTGATTCTAAAAATTCTTCCTGAACGACCTGATTTTTATTTCTTCGAGCTGCCAAAATAGCAGCTTCATTAACCACGTTGGCCAAATCGGCTCCAGAAAATCCGGGAGTTCTTTCTGCCACCTCTCTTAAATTAACATTCAAAGCCAATGGCTTTCCCCGACAATGAATTTTCAAAATTTCTTCCCTTTCATTGACATCTGGTAAATCCAAAACAATTCTTCTATCAAATCTTCCCGGTCGCAAAAGAGCTGGGTCCAAATATTCCGGGCGATTCGTCGCACCCATAATGATCAGATTTTCTTCTCTGCCAATGCCATCCATTTCAGCTAAAAGTTGATTTAAAGTTTGTTCTCTTTCCTCGTGGCCACCGGTTATTCCCACCCCTCTTATTTTTCCAATACTATCTATTTCGTCAATAAAAATTATCGCCCTTTTAACCTTTCTGGCTTGATCAAATAAACTTCTTACTCGACTTGACCCGACTCCTACGAATAATTCTATAAATTCTGAACCGGAAATTGAGAAAAAGGGAACGTTGCTTTCATTAGCCACTGCTTTTGCCAACATTGTTTTTCCAGTCCCTGGAGCTCCAATTAACATCACTCCTCTGGGTATTTTCGCTCCCATCTGTAAGTATTTTTTGGGATTTTTTAAGAAATCTACAACCTCCGTTAGTTCCTGTTTTGCCTCTTTCAATCCAGCAACATCTTTAAAAGTAATTCTTTCCTTTGGTTGGCCTTCGGCACCAAATAATCTGGCTCTGGCCTTGGTAAAGTCAAAGGCCTGCATGGCTCCGGTTCTGGCCTGTCTGAAAATCATCCAGAAAAAGAGACCAAAAAGTAAAAGCGGTAAAATAGCAAATAAAACTGGTCCTAACCAATTCCAGGTTCCGCCTGCTTCTTTCGTTCCAATTTCAACTTTAGTTAGCTTTTCTTTGTCTACTCCGTAATTTATCAACGACTGAGATAAGGCGGCTTCAGTTTCCTTTCGGGAGCGAGCTTTGGAATCATCTTTGTAAATTATTTGGAGCTCATTTCCAGAAACAACTACTTTTTTAATTTTCTCTTGATTAATCTCTTTAACCAACTGAGTTAAGGATAACTCCTTCACTTTTTCAAATGGCTGCTGAAATAAAGTAAAAACAGCCGAAATTACCAGAAAAATCAACAAAATCAATATAAAATTTTTGGCCAAATTCTTCATTGTAGATTAAATGTAGCAAAAAATTTTTAAAAAATCAATATATTCGATAATAAAATAGTAAGCGCCCTCTCGGATAAGAGGGCGCTTGGCAGTGATGGAGCATGTGATCCATTGCGCTTTAGCGCTTGCTTCTTTCTTGTTTTCTGGGTTGCTGTACGAATTGAGTAAGGGCGGGGATTCGGAACTTACCCTCCAGTCCTAGCCAGCGTCGGATGAGTCGCTGGATTTTTCGGATAGAGTCCCCCTCCTTTTTTGAAAGCTGGGCTTGCTGAAACCCAACTTCCAATCCACTGTCTACTGGTCGTTCATAAACCAGGAGAGTGGGAAGTTCGTAAGCCTCTTCACTTGGCAAGGAGAGTGGTTGGTCTGCAACCCATCCCTCTAGTACAAAACTGGAGGCAGGAACCATCCGACCAATCAGTACAGCCAGGAGTCCGATCTCTTCCTCGCCCATCCGCAGATTGGCGTCCCAGATGACCATCGTCCCCACCTGATCCTGGAAGGTTAGCAACTTATGGAGTTGCTGTTCTTCTGGGTTGTTCTCCAAGGTGGCTTGGTCCAGGAGGGGTTGAATCCTGGGCATCACTTCTTTTTGGACCTGCGTGTAAGCTCGGACTCGACCCAATGCCTTGACCACAAATGGCCAAGCTAACCTGGCTTTCAGCAAACTGGTGGCGGTGTAATACCGGTTCTGCCACTGGAAGGATTTCCGCCAGCCGGGCGGGACTTCGAGTTCCATAGCCAGACCCTTGAAGACGAGGTCTCTCAGGAACCCATTGAATTGGGCGTCGCTGTAGATTCTCCTCGACGGTCGACCGATTTCATCGACCACTACCTGGAGAATCTGCCATAAGAGCTCGTTCTCTTGAAAGAGTTGAAAAGTTTCGAGCGCTCTTTTGACGACCTCGTCCCCGAGACCGGCGATAGATGCTAATTGGTCTTTCCACGGCTTTCCGTACCATACTGCCGCTGCCTTGGGTAATGGATACCCCAGGACATTCCTGAGATAGGCTATTCCTAGAGTGTCCGTATCCGCGACTGCTCCAAAAAACTCTTTCGAGTAGAGTAGGCCCTCCTGGGCCTCATTTAGGATTTGTCCTACACTCTTCCCCTGGGCTCTTTGTTCGCGGAGCACAGCGAGCCGCTTTCCGAGGGAAGATTTTCCTTCTTGCTTTTCAGCCATGTGTTCCCTCCTTATTATGTATTTTCCTTCTCCATCATTGCCACAAGGTACTATTTTATATATAACATATAATTTTATTTTTGTCAAATACAAAACCCCTGCCAATTGCTTTGACAGGGGTCGATCCTCAAAGAACTTTTTATTGTTCCTATCGGACCCTTTTGACGCAGAGGAGTTTGGGAGGACCATCTTTTTTTGTCCCCCAGTTGGTGTGGATACCGGCGTAGGAAACAAGATCGTTCCGGTATAGCCGTTTGATCCCGTCAGGGTCTGGCGAATCAAGAATGTCCACTCCGTGAACCCAGGCAGCCGAACCATCATAAAGGACAGCTGGACCTTGGCCGGTTTGCCCAGCAAATGGCGAATACCACTGCATCCGGGCATAGCCGAGACCAGGAACTGAATCCAAAGGTGGATCGAGTTCCTCAGGTTTGCCTGTCCAGGGTCGGAGTGTAGTTCCCTCAAGAAGTTTTTTGAAGCCGGGGTCGTCCAAGATTGGACGCCTCGCATCAAAAGAACCAAATTTTGGATCATCGGGCTTACCGACGACTCCTTGCTTTAGAGCCTGGAATAACTGGCCGCGCCATCCCCATCGACTAAGGAGACGAAAAGTAAGACCATCATCGTGAGTTACGATCCCCACTTGGAATAGATCACAACGGCCGTCCCTTTCCTCTCTCCAGCAGTCAGCCCGGTTCGGTTTCTCGCTATGCCAAGAAGTCCAAATATTTTGCCCAACCCTCATCACTTGGATAGGGTCATACATCACTTCAGTGATGTAATCTCCCGAGGGATTATCAAGTTGAGCCAGGCAATGACGATGATAAACACCTTGGTCCTGCCTTATGTTCCTCAGGACGATGACAATTCGAGCCTCTTTGGGTCTTGTCAAAACGAGGTGAAAACCGGCTGGATTCAAACCTGTGGGGATGGCGAGCACGCCATGCTCGCCGATCTCTAAGGGTTCCTCTGCATGTTTCTTCCCGGGCAGGAATACTTCTACTCCTATCTCGAGTTCCTCGAAATATCGCAGTTTTTTCACTGCGCACCTCCTTTCCTATATTAAATTTTCTTATCTTAGCTTTTTGCTAAGACGTCTTTCGGGTTAAGAGAATTCTCCTCCCGAAAGATATTTTAGCATAGCATCTTTTTTAGATTTTGTCAAGGTCAAAGAGCTTTATAGATAAAATTGATTTTTTACTTTGTAAATGGTTTCACCAGATGGCTTTTTTAAAATTTCAGTTAGACGAATTTTCTCAACTAAAAACTTAATTTTCTTTTCTCTCTCAACTTCAATCTTAGCTTCTCTTATTACTTTTTCTTCAATTTGTGGTAAAGCCGTAGCCACGGTGAGATGGGCAATGAATTCTTCTTTTTGAAAATTTGGGATTTCTTTTTCCAGAAATCCTCTCATTTTCTTTAAAATCTCCCCACCATCTTTAATCTCAAAATAAAAAGCCCTCGTTGGATAACCAGACACCTTGCCTGATTTAAAATTTTTTCCATCAATTATAATTTCAAATTGTTTGAAATTTCTTAAAACATTTTTTATTGCTTCAATTGTCTCGGATAATTCTTCTCCAATAGTTCCAAAATAAATTAAAGTGATATGGTAGTTTTCTGGGAAATGAATTTTAATCCCAGCTGGCAAACCCATTAACATTTTTTTAATTTCCTCTGCTTTTTCTATTGGCAATCTTATTTCTAAAAAATATTGATTAACTCTTGATGTATAGGAAACCTTTTTTTCTGGGCTTTTTTGGGATAAGGCCTCTTTTAAAATTTCTTTTATTCTTTCTAAAAAAATTGATGTTGGTAGAATTCCTTTTGGGTTCGGACCCCCATTTAAAACTGAATTTGTTGCCCGGTCATAATACCATTCCGGAACTTCGGGAATTTTCCCGGGTTGCATTAAATCAGGCGTTAAATATCTTAATCTTCTTCCTCTTAATTTTGCCTCTTCGTTTCTCAAATAGGCAGCTAACCATCTCAAATCAACTCTTTTTAAAGGTTTAGTCAAAATATTGACGTAGCCGGAACTTACTTTTTGGCAAACAACATCAGCTTTTACACCCTCAGAAGACTTTAACCAACCAGCCATACTTAAATTATTAGATTCTAAAACCACTACTTTTAATTTCTTTTTTTCTTGTTTTACTTCAAAAATTTCGGCTTTACCTTCTTTTAATTTTTCTTCAAATTCTCGGGGCAACTCCTCAATTTTCTTTTTTTCTTCCAAATAGTGGGCTTCGATTAAAGGCAAAACATTTTCAATTACCTTTTCTGGATTTCCTGGAAAAACTTTATTCAGGGAGGCAATTAAACCTGATAATCCAAAAGCCTTATCAATTGGATCAGAAGAAATTGTGCCCAAACCATATTTATCATCTCTTTCCCCGTAGATTAAAAGCTTTTGTAAAGCATGATCATCTAAAATTTCTAAATCCTCAGCCAATAATTTTGAGAGGGTTTTTCCTTTTTGATGGTGGTCAAACTTTCCACCACCTAAATCTAAAACTAAGACCCCCTTTTTCTCCAAAAAACCTGGTGTTTCTCCTTTTGGAAGTTCTTGCCAAATCTCAACTTCCGCTTTTTCAATTCCAAGATATTTTTCTTTCCCAAATTTTTTTAAAAGGAAAATTCCTAAAATTGTATCTGGCTGCGGTCTAGTAGGGAGAATAATTTTTTGATAAGTAAAATTCACCTTAGCTTGATAAACAAAGTTTATAGTCTCAAATTATTTTTCAACTGATTTAATCACTTCCTATAAATTATTTTCTTACTTCATTCGAAACTAATTTTAAACTCATGCGGTGTTCTTTAGGACGGATTTCTAGAATTTGAAAATTGTATTTCTCACCAATTTTTAGAAGTTTTTCCATTTTTGTCTTGGTTCCAAATTCGGAAATATGAAC
>Ga0100387_10003506_pt1 | contig 13085 bp, 14 predicted proteins | sample CryGeymeta201511_FD_81547 | JGI IMG/M metagenome (GOLD analysis project Ga0100387, IMG submission 81547) | Groundwater microbial communities from Crystal Geyser aquifers in Utah, USA - Crystal Geyser metaG 2015-11 | ecosystem: Environmental > Aquatic > Deep subsurface > Groundwater | place... | reverse complement strand
GTTGGTGATGTACGTCGGTGCCTTGCAGCACTCATTGGTCCTGAGCAGGAGCAAGAATGGAATGGAAGAGATACCGATGGTCACGCATTAGGTAATTTGATTATTGCAGATGAAATTCAGAAAAAGAAAAGTATGACGACCGCACTTGCGTCACTAGGACATGCGCTTGGTGCTACAGGAACAGTTCTTCCAGTGACTGAAGAGCCGGTTGATTTGTGTGCAGAACTTATGAGTCATGAAATAATTATTGGTGAAGGTGTGATTGATGCTCCAGATGTGAGCATAGCTGGAACATTAGCACGTATGTATCTTGAACCGGTGGCACATGTTACTCGTGAAGTCGTTGATGCTGTTCGTGCTGCTGATTGTATTGTATTGACCATGGGTGATCTATACACCAGTATTGTTCCTAACCTACTTGTGCAGGGAGTAGTTCATGCATTAGAGGGAAGAAAAGCAACTTCTACGTTGGTGTATGTGTGTAATCGTTCAACAAAGAGTGGTGAAACTGATGGATTTTCTGTTGCTGATTATGTTGACGAACTTCATCGATATATTCAACCAGTAACCCTTGATGTGGTATTGTTTGATTCGTCGTCTGTTGTTGTTCCGGCGGGATATGAGAGGGTGAAAGATAATGACCAATTATCTGATTCTCTACGAATTATTCGGGATGATTTTGTTGATGATACGGCAACACAGTTTGTCTCTGGTGAAAAAGTAGCCCAAACACTCCTTACACTATGCACATCATAGTAGATTTTGATTATACATTGTTCGATACGCATGCGTTGCGTCAAGCGTTGATTTCTGTATGGAAGCCATTTGGTGTTACAGCAGAATTGTTTGCTGCAGAAGAAGAAAAAATGAAAGAGGTTGGTTCGTATGAATTAGAGCAGCACATTGCAGCGCTCATTCCAGAAGAACATAGTGAAGCCGCGATTGCAGTAGCAGTAGAATTGGTTGCACAAGGATCTCAATTTGTATATTCAGATGCAGTAGATTTTTTACAGCGATATTCGGACCAGATACTCGTATTACTTTCGTATGGAGACCCAATGTGGCAGAAAAGGAAAATTGATGGTAGCGGTCTAACAGATTATGTCGAAACTGTTATTCTCACTCAACGTGATAAATCTGAGGAAATTGAGGCCTTTCCAAGTACGGAGAAGATATGTATTATTACAGATAGAGGAAGTGAGATTGATGCCATGTATACAGTACGTCCTGATGCGTATTATGTGCATGTGCAACGACCTGGCACACCGTATGTTACTGAAGTGAGTGAACACACGTCGTTCACCGCTACAGATCTTTCATTCAATCTTCCGTTGTAAGATTAGTAACAATCAACGTTATGGAGATTAAACGAGATTTTTGGTTCCCTGGCTCAGAAGGTGAGGAGGCAAGGACCATGTATGTTACTGGAACCGATGGAGTTTCTAAAGAAGTGGTTGAACGGTTTGCTCATGAATGGAAAAAAGATGCATCGGAAGTCATGGCATTACAAGTGAAGGGCCGTGCAGATACATTTGAGTCCAGTTATGATAAGAAAAATTATGCAGTTTCGCGACCAGCTGAATATGCGCTTTCTGTTACTCCTGGATTTGCATCTCAATGAAGGTATATTCTGTTACAGAATATAGAGAAGAATTAAACCAGCTTCTTGGTCAAGTGACGGTTGCGATTCGTGGCGAGGTATCGGATTTTAGTATTTCACAAAATCGATTTGTGTGGTTTACGCTTGCAGATGAGCAAACCGTTGTGAAATGTTTTATGATGGCATTTCATCTGAAGACCCCGTTAGAAGATGGAATGGAAGTGCAAGTTGTTGGATCCCCAACAATGTTCAAAAAGGGACAGGTAGTGTTTCGTCCGCGACAAGTAGAGGTTGTAGGCGATGGATCGTTACAGCGAGCGTACGAATTATTGAAAAAGCAATTGGAAAAAGAGGGTTTGTTTGATGATACACGCAAGCGATCACTTCCACGTTTCCCGCAACGTATTGGTTTGGTGACAAGTAGAGATGCGGCAGCATATACGGACGTACTGCGTATATTGGATAATAGATGGTCAGGTATAGAAATTGTGCATGCGTATGTGAATGTGCAAGGTCAACAAGCAGAATCATCTATTACAGCTGCTCTGGCACAACTGAATGAAGAGTACCCTGATTTGGATTGCCTCATTCTGACGAGGGGCGGCGGGTCACTTGAAGACCTGCATGCATTTAATTCGGAGAATGTTGTACGTGCCGTATTTGCTAGCACTATTCCAGTTGTTTCTGGCGTGGGTCATGAACGCGATAGTACCCTCACTGATTTTGTTGCAGATGTGCGTGCTTCAACACCGTCAAATGCAGCAGAGATGGTTGTTCCAGATAAAAGTGATGTACAAAATGAATTACTTGCAGCCACCGAACGAATGCATCGTGCGATTAGAGCAGCGCTTGTGCAGAAACAACATGATATTACAGCGATTATTCATGTACTCGATGAACGTGCTCGTCAGCAAGTGAGCCATTTTGATTCCGTTGTTCAACGATTGTTATTTGGATTTCATTCTATGGAAGCAATGGTGAGGGCAAAACGTGATCAAGTTGAGGCAGCAACTCATTTGTTACAGTCATTAAATCCAACACGTTTATTTACTCGTGGATACAGTATGACCACAACTCCTTCTGGTCAGTTAATAAAAACAGTATCAGCTGTTAAAAAAGGACAGACTATTGTCACCCGTTTCCATGATGGCAATGTACAGTCAGTTATTGAGCCGGATTGATTTCACATCAACGTTTATCATATTTAATTCATAATTTGTCGAAACACATGATATCACTTACACGAGTTACACCAAAGAACGCAAAAAAACTTATAGGAAGACAGAGTCCATTAAATCGTTTAATGGCGCAGGCCGCATATGATTTGGGTTATCGATTGGAAATATATGAAAACATGAATATGTTTCGGGTATGGCATAAAGGAAAATCACATTTGTTTCGCAATATAGCCACACCATTGAATACATATGTTGGTGCACAAATTGCAGATAATAAATATGTTACCAATTCAATTTTGCATGATGCTGGAATTCCTGTTCCGCTTAGCCTGCGTATTTCGAAGAAGGCATTTGAAAAAGGGTCATTTGATGCATCAGAATTACGGTTTCCAGTTGTGGTAAAACCATTAAGTGGAACGGTAAAGGGAAATGGAGTAATCACCAATATCAAAACACACAAACAGATGATGAAATATTTGAAAAGTAGTTTTCGGAAATATTCAAAAATGTTGGTGGAGGAGTTTCACTCTGGGATGAACGATTATCGAGTGACGGTAGTGAATAATAAAGTTGTTGGTGTCATGTTGCGAGTGCCGGCATATGTTATTGGAGATGGCCACAGTTCGATTCGTGATCTCATGAAGGAAAAAAATGAAATTCGAAAACAATCTACTGATGTTAAGATGGGGCCAATTATCGTGAATGTCGAGTTGAAAAATGCGTTGAAGCATCAAAAATTGTCGCTTCGATCTACACCAAAAAAAGGGAAACATATTCAATTGCAGAATGTGTGTAATTTTGGAGCTGGTGGAGAGGTAAATGAAATGAACAATAAGATTCATAAAGATAATGCTGCTATCGCTATTAAAGCAGCAAAGGCACTTGATCTTGGTTTGGCTGGTTTAGATTTTTTATGCAAAGACATTTCTAAACCAATGAAGAAAACTGGAGGAGTTATTTTAGAAATCAATCAACATCCTGATATTGGTATGCATCATTTTCCGACCCAAGGGAAATCAACAGATGTGGCAAGGGCAATCCTACTTGCAGCCTTTGCGTAGTGTGACTGATAGAGAAAGAGGTGTTATGATGTGCTTTGGTACGTAATTATTATAAAGATTGTATATATGGCTTTTTACTGTATTACTCGAGAAGGAGAATCAAACTCAAACAAATACCTAAAGGCAGCATGTAAGAAACGTGGTATTGAGTATGTTGAATTGTATGGAAAGACATTTGATTATACGCAAAAGATTCCATTAACAAAAAATGACCTGTTATATCGAGTCAGTACTGGAACTTCTGAACGAATACTAGAAAACTACCTCGTTGATGGAACAGTGACCACATTTTATCAACATCAATTCCCAGTACGTTTTCCTGGAATACCTGCGCATCAACGGAACGATATTTCTATACCGACCACTATTATGTTCGCCGGAGCGGATAGAAAACGATTGAGTGCGTATGTTGATCATCTTGGTGGATTCCCTATCGTCATAAAGGTGACAGGCGGTAGCCATGGGATTGGAGTCATGAAACTTGATTCTATGTCTTCCTTACTTTCTGTTGTTGATTACCTGAATAGCAGGAATGAAAGATTTATTTTACGTCAATTTATTGATGTGCGTGGTTCTGCTCGCCTTATTGTTCTTGGAAAAAAAGTAGTCGATAGTTATGAGTATCTGACAGGCGATGATGATTTTCGAAGTAATGTTGGTGAAGAGCCAACCGTTGTGAAAAAAAAGTTTTCTGTAGAAATTCAGAAAACGGCAATAAAAGCAGTTCAATTAATCGGTGTTGAATTTGGAGGTGTGGACATATTAATTGATAGTGATGGTAAGTATTATGTTGCTGAGGTTAATTATCCTTGTTACTTTCCACGTGCGCAGGGTTTGACTGGAGTTGATACGGCGGGCATGATGGTTGATTATTTGGTGAAAAAGAGTAAACGTCGGCGATAATTACATTGACTTTTGGCTCGCCACGGCATACAATTCACGTACTATGCCGAAAAAAAGTACAAAACAACCAAAGAGTTCATTTGCAAAACAGTTTGAGGAACTGGAGCATATTGTTGCCTCGTTCGATGATGATGATTTAGATTTAGACGTTAGTTTGAAACAGTTTGAAAAAGGGTTACAACTTGCAGAGGAGTTGAAAAAAACATTAAGTGGGGTTGAAAATAAAATTGAAACGTTGAAACAAAAGTACGATGTTGATCCTTCATAGTGTTGTGCCTGTATGAAAAATGTATGTATTTTAAGTGGTCGTGAAAATTGGAGAATAGCATCGCCGTTTACCGTCGGAGATATATATGATAAAAGCTATCAATTATTTTCTGGGCTTGCTGCTCAACGTGGAGTAAAGTTGTATCTTGTCGGACATGCATGGTACGACTCGAAGAAGAAAATTTTCAAACACGGGTGGACGTTTGAACATGGTCAATGGAAAATGTGCAAGAAGATTCGACCGAATTTGATTCATGATAAATTGTTTTCTAGTGCTTCCTTACGCTTGCCGTATATTGCTCAGCGCATACGAGACGATTATCCTGTATTAAATGATCCTGAGTTTGCATTACTTATTGGAAATAAATTTTATTCTAGTCTATTGTTTCCAAAGTACTCAAAAGCGTATCATCGGGCTTCTACCACAAAACAGCTCCGTGATGTTATTGCAGCTATGAAGGGAACGCGTATTGTTATTAAAGAAGAATATGGAACAGGAGGCAAAGCTGTTCAAATTCTGAAGCGGGCCGAAGCGAAGGCACTACAAGTTACGCGACCTGTTATTGTTCAGGAGTTTATTGACAGCTCGAAAGGGATACCAGACATTGTTCAAGGATATCACGATCTTCGAATCACCTTTGTTGATGATAGATTAATATACGGTTATGTGCGTACACCAGCACCTGGTTCTTTGTTGGCAAATGTTGCACAAGGAGGAACTATGAAAATTATTGACACAAAGAAACTTCCGCAACAGATCTGGCCTCTCGTTGATGAGGTATTGAATAGATTACAGTATTTTTCTCCGAAGATTTTTGCGATCGATATATTGTTTGATACGAAACAACAACCATGGATTGTTGAATTAACACCAAAGCCAGGAATATTTTTTGACGCGGATCAAAAAAAGTGGCAACGTCAATTTTATATTGCAATGATTAATTCGTTTAAGCGTAATGCAGTGTAAATTGTATGGGTAGCCCATTAACAGTATACAAACGAAATGCAGACGATCTTCTAGGTGATCTGCGCCTAGTGAGCCAGATAATAGAAATAAATAATGAGGAGCGAAAGCATTTTGAACCTACTGCAGGTAGTGATATTCTGTGCCCAGACAGTAGTAAATCGATCCATAGGACCGGTGGTGTGATCATTGAATTACATGCTCGGACTGGCTTCTATACCCATCTATATCCCACTATTGGACGGCAAAATAATGTTGTACGAAAAGTCATGAAAGCAACATTTTCTTAATAAACAGACGATGAACAAAAGAAAAACATTTATTATTGGAAGTATTATAGGTTTCATCGCAATGGGCTTTCTGACAATGTTCTTTTTTGATGTCATTGCACCCTCGCAGTATACAGTGTTGTTTGTTGGTTCTGATCAACGAGGAACAGAGCGAGCACGTTCAGATGTTATGTTTATTGTTACTATTCCAAAAAAAGCTGATGCGGAGCCCTTCTTTTTAAGTATTCCACGAGATACGAAAGTGGAGCATGAAGAGTGGGGCCTCCAAAAGATGACTCATTTTTATGTTCTGGGAGATCGCCCTGATGATGGAAAGCTACTCGGGAATATCGATTTGACGCGTACAGCTGTTGAAGATTTATTAGATATTAAAATTGACGCTACTATCGAAGTGACGTTTGAAAGTTTTGCGGAAATTGTTGATGTCATTGGTGGAGCGTCTGTTTCTTCTCGTGCGAGCACAGGTCAAAAGTTTGATGGAGTGGATACAGCTGCGCTCACTAGTGGTGCGTTGTCAGGAGAGGAGGCACTTGTTGTTATTCGAGATCGGTTTACTGGAGGGCGATCTGATTTTGATCGACAGGCTGATGCACGCGAAATCCTTCGTTCTTTAATCACACAAGTTAAAGATCCAGCTGTGATAAAAGAAGTTCTCGCGTATTTTAAGGACTCTGATCAAGCGCGTTTGGACTTTAAGCAAACCAAGTTAATTCGATTTTTGATAGGTGCTGGTGTATCGCGTAAGGGGAAAGTTAGCATAGGTGAGATGAGTGAAGATACCATTCCAGGGCAAGGTGGGAGAATCTATACCCCTGATTTTGGAAAAGAGTTATACTACTGGATACCAGACGAGGAGGCTCTGCAGGAGCTGGTACAGGAACATTTCTAACGATTTCTATTTACATGTTTAGAGCCTCGCCGTTTAAATTGAATATGTTTGACTTGTGCCCACAGCAGTACAAGTTTCAGTATATTGATACATTAGACAAGGAATACAAGAAGCCAAAGCCGTATCTGACGATGGGTGCACATGTTCATAATGCACTGCATGATTTTTATACTCAACTAGAACCAGAGGATAGAAATTATGAACAATTAGAAAAGATTTTACGGCGTCGATGGACTGAAAATCGTACAGGGTTTAGTAGTCGCGAAGATGAAGCAAAATGGGGAGTGAAAGCATTGAGCATGTTGCGTCTCTATATACATCGAATGGATCTCAACGTGACGCCAGTCATGCTGGAAGATTATTATGATATGGATGTTGATAATAATCTCAAGATTCTTGGACGCATTGATCGAGCAGATGAACTTGAGGATGGAACGTTGCATGTCATTGATTATAAAACAGGGAAATACGATCCTGAGACTGTTTCCGATCTGCAACTTGTGTTATACGGCTTGATTGTATCTGCGAATGAGAAGAAGCCTGTCAGTAAAGCAAGTTATTTATATTTGAAGACAATGGAATGGCACACTGTGGACATATCGCAAAAGGAATCCGATGTTGCAGTTCAACATGTTCGTGAGCGTGTTGCAGATATACAAAAGGAAAAAGAGTTCGCTCCACAACCGAATGAGTATTGTAAAAGTTGTGATTATTTATCAATTTGTCCTGCAAAACAACGCATTGAATTGTTGCTTGAGGACGGAACAATATAACAAGAAACTATGAGTGATATTCCCCCAATAATTGTATTCGATATAGAAACTCAAAAAACATTTGATGAAGTCGGTGGTTTTGACAATAAAGAACAGTTGGGTGTTTCCTATGTTGGAGTATATTCATATTCACAAGATACATTTTTTGGTTTTTTTGAGGATGAGTTAGAAAAGCTAGAGAAGATTATGGAAATTGAACGTCCAATGCTCATAGGATTCAACTCTATTAACTTCGACGTTCCGGTGTTACAGCCATATTTTAAAAATCTTGATCTCTCAGCATTACCGCATTTGGATATATTAAAAGAAATAGAGAAAGATCTTGGCCATCGACTGAAGCTTGAAAGTGTTGCGCAAGGAACTTTGTTTGCTGGGAAGTCTGGTAACGGCTTAGATGCCATCAAATGGTACCGTGAAGGTGATTATGAATCGCTGGCAAAGTATTGTTTGGATGATGTTCGCGTAACACGAGATGTGTATGAATATGGAAAACGACATGGGTTGTTATATTATCCCTCTGGAGGAGATAGAAAGCCGATTACGATCAATTGGGGAGAACCACCTTTGATTTTGAAAAAATTACAGGATGCATTTAAAAATCATGTGCAATTGGATATAGAATATTTTGAAGTTGAAGATGGCAAAAAGGAAATAGTGAAGAGAAAGATTGAAATACTTTCATTTGATGGTGATAAGTTTGAGGCGTATTGTCATTTATTGCACAATAAAGCTCGTTTTTTTGTCAGCCAAGTATGGAATATTGAAGAAACAGGAGAAACCTTTGCGCACCAGGAGAGTTTGTTTTGATTAAAAAAAGACCGATGGCACATATTTCGCCAAGGGCCTTTTTTTATAACACTGATACCAGCTGTGCTGCGAGTCGAATTCTGCGCATGAATGTGGGTTTTACCATTTCCTTCTTTGTTGATGAGCCGAGGTTGTTCCTTGTGGAACGTTGTACAGGAATATTTATGGTATTAATTACTGCTTTGATGCTTGGTCCAAATAATTCAACAAGTACGCGTGTTGGCATGTTGTTGAATTGTCCTGCAGTATGAATTCCAAGGTCGTGTAGTACTTGGGCAGTGCGTCTTCCGATTCCAGGAACAAATTGTACGGGTGTGTTATGGGCGAATGACATATATTTAGTATTGGCGAATGATTCCTACTACTTTTCCTTGAATGACAACATTTTTTACTTTAATAGGTTTGTAGTTTTGATTGCGTGGCTGTAATCGAATGTAATTTTTTTCCTTATGATATTCTTTGAGTGTTGCAGATCCATCATCGAGTAGTGCTACCACAATATCTCCATCACTGGCATAGTCTTGTTTCTGCATAACTACATAGTCTCCATCATCAATCAGACTTTCGACCATTGAGTCACCTTTCACCTTGAGTACAAAGCAGTCTGGTCTTCGTGCGAGTTCTCTTGGTACTGTTAACATCTCAGTTCGATCTTCAATGGCTTCAATTGGATAACCTGCTGTGATAAGGCCGGCAATGGGTAATTGGATCGAATCGCCCTCAAGGAATGTTTCATCCTCATCTTCGTTGTAATCTGTTATTTTGATTGTTCCGTCATCTTTCTGAATAAATCCATGCTCTTCTAGATATTCGATGTGTTCATGGACGGTTGCGGGGGATGATAGGCCAAAATGCTCTGCGATTTCTTTTAATGTTGGTGCATATGACTTGTCCTCGATGTAGTCTTTTAAAAAGGAGAGTATTTGTTGTTTCTTTTTTGGTAGTATTTTTGTCATATTTGTTTGGTTATCGTTTGATGTTGTTACAGTACCCGAAGAAAACCCGAACGTCAAGTTGAGCTTGTGGATAACCGAACAAAACCCGAATTGTATTCGTGTTTTTTTGGATAATGTTTGATAGCGTTGGTGAAGATTTGACGTTTCTTTTGATCATATATAGTAGTCTCTTGCAAAAGAGTTAAAAATATGGTATGATTTATTCATGGAAAATGGAGAGAGCTACTATTTTTTTAGTTTGAGTGCAAAGAACATTGTGGCAGCGATTTTTTTTGGAACCGCTGTTTTTTTGTTTTTTTCGTCCTCGGTTTTGGCCGCAACACCAGTATATGATACCTCCAGTGTCTTAGTTCAATACGAAGAAGGTGTTTCACCGCATAGTCGATACAATCATGAGAATATTGGTACGGCAGAAGTTGTCGTAGAGAAGGAATTTGGTATAAGCACAACATCTTCCCAAGAACAATGGAAAGTGAACATTGATGATGGTGCAACAATTGAAGAAGTAGTAGCAGAATTCGCATCAGATCCAACTGTTGAAGTTGTTGAACCAAATATGATTCGGCGCATAGCAACAACACCGGATGATACGGATCTTTCTCTCCAGTGGCACCTTGTAAATACAACGGGAGGAATTAATGCCGAAGCTGCATGGAATACACAAACTGGCTCTTCTGATGTGATTGTTGCCGTCATTGATACAGGTGTTGATATGGATCATCCAGATTTAGTTGGAAATTTTTGGGTCAATGTAGGTGAGATAGCTGGCAATGGTATTGATGATGACGCAAATGGATATATTGATGATGTCAATGGATATGATTTTGTTGATCTCACAGGTGATCCAAATCCAGATCCAGATGGTGTTGATAACGATGGATATGGTGGCGCTGATACAGGCGTTACACATGGAACGCATGTGGCGGGTATTATAGGTGCAATAGGAAATAATACACTTGGTATTTCTGGTGTGGTGTGGGATGTTTCAATTATGGCATTGAAAGCACTTGATGATGAAGGCTCTGGTACTGATGCTGCTATTGGTGAGGCTATTCGATACGCAACAGATAATGGTGCAGACATTATTAATATGAGCCTTGGCGGTTATGGATCTACAACTATTTTACAGTCGGCTACTGAGTATGCTATCGCCGGCGGAGTGCTAGTGGTTGTTGCAGCAGGTAATGATGGGACGAGCATTGATGATGATCCATTTTTTCCGACATGCTATGACAGTGTCCTTGGTGTTGGTTCTACGACGGTTGATAATGAAGCTTCATCCTTCTCTAACTTTGGAACGTGCGTTGATGTGTCCGGGCCTGGTTCCTCGATCTATTCAACACTATACACAAATGATGCCGCTACTGGTTTTACTGATGACTATGGATATATGTCTGGAACATCAATGGCCACTCCTGTTGTAGTTGGTGTTGCAGCTTTAGTAAAAGCATCAAATCTCGCGCTTACCGATACGCAGCTATACGATATTGTTGTTGATTCGAGTATTGATATTGGTCTTGCGACTGAATATGGAGCTGGCCGTGTGGACGCTGAATCTGCCTTGAGTAATATTGATTTAGCCAATCGTCCATCGAAACCAGCGACAATAATAGCGTTCACTGATTCGACAAGTAGTAGCACGGTGAGTGAAGCAACAAGAACAAACGAGCAGACACCATATTTTAGTTGGACTGATTCGACAGATGATTCGGGAATTGCGGGATATTATGTATATTTTGGCACTAATCCAGATGCTGATCCAGTAACTGAAGGTGTATTGCAAACAACAGTAACATTTGAGTCGGCAGAAGTTTCTGGTAATAGTGTTAGTTATTATCTTTTGATTAAGGCGATTGATATAGAAGGAAATGTGTCGAGTAAGTCAGCAAGTTTTGAATATATTGTAGATACGATTGTGAAGAAGCCGACAAAATTGACGATTGGTCGTGTATCCAATGGTATGCTTGTGTCATGGAATAAAGTGAAAAATGAAGACGTAGCAAAATATATCATTTTTAGAAAAGTTGGGAAGGGGAAATTTGTGAAACTTGCGAAAGTGGGTAGCAAATCAACATCATATGTAGATGTAACAGTACGAAATAATGTCAATTATCAATATAAAGTAAAAGCGATTGATGATTTCAAAAATTCACAGTTTTCAAAAAAGAAAAAAGGAACATTTATTGCTCGTGATCGCGTTGTGATCGCTCCAGGTCCAGGCGCTGGCACAGTGATTGGAGTGTATAATACGAAACGAAAATTATTTGAACAAACCTGGTTTGCATTTGGTGGTAATTTTCCGTACGGTGTGGAATTAGCTGTTGGTAACTTTGATAAAGATCGCAAAGAAGAAATTGTTACGGCAGTGGCATCTGTGGGTGCACCAGAAGTACGTGTGTATGAAGCGAACGGTAAACAGAAATCGTATTTCTTTGCGTATGACCGCAGCTTCACCGGAGGAGTTCGTGTGGCCGCAGGTGATTTTGATAATGATGGACGTGATGAGATTGCGACTATACCTGGACCGGGAGGAGGACCACAAGTGAAAATATTTGAAATGGACGGAAAATTGATTAAAAGTTTTATGGCATTGGATGGCAATACCAATGCTGGAGCAACAATTACTGCAGTAAATTGGGATGGAAAAGGAGCAGATGAGATTGCAGTGGCACCTGGTGATGGTGCAGAGGTGATGGTGTATAACGCATCAAGCGGATCGAAGATTACGAGTTTCATTCCATATGGTTCATCTTTTAATCAAGGCATGCGTATGAGCGCTGCAAAATTGAGTAAGAAGAAAAATGCGCAATCTGTTATTACTGTACAGGCAGATGGTTCTTCATTTATTCAAGCATTTCAACGATCCGGTAGCAGTAGTGCGTCTCAGGTTCAACCAGGATTTTATGGATTCGTTCAGTCCTTTAATGGCGGTTCGACGCTCAGCGCAGGAGACCTGACACAAGTCGGAGCGGATCGCATCATTGTTGGTAGTAATGGTGGTCGACAATCAACAGTACAAATTTATACCAATAACGGTAAAACATTAAAAGATACAATATTTCCGTTTGGTGGCGCGACAGTACCAGTAAATGTCGCTGCTGGATGGGTGTACTAATACTATGTTGACCACTACATTTGGTCTATGGGTATTCGTCTTCATTGCTAGTGTATATGTATTAGTGAGGGCGGCAAAGTATTTCACGACCGCATCTGAACAAATTGGTAAGGCATTACATCTGCCAAATTTTATTGTTGGCACGGTTATTGTTGCTATTGGTACCTCAGCTCCAGAGGCATTTACTTCGCTATTTGGGACGGTCGCGGGTGAGTCAGAGTTTTTGGCAGGTACGGTTATTGGAACAGTTATGGCGAATACATTATTGGGGTTAGGCCTGGC
>Ga0100387_10003494_pt1 | contig 13109 bp, 10 predicted proteins | sample CryGeymeta201511_FD_81547 | JGI IMG/M metagenome (GOLD analysis project Ga0100387, IMG submission 81547) | Groundwater microbial communities from Crystal Geyser aquifers in Utah, USA - Crystal Geyser metaG 2015-11 | ecosystem: Environmental > Aquatic > Deep subsurface > Groundwater | place... | reverse complement strand
GTATGGCTCCAATATCTGCAATATTGCCCTGATCCTCGGGGTGTCTGCCCTGATCAACCCAATCATGGTGCATTCGACGGTATTACGCAAAGAACTGCCGATACTGACACTCGTGACCATTCTCACCGTGGTCCTTCTCGCGGACCTTGATTTAACAAGGCTCGACGCTGTTATCCTGTTGCTGGTATTTGGTGGCCTGATGGCATGGACCATCTATCAGGGCCTGAAACGAAAAGCAGATACGTTGGCCAAAGAGGTTGAGTCTGAAACCGCCGAAAAAGAGATGCCGATTAAGCGAGCTGTTTTCTGGCTTGTTGCCGGGTTACTGCTGCTCATTGCCAGCTCCCGAATCCTCGTTTGGGGTGCCGTCGAAATTGCACAGATATTCGGTGTCAGCGACATGATCATCGGTTTGACGATTATAGCGGTGGGCACCTCTTTGCCGGAGCTGGCTTCATCGGTCATTGCCGCCCGTAAGGGTGAGCATGATATCGCTCTGGGAAACATTCTTGGTTCCAATCTGTTCAACACGCTGGCCGTTGTCGGTATAGCCGGAACGATTCATCCTTTTGCAGTGGAGCCTGAAACGCTCTCCCGGGACATGGTCGTTATGGGGGCTTTGACTGTTTCACTTTTTCTGATCGGTTTTGGATTCAGAGGGCGTCAGGGACGTATAAATCGTTTCGAGGGAACAGCACTTTTACTGGTTTATGTGGGCTATACCGCATGGCTGATCAGCACGGTAATGGCGGTTCAGACATGAGTTGTAAAACACACCGTCGGGTATTCAATCGGGAATCGAACCCACGTCCGTTCTCTGTTTCGGGATTACGGCTTGCGTAGCAAACGGAACGCGAGCCGCAGGCGAGTCCCGAAGGGATGCTACTGCGAAGCAGAGCGCAAAATGTAGAGAATTAAATTTCTCTCGGGGTCCGGCAATCTGATGGGATTGGATGTCACGTAAAGTGTTGAATCACCGTATTTTCTGGATGTCTTTCGTTTGGGAGAATGGGTTGGGGGAAGGCGCTGTTCCCTCCATCAATCAGAAAAGGCAAGTAGAAGGCAAGGTTGATGTTGAGCAAATAGAGGTAATTCTCTATCCGACTCCCCCTTCACTCGCGCTCACACTTTCACTCACGCTTCTGAGCACTGCTCACTTTTTTATCAGCAAATTTCACGTTCATTTTTTCAAATTCCCCCCACTTGAAAAACATAGTCCCCTGCCCCATAATGAAAGTATGAATGATGCACAGGAATTATTTGATCTCAACCAACTTGGGGAACTGACTTTTGCCGTATTCCTTTCTCGTCCCAATCGTTTCGTGGGAGAAATTCTGGTAAATAAACAAACCGTCACATGCCACATCTCGGACACCGGTCGTCTGAAAGAGATTCTGACAACCGGCCGGCGTATCCTGGTAACAAAGAATCCGCTCCACCTGAAAACTGATTATCGGCTGATTGCCTGTGAGATGGATGAATGGGTGCTGATCAACACCGCCATCCACACCCACATCGCCCGTGCGGCAATCCGAAAAGGGGTACTTGGCTTTGTACCTGAAACGGTTAGGCCCGAAGTAAGGGTGGGAAACAGCCGGCTGGATTTCCTTGTGGACAATCATCTTTTTGTCGAATTGAAAGGAACAAACCTTGTGCTGGATTCCCAGTGCAGATTTCCCGACGCGCCCACCACCCGGGGACACCGCCACCTGGAAGAACTGATTCAATTAAAGAAAAACGGAAAAGACGCCATGATCCTGATTCTCGGCTTGCGAAACTGCCCCTGTTTTGCGCCAAACCGGGACATGGACCCCGCTTTTACTGATCTATTTCAGAAAGCACTGAAATCCGGCGTCCAGTATCGGGGATTTCGGATAAAACTGGACTTGCCGTCCGGCTATGTCCAGTTGAGTGGAGATTTACCCCTTTGCCGGGAGGTTGCCCATGATTAAGCAAGTGGAAACCTTCCTTCAGTACTTGAAAGAACACAAAAACTACTCTCCCCATACAATCCGTAATTATCGGATAGACCTAGACCAGTTCTTTGAGTTTCTTGAGACATTTGAATTGGACATATTGAGCCTGGGTCGTGCGGAAATTCGAATGTTTCTCGGAGAACTCAAACGTCGGCATCTGAAAAAAACCAGTGTTGCCCGAAAACTGGCCGCGTTGAAGTCGTTTTTTCGCTTTCTCAAACAAAACCACTTGGTAGAAAAGAACCCGGCCGCTCTCGTTTCTTCACCAAAACTGGACAAACCGCTACCCAAATTTCTCACACTGATTGAAATGGACAAGCTTTTTGAAATTATCAACACCAACACCATGCTCGGACTACGCAACCGCGTGGTAGTGGAACTGTTCTATGCCACCGGAATGCGGATTTCAGAGCTTGTTTCCATCAAGATGAAACAGCTGGATCTGGATAACCAGATCGTCCGGGTCCTTGGAAAAGGAAAAAAGGAACGGATTGTCCCCTTTGGTGCTCCTGCTGGGAGATGGCTTCGCAAGTATATCGCCAAAAGACGGGAATTCCTCATCGAAAAGGGACACCTGGCTGAGGAACATCTCTTTGTCAACAAGGATGGTATCGCCATTTCCGCAAGGGGAGTCCGGGGAATTGTGGACCGATTCCTCTACCTCGCCGCCGACCGCCACGGACTGTCTCCCCACGCACTTCGCCACACCTTCGCCACCCATCTGCTCGACAACGGCGCGGATTTGAGGGCAATCCAGGAACTGCTGGGTCATTCCTCCCTTGCCACAACAGAACGGTATACTCACATTACCCACGACAGATTGTTGAAAATCTACCGAAAAACCCATCCCCATCAGAAGAAAGAATAAAAATGAAGTGTTCTGTTTTCTGTGTTCTGACCGGAAAGAGAAGGGAACCGGCCGCTTCCCTTTTCCCCTTGCACTCGTACTTTCTTATACCCCCCAACGCCCACGCATCCCGCATTGTGTTTTTAACACGGCTCTGGTAGAGTGTTTCTGTTTATCGACCGTCATGGAGGGGAGATGAAACGCAAAATAGATTTTGGGTTGCCGCAGGTTTTGCTTATTCTGTATCTAATTGAATTCACAGTGTTGGCTATTCAACCTTTTTCCCGGGAGGTCTGGATTGCAGAAAATGTGCCCATTGTGCTCATCGTTCTGGTTCTGGCCCTCACTTATCGGTACTACCGATTTTCCAACACCGCCTACGGGCTGATGGCCGTGCTGATTTTTCTTCATACCATCGGTGGCCACTTCACTTTTGAGCTGGTTCCATTTCAGTGGGTGACCGACTTATTTGGTTTTTCCCGGAATAATTTTGATCGTATTGCTCATTTCTCCGTGGGATTTTATGCCTTTGCCGCCTGTGAACTGGTGGAAAGAAAAAAATGGAGCCAATCCCGAATCCTGACTGCCCTTTTCGGTGTTTTCATGATATTCACTGTTGCCGCAGTCTACGAAATCCTGGAGTGGCTTTTTGCTGTGACGGCCGACCCAAAAGCCGGAATTGCCTTCCTTGGCAGTCAGGGGGATATCTGGGACGCTCAGAAAGATATGTTGTCAGACGGCCTTGGCGCTGTCACCGCCACAATTTTTTACGGATTCCTTCGCTGGCGAAAGCACTAAGACGGAACAAAGCCCCTCAGGTTACGTGAAAGACAAGCTTGAGGAAGTGCAAGGCGGGATTCAAACGAGATCGAAAAGGATCAAGTAATTCAAGACGCTCATTCTTTTTACCCGTTTTTCTCAATCAACAAACAGTGGGTCCACATCCGGGACAATCTGGACCTCACTATTTCGAGTGTTCTTCAGCAAAATGGGCATGGCACCCTTTTTGAATACACGGCGAACCGCTGCCCTGCTTTCGCCGCGAAGTAGAATTATGCGGCGGTACCGGCCTTTCAAGCGGTAGATTCCGGCTTTGAACGGGCCAAGAATTGCCACACGGGCCTCTCCTGCCTTCGACAGAGCAGCAGCCAGTTCCACTCCCTTTTCCCGAACCGCTTCCTCGTCTTCCCCTTTTATTTCAAGAGATATGAGATGAGCGAAGGGGGGATAGTCTGCCCTTTTTCGAAAATTCAATTCCTCTTTCGCGAAATCCGCAAAATTTCCACTTTTCAGGTGCTCATATGTTTTGTTCTCAGGCAGGTAGGTCTGTATCAGTACCCGTCCAGCCACATCACCACGGCCCGCCCGACCTGCCGCCTGCAGAATCAATGAAAATGTTCGCTCTGCGGAACGGAAGTCGGGGAATTTCAGGCTGGAATCCGCATCAACGACGCCTACGAGGGAAACACCCGGAAAGTGGTGCCCCCGGGCAATCATCTGAGTGCCGACGAGAATGTCAATTTCCCCTGCCAGCATCCGGTCATGAAGTTTCTGGAAGGATTTTTTTCCGCCCATGGTGTCCCGGTCGGCACGAAACATCTCCGCTTCAGGGAAAAGCCTGTGGAGTCGCTGCTCGACTTTCTGAGTGCCGAAACCTATCATCTGAATGAAGGAATCTCCGCAGGCCGGACATACATGGGGCATTTCCTGCTCCGTTCCACTAGTGGCAGCGAAGAGGTTTTCCGTCATAACCGGAGTGGACCGTCATCGTCACACTACAATGAGGGCATTGAACCACATAACCACATTTCCTGCACAAAAGAAACGGCGCATATCCTCGTCTGTTGAGAAAGAGGATGACCTGCCCCCCTCCCGAAACCGTTTTCTTGATTTCTGCCACAAGGGACTCACTGAATATGGTTTTTTTGCCCTTACTTTTCTTGAATTCTTCTTTCATATCTATCAGTTGAATTTCAGGCATAACCTTCTGTTCAACACGCTGCGTAAGGTGGGACATGCGGTATTTCCCAGCAAGGCCATGATGGTAGCTTTCGATTGTCGGGGTTGCGGAACCCAGGATCACACCGGCACCCTCTATTTTTGCCCGAAAGAGCGCCACATGGACAGCATTGTACCGGGGATGAGAAGACTGTTTATAGGAATGATCATTCTCCTCATCCACAATAATCAGCCCGAGATTTTGAAGGGGTGCAAACACGGCGGAACGCGTTCCCACCACTATTCTTACTCTGTTCTTCAAAATCCGGGTCCATTCCGACAATCTTTCGCCCCGACTGAGGCCGGAGTGAAGAATTGCGATATCGTTGCCAAACCGGACTTTCAGTCGGGATATGGCAGCGGGAGTCAACCCGATTTCCGGTACCAGATATAGCACTTGCTTCCCTGATTCCATAACCGCATCTGCCGAACGTAGATAGCATTCCGTCTTACCGGAGCCGGTCACACCATAGAGGAGATGCATTCCGGTAGGCGCACGCTGAAATTCTCCCAGAAAAGTCTGCTGTTCATCTGTGAGATGATATTGATTCAAAAAATGCCGATCCCCCTGCACAAGGGAACGAAAGTCCTGAAACAACCGCACCCAGCCCTTTTTCTCCAGTGCCCCGAATGTATCGTAACCGCATCCGGTTTCCTGGGCAAGTTCCGCGCAGAGTTGGAAGGGTTCACCGGTTGCGCTGACCATCCGTTGGAGAACAGCCGCCTGTTTGGGGGCTCTCTTTTTCAGCTCCTGGAGATCTTCCTGACCGGGAGAACGCACCAGTGCCACAGCACGTCGTTTCACCGTCTCTACCGGGCTGGTGTCGTCTTCCATCTCCCGGACGATAATCTCCAGCTTACTCAGTCGATCCAGTAATTTACCAACAGACTTTCCCCGGAACGCCAGCTTGATCGCCCGTTCTGCTTTCCCTTTTTCCCCGATGAAGGAAACCACTTCCAATTCGCTCTCTGTCAGAAAGAGAGGAACCCGGTGATTTCTGAGCCTGTACCGATATCCTTGCTTTTTCAACAAACCGGGCGGTAATGCCGCACGAAGGAGACTTCCCGCTGAAACAAAATAGTATGCGGCAGAAGTCGTTATCATTTCAATAAGACTTCGCGGAAGTGCCGGCAGCTCTTCCGACAGTGATTTCAGTGGTTTCAATTCCACGTTGGCAGGAGGCGTTTTCACCTCTTCCACGACAATGCCTTTCACCCGCTGATGACCAAATGATACCTGTACAATTTCTCCGATGCCCACTTCATCCCCGGGTTCAGCCCGGTAGGTGAACGCCGTATTCCAATCAGCCGACGTGATCACCTGAAAATACCGTCTTCCTTCCTCTTTCATCATGACAGCATCATACTACAAAGAGGAAGCAAGTTTGAGGTTGAGGTTGAGTAAATAAATAACCGCCCGTGTTCTGTTCTGACAGAAAAGACGGAGAAACCGGAACTGTCACGGGAACTTACCAATGACTATCCGTGCTTGTCCATTCTTTTCTTCTTCTTTCAGAACACGGGAAACAGGCGCCGAAGGCGAACAGAACATTTCTCCACTCTGACGCCCCACGCCCGCATAACGTCCACTCTCACCCTTTTCTGTGTTAAAATATCCCCGGAGGAAACCGAATGGGAAACAGGCGGAAATCTCGTGAATACTCGCTTCAACTTCTATATGCCAGGGATGTGACCGGCTGGCAAATGGAGGATATTTCTCCAATTTTCTGGAAAGACCGTTCGGCCTCTGAACAAACCAAGAGCTATGCCGTCAATATTGTAAACGGTGTTCTGGGTCATGCCACCGCAATTAACACATCAATTGAACAAAACTCCAGCAACTGGAAAATCACACGGATGTCATACGTTGACCGTAATATCCTCCGAATTGCCGTGTATGAATTCATGTATGAAGATTCTCCTCCGGTTGTTGTAATCAATGAAGCCATTGAATTGGCAAAACGTTACGGAGACGGGGAGTCCGGTCAGTTTGTCAACGGCGTCCTGGATGCCATACGTAAATCGCTTCCGGCTCGGAATGTCTAAGAATAAAAATCACCGGCCTTTCATCGTTTTCCTGCTTGCCCTTTCAGTTTTTTTCGGTACGACTTCGGCTATCGGCTCCGGGATCATGGGAATACAGCAGGCTGAGTATCGTTTTATGCCACCCGCGGCTATTCTGCCGTACAGGAATGCCGGGTACCAAATCAAAGAATCTTCGGATGGTATTATCCATGTGAAAGTCAATGCAACTCCACTCAGAAATAGTACCCCCTACCCAACCGTAATTGAGAACAAGCCAGCACGCGCGCTCCTTGATTCAGGGCAACACCCACACCTTTCGGCGGCATTTCGGGCAAAAACCCGCAAGCTGGTTCAGCCCTGCCGTGGTTATTTTCAGGCCGTATCCGTTATTCTTAACTGGATTACCCGTCATTTTCACTATCAACTGCAGATCAAAAGCCCCCTTGATGGAGATTGCACGGCGGCCGCGCAACTGGCTGTTCAAATGCTCTCAGAGGCTGGCATCCCGGCACGAACCGTAATTGGTATAGTGGTGGAATCAAAGGATCATGTTTTGAGTGGAAAGGCTCTCCATTCTTTTGTTGAAATTTATTACCCTGGAACCGGATGGTTGTTCTCCGATCCCCTTTCCAGTTATCACTATGTCCCTGCAAACTATGTACTGCTTAATACCGCACATGCCTCCGATTATTTTGGTCTGACCCTGCGCACTGTGCGCCAACCGGCCCCCCTTGAATCTGTTGTCTCCCATGAGCATTCTCCAATTCCGGGCCGAATCAACCTGTTTCGTTTCAACTAAGGAGAAAAGATGGGAGACGACATAGACAATCTTCTGTCAGAGCTTACTGAGCTGAACGAAAACATCTATGGCAGTGCAAAAGATCTGAAGATTGCCATAGAAAATGACGGAAACACCATTCACGTCACTGGAGAGCTCTTCCGGGCCTTTCACACGATAAAGGGACTGGGGGGTATGAGCGGATTCAGTGCGCTCTCTCAATTTTCCCACTCAGTGGAAAACCTGCTGGACCGTATCCGGAAAGCTGAGCATCCCTGCACACTCTCAGTGGTTAATCTGCTGATTCTCTCCACTGAAATAATTGACCAGTTCATTGATTCCATTCAGACCATTGGGTCCGACGCAGTAGAAGAAACAGCTCTGGCTTCTTTTCGGAGGCAACTGACCGAAGAAATGGAAACTGTACCTTCCAGCAGGAAAGCAGATTCTCCCGAACTGAATTTCCTTCCACCTGGACTGGCGAAACAATTGAATGATATAGAATTGGCCCGGCTAAAAGAAAACATACGTCATGATAATCCCATCTATTTTCTGGACGTTTCTTTTCCCTTTGAAAGCTTTGATACAGGACTCAGAAAAATCCAAGACGGTATCAACCTGGACGGGGAAATCATTGCCACCCTTCCAGGAGATGAGACAGCCACCGATACCCATATTTCATTTCGCCTGCTGTTGGCCTCGCCCCTGTCGCCCGAGAAAATCAAAGAATTCGCCCCATCCTCATCTACCCTCTCTATCATCCATGAATCAACTCCCTCAAAGACTGAAGCACGAAAGCATAAAGCAAAATTGAACGATGAGGTTCGTCCCCCTGCCCCTACTCAAGAAACCGGAGGGGATCGAACAGTAAAGGTAGGGTTGAAGGAACTGGATTTGCTCCTTCAAGATATGGAGGAGATGGAATTACTCAAGAACCGGATTGAAGCTATACTTGCTCCCCTTGCGGGAACCGGCGAGGGAGGACATATTGTTCAACAGGCACGATTCCAACTGAATGTTCTTGAACGACGCATTTCTTCCTTCCAGAAACGAGTTATTCACTACAGAATGGTGCCACTGGCGTCCATTTTCAGACGTCTTGAAAGTGCCACAATCCGCACTGCCGCTGAACTGGGCAAAAAGATTCAACTGAGCCTTGACGACGGCAATACCCGGGTTGACAAGCAGATTACGGATGCGCTCGTAGAACCCCTGATTCACCTGCTCCGGAACGCGGTTGACCACGGCATTGAAGACCCAGGCCTTCGGAGATCTGCAGGGAAACCGGAAAATGGAACGATTCTATTGACAGCTTTTCAGCAGGGAAGTTCTGTTTTTATGGAAATTGCAGATGACGGAAACGGCATGAACCCTTCCACAATTTTGAAGAAAGCCGTGGCATCGGGTCTTGCGGAGAAGGATCGAAAGTACTCTGACAACGATATCCTGGATTTCATCTTCAGCCCAGGCTTTTCCACTTCAGAAAAACTATCAGATATTTCCGGACGTGGTGTCGGTATGGACGTGGTAAGAACAGAATTGCAAAAACTGGGCGGCACAATCCGCATCCAGACAACCGAAGGCGAAGGAACCCATTTCCATATGCAAATCCCTGTAACGCAGGCCATTTTGCCGGCATTTTTCATTTCATCCGGGGACACGGTTCTGGGCCTTCCGTCTCTCTTCGTAAAATCCATACAACCATACGAAGCTGAACGCTGTGTCTACGTTCAAAGCCATCTCTATTATCGATTCAATGAAGAGCCTTCCAGAGCAATCCATCTCCCTCGACTGCTGGGCATAGATGACCTGGAAACGGAAGTCCGAGTCGTCATTCACATTCATCATTTTGACCAGCTTTTTGCATTTCTGGTTGAAGATGTGATTGAGGAAAAAGAGGTGACAATCACTCCACTTAAGGGGAAACTCTCACAACTTCCCCTTTTTTCTGCAATCTGCAACTTCTCTGCTCAATCAGTGGGCTACATTCTTGATGTTCCTCAATTAATCTCGCGTTTGAGAGGCGACCATGAAACCCCTTGATTCCATTCTTTTGCTGAAATCCGGTCAGAGTTTATTTGGGATTGAGCTTCGATATATACGGGAAATTTCTTCCGATTTCTCCATATTTCCCCTTCCGGCAAAGTTGGCAAATATATCCCATCTGGCATTGCTAAGGGGCATCCCCTTCGCCGTTGTGAGCAGTGAATATTTCCTGCAGATTGAACACAAAGTCAGAGAAAAACTCGTTGTTCTGATTGGTCAGATGGGCATTTTCGTAGATGAAGCAGTCCAATCGATATCCCCGGAACAACTCTCGATCCAAGAAAATGGGGCAGAATCAGGAAATTCTTTTGTCAAACAAGTCGTCCAGTATCGAAATCGAATTATACCAATCCTGGATATTCAGGCAATTTTAAATGACCAGCCAGATTTTGAATTCATTTCAATTTAATCTGTTTCGGCAGATTTTGGCTATGGAGGGACTGGATCTCACAGAAAACGCTAGAGAAGTGTTCGAACTTAGAATCCAACGTTTTGCGATCCGTCATGGCCTTCCGCTGGATCAGCTTCCCTTTCTTCTGAAACAGGATGAAACCCTTCGAATCGCGCTGGCTGAGAGCCTCATAATTCATGAGAGCTATTTTTACAGGGAAGCTCACCACTTCACGACTTTGACGCGTCACCTCCTGCCGGAACGAATAACATGCACCGACCGCCCCATTTCTATTCTCAGTGCCGGTTGCGCTCGTGGTGAAGAGGCCTACTCTATTCGCATCTCTATCCTTGAAGCGTTGCCTCAAGTGAGCTCCCAGATTAAGATTACCGGAGTAGATCGCTCAAAGGAGATGATCGATGCAGCCCAAGTTGGCCTTTATTCTATTCATGCCCTACGGGAAGTGCCGGCTCGACTTTCTGAAAAGTATTTTGCGCAACAAATGTCCGATCTTTTTTCTCCAAATTCCGAAGTAAGGGAAGGAGTTGATTTTTTCCAGCTCGACCTGTTGAAAGAATCCTTGAACAAGGAGGTCTATGATATAATTTTTTGCAGAAATGTAATGATGTATCTTACAAGTGATGCAAGGGAAAGATTGAAATCAAATTTTGAGACCGCCCTGAAACCAGGTGGAAGTTTCTTTTTCGGCACGACAGAGGTCTTTTCCAATCCGCCTGTTACGCTTCGAAAGTCTCAATCAGGCAATTCTTTCTTCTTTAAGAAAGTAGGAGAATGCTCATGAACATCCTTCTCATTGACGATTCTGAACTGATACTCAGCGAATTATCCCTTTTGCTCAATCAGACAGGGAAGTTCTCGAGGATATTCAAAGCCCATGATGGAGAAGAAGGTATTCGTCAGACAATGTTGAATAAACCGGATGTGATCATTCTTGACCTTCAGATGCCCAGAATGGATGGGTTCACTTTTCTTCGCTGGTTAATGGCCAACCATCCCGTTCCCGTTATGGTATTCAGCTCTGCTGGAACGGACGAGAATATTTTCAAAGCCATGGAAATTGGTGCCGTGGATTTCATTCAAAAACCTGAAAATTATATTACAGGGGCATTTGCCAACCACTTTAACGAAAAGTTATCCGCAGTAATGCATGCTTCCATCCCCCTGAAACCAGGCTCTGTTGCCCGTCCACAAGCCCATAAATCTGTCAAGTTGAGTCATTCAGAAGTTCCTCGGTCCAATTTTGAAATTCTCGTAATTGGAGCATCTACAGGGGGTCCCACGGCAATTCAACGGGTTCTTGAAGATATTCAATCCTATGTAGATATTCCTGTAGTCGTATGCCAGCATATGCCGCGCAACTTCACTGGAGTCTTCGCCAACCGGTTGAATATGCTTCTTGATTTGAATGTAAAAGAGGCTGAAGATGGCGAATGTCCTCAAAAACAAACCGTTTATGTCGCACCGGGAGACATGCATCTGGAATTCCACGACAATGCGTTCCGGCTGGTTCAACCCCATTTGAATGACCGGTACATTCCCTCGGTGGATCGTCTTATCGAAACTGTCGTGGCTTCCTATGGGAAAAACACACTGGCTGCCATTTTAACTGGGATGGGAACAGATGGAAGTGCTGGCGCCTGTGCGGTACACGAAGCCGGAGGAACTCTCCTTGCAGAATCCCAGGATTCCTGTGTCGTATATGGCATGCCAAAAGCGGCCGTAAGCACCGGTTTTGTTGATCACGTTCTCTCTCTGGATGTCATGGGCGGCGAAATTGTCTCACTATTGCGCCAGATTGAACCGGAATAGAGGCCTTACTTTTCGCCCCCGCTTCCCGACTTCCATCCTCACTTTCGCTTTCTTCTGAGTTGCAGTAATGTCTCAAGAACTTCGAACTGGCCCACTTTGTCTGCTATATCCCTGTCAAGGACCCTGCGGTGTGTCTCTTCCAGAAGCTCCCGGATTTCTGGTCCTGACTGAATCCCGCGCTCAATAAGATCTTTTCCATTCACGTGGAACGGGAAATCCTTCAATGAAGTAATAAAGTCACTGATGGTTCGTTTAATCGCCTCATCCTCGAAATAAGCAAGGGCAAACAGCAGGATTTCCGGTTCCAATTCTCCAAGAATTTCAACTACCTGGGACCGTTTCGTCTTTCCTTTCCGATCAAAGAACATCTCCAGTCCCCGGATACACCCCCGGAAACGAAGCACTTCCCGGGTCAACAATTTTCCAAGAGAAAGCTTCTTGCATACTGCCAGTTTCTGGTCTGTTGTGGCATGGATCATCAGCGAAAACAGATAGAGAAGCCACTCATGAATGTCCTCGCGGAAAAGCAGCCGGTGCCATGCAACCACTGAATCTACATTGGTGACAAGATTTCTGGCAAAAGGATCCAATTTAATATCTCTGTGAAAGAAACGTAACCCTCCGATTTCCTCCAGATCCTCCATCACGATGGAAGCATTTCGTGTTGTGAACAATGCCTGGATTTCTTTCAAAAAGCGGTGCCCGGATACCTTTTCCACCACATCAAGAGAAGCTGCAGATTTCATCAAACTTAACGTTCCTTTTCCAATCCTGAACTTGAATCTGTGTTTGAAACGTATGGCACGTATCATCCGGGTGGGATCATCGATAAAACTGAGGGAGTGCAGCACACGGATGATTCCTTCCTTTAAGTCCCGACGTCCACCGAAGTAATCCACCAATTCACCAAATCCATCCCTGTTCAGACAAATTGCCATGGCGTTGATTGTAAAATCCCGTCGGTACAAATCATGAAATATTGTTGCGTTTGTTATGTCAGGTAAGGCACCAGGTTTGCTGTACACTTCGAAGCGGCTCGTTGCAATGTCCAGTCGCATTCCGTCCTGCGCAATCAGCACAGCAGTATTGAATTTTTCATGCTCAATGCAACGCACATTCAATTCTCCAGCCAGATGTTTCGCAAATTCGATTCCATTCTTATCAACAACAAAATCGAGGTCCAGATTAGGTTTTCTGAGCAGAAGATCGCGAACGAAT
>Ga0100387_10003483_pt1 | contig 13131 bp, 12 predicted proteins | sample CryGeymeta201511_FD_81547 | JGI IMG/M metagenome (GOLD analysis project Ga0100387, IMG submission 81547) | Groundwater microbial communities from Crystal Geyser aquifers in Utah, USA - Crystal Geyser metaG 2015-11 | ecosystem: Environmental > Aquatic > Deep subsurface > Groundwater | place... | reverse complement strand
CTGCTCGTCACCTGGAACGGCCAGGTAACAATCCAAACCGGTGAGTGACTGTGATTTTTCGAGCGCTTCCATCACCAACAATAGTCGCTCGGTTCCCGAAGCCCATCCAATGGCCGGAACCTTGCCGCCGCCCAGTTCTTCAATGAGTCCATCGTAACGACCACCGCCACACACAGCATCCTGAGCGCCCAACACATCACTGGTAAATTCAAAAGCCGTATGGGTGTAATAATCAAGCCCACGAACCAATCGGTCGTCCTGCTCATAAGGAATTTCAAGCGAACTCAGCAATTCGAGGACGCTTTTATAATGTCGCTCGGATGACTCATTCAGGTAGTCAACTAATTTTGGAGCATGGTCGGTCATGGCTTTTTCACCGGGGTCTTTGCTGTCCAGGATGCGCAGTGGATTTGTTTCAAAGCGACGCTGACTGGTTTCGCTCATTTCACCGAGGTTGGGGCGCAGAAATTCTCGCAAAACCTGACGGTAGGTCTCACGACTGGCCTCATCCCCGACACTGTTAATTTTTAAAACCACCGCGTCAGAAATTCCCAATTCGGTGAGGATTTCCCAGTAAAGTCCGATCGTTTCCACGTCAGTTTCCGGGAAGGGCGAGCCAATGGTTTCAGCACCGAACTGATAAAATTGGCGGTAACGACCTTTTTGCGGACGCTCCTGACGGAGCAACGGACCGTGATACCAAACCTTCGTTGTGGGCGCAATTTGCTGGAGATTGTTTTGAATATAACTGCGCACCACGGGTGCCGTGAGTTCCGGACGGAGCGTGATACTGGTGCCGCCTTTATCTTCGAAGGAGTACATCTCTTTAGAGACAATATCGGTGTCTTCACCCACACCACGGGCAAAGAGTTCGGTTTTTTCAAAAATCGGTGTGCGAATTTCACTATAGGCGCTGCGCATCATGACGGTTTGAATCACCCGCTCCAACGCCTGCCATTTTTCCGTCTCGCCGGGAAGAATGTCATTCGTTCCTTTAATTCGCTGTATCTTATCCGGCATATTTTTTCCTGATTTAGATATATTTAAAAACGCAATATTTTTTCACGAATTGCAGGGCTGCAATGTCTTGAGACGCTTTTTCACCTGGGAAAACTGCGGGGACTAGCCCTCAACCTCACCAACAATACCTTCGATACATACCAACGCTGCTTCAGCCAAGTCCGCCGGCACTAATACCATAACCTCATTCAGAAGGGTCTGGGAGTGTGTGCCAAATGTCGTGGAAAGATCACTGCGTTGCAGCGTACATGGAATTTCGGCATTTTCCAGAGCCTCTTTTACCATCTCAGCATAAGTATCCCCCGTCAACGTATATACGGATACCCAATCTTCCGATTCTGGTGTCTGCATGTCTGTCATATTGCCTCCATTGATTTTTTCATTACGCCTTAATTTAGTGTTTAAATAACCAATTTGAAAATTGACAGTCAGAATAATTCCCCATCCGGGTCAGAAATAAAATTGCATCCTGAAGGCACTGCTTTCATATTCAGGGTTCATGAGAAGCAATCTCCATTTTATGCGTATCCAGCTCCTGGTGTTGTTGTCACTGCTATCTTTAACCAATCTTATAAATGCCCGACCGTTCAACCTGGAGTACGAATATCGTGCGTTTAGGGCTCGGGGTGACGCCAAACAAATTACAACGAAGGCATTAAAATCGTACGAGTTGGTGCTCACAAGCGATTCTCTCGCCGGGCGGGAAACAACCAAACCGGGGATGTGGAAAGCAGCGCATTACCTGGCCAACCACCTCGAAGCTGCTGGCGCTTCGCCGCTTGAAAGCGCCCCAGGCTTCCTTAACCAATACCCGGTTCGGGTGAAAAACATCACACAGACTCCTGTTCTCGAACTTTCCACGGAGAGTGACACGCTCCGACTTTCTGACTCTGAGCAATTCAGATTTTTACCGATGTGGATTGATTCCGAAACAAAAGGGACGGACACACTCCTTTTTGTCGGGTATGGTATTAACGCCGATTCTCTGGGTTATAATGATTTTTCAAACATTTCAGTTAAAAATAAAATTCTGGTGTTCTTCAGCAATGAACCGGTTGATTCGCTCGGTGTTTCGCGGATTACAGGTCAATCGAAATCACCTTATGGCAGTGGTCGGGCTAAGCGCAACCGGATGCGCGAACTGGGCGCCAAGGGAACCATCGAAATTTTACAGGCCGACACGGCTCAGACCTTTACCGAGCAGACCGAATGGTTGACCCGATTTGCCAAAAGGGATCAGATGAGTCTTCCGGTTGATTCTGCGATAACACCGTTCCTGAGCTTTACCGTGAGTTGGGCTGCCATTGATTCATTTTTAATGTCGCACCGGGTCAATTTATCAGAGATCAAACGAAAGATTGATGGAACACTGAAACCACATTCATTTATCATGTCACAACGGGCGATTTACGACATTCATGTGGTGACAAAAATTGATACGGCAGTAAATGTCATCGGTGTGATACCCGGAAATGATCCATCACGAGCACATGAAGCGGTCATGATCACCGCACATTTTGACCATCTCGGAGAACATGACGGTAAAATATATCGTGGTGCTGACGACAATGCTTCGGGCACATCAGTGGTTATGGCTCTGGCGTCAGCTTTCTCAAAAGCCGGTCCGGGACCCAGAACCCAAATTTTTCTGTTTTTTTCCGGCGAGGAAAAAGGTTTGCTGGGGAGCAAGTATTACAGTGACCATCCCCTTTGGCCTTTAGCTGATGTGGTGGCAGAGGTAAATGTCGATATGATTGGTCGAAATGCTCCCGACTCGATTTTTGTCATCGGTTCTGATATGCTAAGCCATGATTTGGATGCAGTCGTACATACAGCCGCGCGCTGGACGAAGGGCATTCACCTAAACCTGAGGTACAATGCCAAGGACGATCCCAACCGCTTTTATTATCGCAGCGACCACTACAGTCTGGCTAAACACGATATTCCCTCGGTGTTTTATTTCTCTGGTATTCACGACGATTACCATCAAGTTACCGACACTATGGACAAACTTGATTTTGAAAAAATGGAGCGGGTTTCCCGGATGATCTATCTGGCGACCCGGACTCTCAACGCAATGAAAAACCGTCCGAGTCTTTATACGACGGACGCTGAAGTACATTGACTTTGACGAAAGGACATGAGAGAAATGGAAAAAATAATTGCTGAACTCGAACGCACTGAAACTGAAAAATTGGTGATCCAGGCAAAGGATTTCAAAGGTCATCAATACATTGATTTCCGGATTTATTATCTGGCGGATGAAGATCAATGGCGTCCCACCCAAAAAGGTGTTACGGTTGCACCTAAACTCTGGGAAGATTTTAAAAAGGGCGTGGAAGAAGCTGAAGCGCTTTTAAAAGCTGAAGGACTGCTATAACTCCCTGAGCTACAAACATGACATCAAAAAGGCTTCCCAACCGAGAAGCCTTTTTTTATTTCTACTGCACTGAAAAATCAGGTTTAACTGATTAACTTCGCTTCCATGGTAATTTCCGCTTTCAACAGACGCGAAATCGGACAACCCGCTTTTGCATTTTTCGCCGCTTCCTGAAATTTCCCGGCATCAGCGCCCGGAATTTTCGCTTCAACTGCCAGATGAATCGCAGTCACCGTCCAACCGGCATCCAGTTTATCCATCGTCAATGTGGCGGTCGTATTCAGGGCTTCCGGTGTGATGTCGGCTTTGCCCAACTCGGCTGAAAGCGCCATGGTGAAACAACCGGCATGAGCAGCGGCAATCAACTCCTCCGGGTTGGTTCCAATACCATCTTCAAAGCGTGTGCTGAACGAATATTGCGTGTTTGACAGAACCCCACTTTTCGTGGAAATCAACCCTTTGCCGTCCTTCAGATTACCCTTCCAAATGGCTGATGCGGTGCGTTTCATAAAATTTATTCCTTTCGATTGATGTTGAAATTCGGCAATAAGGTAATGAAAAATGAATGGAAGACATTAGTTATTGGATATTGAAAACGCCGCGTGTCTAGCTGAGGCGAGCGAAAGGGAGATCGAAGCTCGCACGGCGTTTTGTTCTTTGAGCTTTGAGCTTTGTTATTCCCCTCCCTCGGAGGGGTGGCCGAAGGCCAGGGTGGGTAAATTTTGAGTTGTGAGCTTTGAGCTTGGTCTCGTACGCATTCTCGGCTCTTTCATCTTTCTCTCGATTTCGAAAACCAGGTTGGCTGCGCGAAACCTGGTTATAACGCAATTACTCCGCCTGCCGCAACAGTTTAAGTCGCAATTGGCTCGCCGGTGTAAAGAACTGCCGATAAATAAACGCCAGTGAAATGACATTGGCCAGAGTCGCTGTCGTGATCCACATATACATGATCATGATCTGGTAACGCACAGCGATCAATGGATCAATTCCCGCCAGGATCTGACCCGTCATCATACCCGGTAATTGTACCAAACCTACCGTCATCAGTCCGTTGATATTGGGAATTAATGCTGCCCGAATCGCCTCCACCAAACAGTTATGAACAGCGATCCGAACGGGTGCCCCCAGGCTCAAAAGTGTCTCGATTTCATTCTCGCGATGCTTCATTTCAGCGATAAACCGGTTGGCCGTAAGGGTCATGGAATTCAATCCGTTGCCGATGATCATCCCGGCGATGGGTATCATGGCAAAGGGATAGAACCACGGCTGCACATCCATGATAAATTTCAAAATCGTTCCCAGGACGATCACCACCGTCACACCCAATGACCCGGTAAGAATCAGGTAATAGTACGGAATAGGCAATTTTTGGCGATGATAACCTTCATAACTGGCGATGAGAATCATCAGCACCAGCAAGCCCACCATGAAATACCAGTGCTCCTGTTTGAAGATGAAGGAGAGAATAAACCCCATCAGGGTCAATTGGATAAATGTCCGGGCGGTACCGATGAGCAATGTTTTTTCCAGCCCAATTTTCCAATAACGCATGACGCCATATGTCACCGCAATGAAAACCAGCGAAACGAGAACGTCCGGCCAGGTGATCACATAAAAATGGTTCTGCATGACCTAGTCCTCCGCTCCGTTTAAAAAAGATCGAACGACAGGCTGCTGAGGATTTTCAATTACGCTAATGTCTCCATCTTCCACCACTTCACCATCGATCAGAATGATGAACCGTTGGGCGAATTTTGCGGCCAACTGATGATCATGTGACACCATAATCACCGTTAATCCCAGCTCTTCCTGGACCTTTTTAATGCGCCGCAGGATGCGTTGCGCCAATTGCGGATCAAGATTTGAAGTCGGTTCGTCAAGTAACAGGACATTCGGATTATTCATGAGCGTCCGCGCCAGGGCCAACCGCTGTTTTTCACCACCGGAAAGTGATTTTGCCTCCCGGTTCAGGTCGTCAGCACTCAGACCAACCCGTAGAAGGTGCTCAACGAGTTCCTCGTCTGTGGCATTAAAATCCTTCCGCCATTTTTGAAAAATGAACAAATTTTCACGCACCGTACCAGCCAGAATAGCCGGTGTTTGAAAGACCATGCCCACACTGCGGCGCAATTCTGTGATGGGAAGCTCTAAGATATTTTCACCACGATAGCGGATTTCACCGGCCGAAGGTGAGTCCAGGCCATTAAACAATCTCAGGATAGTGGTTTTCCCGGCACCGGAGGGTCCCAGCAACGCAACAAATTCACCCGGATGAAACACCAGCGAGACATTTTTTAATATTTCCCGGTCATTCTCAATCCGGGTCGTATGGTCTAATTCAAAAATGGGAGTCTTTGTCATGAGTGGCCGAAAATAACCCAAAATTCCGAAAAAATGAGTCCGATCTACACCTGAACCAGCACGTGTTTTCCATCTGGTTCATCTTAATTTTCGCGACAAAAAAATAGAAACCGTCGAAACGAGGTTGAGCATAATGAGACATTTAAATACAACTGATTTCATGAATTGGTCCGGGCTATTCGATGAGGAGGAAATTCTCATCCAAAACACTGCTCACGATTGGGTGCAGGAAAGATTTTTACCAAACATTCGGAAGCATTATCAAGCCGGGACTTTTCCCATGGAATTGGTTCCTGAAATGGCTGAACTGGGATTTTTTGGTGCCAACCTGCCCGAGGAATTCGGTTGCGCTGGCGTGAATAATGTCGCTTATGGACTGATTATGCACGAGTTGGAGCGCGGCGATTCGGGACTGCGCAGCTTCGCTTCCGTGCAGGGCGCTTTGGTGATGTGGCCCATCTGGCAGTACGGCTCCGATGATCACAAGCAAAAATGGCTACCCAAGCTGGCGTCCGGTGAAATCATCGGCTGCTTCGGACTCACGGAGCCTGATCACGGCTCCGACCCCGGTGGTATGGTGACCCGAGCAAAAAAAGAGGGCGACAGCTACGTCCTCAATGGCGCTAAAATGTGGATTACCAATTCGCCTCTGGCTCACTTGGCACTGGTCTGGGCCAAGGATGAAACTGATGTGGTTCGCGGCTTTCTGGTGGAGCGGGGTACACCAGGATTCGAAACACCGGAAATTACCGGCAAACTGTCCCTGCGTGCCTCTGTAACGGGGGAGATCGTCCTGCAAAACTGTCGCATCCCGGCGGAGAATATGTTACCGAAAATTCACGGACTGCGTGGTCCGTTATCCTGTCTCACTCAAGCCAGGTATGGCATCAACTGGGGTGTTGTGGGAGCTGCTACGGCTTGTTATGAAGAGGCTTTGGATTATGCCAAATCTCGCATCCAATTCGATAAGCCCATCGCCGGATTCCAACTCACACAGCAAAAATTGGCCGAAATGGTGAACGAAATTACCAAGGCGCAATTCCTAACCCTGCAATTGGGTCGCCTCAAAGACCGTGGTGAAATGCAGCACTGGCAAGTGAGTCTGGCCAAGATGAATAATGTCCGCATGGCGATGGAGATTGCCCGGTCAGCACGGACAATTCTGGGAGCCAGTGGTATTGTTGATGAATATTCGTGTCTGCGTCATGCGAATAACCTGGAATCGGTTCTAACCTATGAAGGCACGCATGAGATTCACACGCTGGTGGTGGGAAATCAGATTACCGGAATTGAAGCATTTAGGTAGACGGAGCCTGGTTATTTGATACTTGAGCTTAGAAAGTCCCCTCCTTGGAGGGGTGGCTCGATAATCGAGCCGGGGTGGGTTTAATCAGGATTTCTTGCGTAAAATCCTTCCGATTCTATCGATCACTAGTGGCGATTCAGGAAAATCTTCCAACGAGAGTTTTCGCATTTCATTGATTGCCCTGCCAGTCGGATCCAAGACCGGACCACCGCTTCCCGGTTGTTTTATACCGATGACCTGCCCGGCTAAAAACCGACCGTTTTTATCAACCTCAATTTTCAACAAGGGTCCGTGATTGCCTTTGTCCCTCAGGTTGAAGCGGGCATATGTGCAAAAATTTCCCAGGCTGTAGGCAATCAATCGATCGTTGTAGAGTTCAATCGCTCTGGTAACATGCGGGCCGGAACCAAAGATCACATCCGCACCGGCATCAATCATGGCATGGGCAAATTGGTACACATTTCCCCGATTCTCACCTAAAAACCATTCTGTTTCACGCGTGACATGATCCGCGGAATCACCTTCGGCGCCACCGTGCATGGAGACAATCACGATGTCAACTTTCGCTGCCAGGTTACGGACAATATTTTGTGCTTCAGCAATATTGTGAATGCTCATGGTACCCTTGTTCGGCGAAAAAGTGCAGAACCCATAGCGGACACCATTTTTAGTAAATATTGTGTCGGGCCAACTGGCATAACCCGCATGATAAATTCCCACCCGACTAAGGTTGTACATCGTACTCGTACGACCTTTATCGCCAAAATCCCCGGAATGATTGTTTGCCAAGCTCATTAGATCAAATCCGGCATCAGCCAAATAATCGGCAAAAATGGTTGGTTGTCGGAAGGCGTAACACCGGGTGGAGTCATCACATGTCTTAGCAATGCCGCCTCTGTCAAGGAATGTACCCTCGGAATTTCCGAATGTCACATCGGCATTCCGTGTGATCGCCTGTAATGGTTCAAGCAAATTGCGTCCGGCTGGTGGTAAATAGCTCGCGTTGGGGAAATTCGTCCCCTGCATAATGTCGCCCACAGCGATGAGGGTAATGGTGTCTTTGGGGGTAGATTGGGCAAAAATGTTCGACAACAACAAAACCCATAAAAAAATAATAGTTTGCGTTTTCACCGTGGGCCAAGTTTAGAGAGATTCGGGTGACAAACAAGGAGTTTGAATAGGTATTGGAGGCTGTGAACTATGTTGGTTGTACGCTCAGGGGAACCGTCTTTGTACAACTATTTACGGAACCCAATTTAGTCCGCTTCGCGTCCGGAAATTGGTTTCAATTCGGCTGCGTATGGTCTGAATGCCCTTCGATCGTCGCTGCGCTCCGCCTCAGGGCGACCATTTTCCTTCACGAAATTCATTATCCGATTAAATCCGCATCAGCTGCAGCTAATTATAAATCTTGTCTGTGTTTGTCCGCGTTTACCTGTGGCAAAAAATCTTAAATCTGAATCCGCTCCAATAACCACGATTTGAGCTGACTGACATTGACCCGGATTTGCTCCATGGAATCGCGGTCACGAATCGTCACGGTGCCATTGTCTTTGGTCTCATAATCAATGGTCACGCAATAGGGTGTTCCGGCCTCATCCATGCGGCGATAGCGGCGTCCAATAGCAGCTTTTTCATCGTAAAAGACATTGAAATGTTGCTGCAAATCCTCTTTGATACTGGTGGCAAGTTCGCGCAAACCATCTTTTTTCACCAACGGCAGAATCGCGACTTTGATGGGTGCAATCCGGGGATGAAAATGCAACACCGTCCGCTCAGAGCCATCTTCCAAAGTCTGATCCTCGTAGGCGTCGCACATCAAAGCCAGCAGCATGCGATCACAACCAACGGAGGACTCGCTGATAAACGGGAGATATTTTTCGTTCGTGGCCGGATCCAGATATTCCATGTTTCGTCCGGAGAATTCCTGATGCTGGCGCAAATCGAAATCAGACCGGTTATGAATGCCCTCCAGCTCTTTCCAACCGATTGGGAACTTGTATTCGATGTCAAATGCCCGCCGGGCATAATGAGCAAGTTCGCCGGGTCCATGTTCATGGAAGCGTAAATTTTCCTTCGTCAGTCCCACCAGATCGTAAAAGGCGATGCGCTCGGCCATCCATTTTTCAAATTCGGCGTCCGATTCGGCGGGATTCACGAAATACTGCATCTCCATCTGCTCGAATTCACGCGTCCGGAAGATGAAATTTCCCGGCGTAATCTCATTGCGAAATGCTTTACCGATCTGGGCAATACCGAAGGGGATTTTCTGACGATAGGTATCTTTGACATTCAGAAAATTGACAAAAATTCCCTGAGCAGTTACAGGTCGTAAATAGATGAGCGCGCCCTCTTCTTCAACCGCACCCATAGTGGTTTTAAACATCAAATTGAACTGCCGGGATTCGGTTAATTCACCACCGCAACTCGGACATTCGCGCTTTTCGACATTCTCCGGAGAAAGTGTATCTTCACGAAAACGACTTTTACATTTTTTACAATCCACCAGCGGATCGGTGAAATTTGATACATGGCCGGATGCTTCCCACACCCGTGGATGCATTAAAATCGCGGCATCCAGCCCCACGATATTATCGTGCTTCCGCGTCATGGCCATCCACCACATCTCTTTGATGTTGCGTTTCAGCTCAACCCCCAGCGGACCGTAATCGTAACAAGAATTAATCCCACCGTAAATTTCGCTGCTGGGATAGACAAATCCCCGGCGCTTGGCCAGAGAAACCAGTTTTTCAAAACTTTCTAAAAGAGCCATGGCTGTCAGACTTTCTTGTCAATGTTGTTGGTTGGGTTGATTTGGGTTGGCTTGAAGCAAATTGAATCGAATCTACGACTGTTCGTTCGCGTCAGGTGTTGAGCCGGCTGAGGTGATTTTGTGTTTACACTTGGGGCAATACAAATAGTCACCCAGGGCTTTGGTAGATTTGTGCACCATAAAATTGCTCTCGCAATTGGGGCAGGATTTGGCAACAGGTTCATCCCAGGTCACGAAATCGCATTTGGGATAATGACTGCATCCGTAGAATACTTTTCCGCGTTTGGACCGGCGCTGGAAAATCTCACCACTGCAGCCCTCTTTCGGGCAGGGCATGATCGTGCTGTAAGGCTTGGTATATTTGCATTTGGGATAGGTGCTGCAGGCGTAAAATTTCCCGAACCGGCCACTGCGCAAAACCATCGGAGCACCGCAATCCGGACAATTCCCCAGCTCCTCCGTGCCCGCAGCAGAACCATCGTTAGGTGCTGCCGTTTCAGGATTTCCATTTTCATCCAAGGGATGGGTATTTTTGCATTTGGGATAACCCGTACACGCCAGGAAACGACCGAATTTACTCCATTTCACAACCATGGGTTTGCCGCATTTTTCGCAAACCTCTTCCCGCTCTTCAACTAAACCTTTTTTAATCTCAGAATAATTCTTGGAGCTGGATTCCAGCCAGGTTTCCAGATGCGAGTAGAACTGCCGCATCACCGTTTTCCATTCCAGTTCGCCGGTCTCGATTTTGTCGAGTTCAGTCTCCATCTCCCGGGTGAATTCCGTATTGAATAATTCCGCAAAATGGGTCGTCAGAAGCTGATTCGTCACTTTGCCCAAATCTGTCGGGTTCAGCTTCTTTTTTTCACTCACCACATATTTGCGCTCCTGAACAACGCTGATAATGGAGGCATAGGTTGACGGACGACCAATGCCCTCCTTGTCCAAAATTTTCACCAACGAACTTTCGGTGTAGGGTGCTGGCGGTTTGGTGAAATGCTGCTCAGGTTTCAGGGCATCGCAATCCAGACGCTCACCCGCCGTCAGTCCGCCGGGCAAACGGTTCTCGTCGCCCTCTTCCTTATCGGAATAGACTTTCAGAAATCCGGGGAAAACCAGATCGCTGCCTGTGGCGTGAAAGGTGTAATCGTCCCCCGCAAGTACATCAATTGCTGTTTGATCAAATTGGGCCGGTTGCATTTGCGAGGCAATGAATCGCCGCCAAATCAGATCGTAAAGTTTGTACTGGTCACCGGTTAATGAATTTTTTACCGATTCTGGTTCAAGCCCAGGATTGGCCGGTCGAATCGCTTCATGGGCATCCTGAACATTACTTTGGCCCGCTTTGCCAAACATCCGTGGCGATTTGGGCAAATATTTTTCACCATATTTTGCGCTGATCAAGTCCCGCGCCTGTCCTACGGCATCCCCTGAGACACGCGTTGAATCAGTACGCATATAGGTGATTAAACCAGTCGTTTCACCGCTGGGTAAGGTTACGCCTTCATAGAGCTGTTGGGCGATGGACATGGTTCGTTTGGTGGTAAATCCGGCTTTCGCAAAGGCATCCTGCTGTAGCGTGCTGGTGGTAAAAGGGGCATAGGGATTGCGTTTCACCCGCTTGGTCTGGACATCCTCGATGTGCCATTTTGCCGATTCCAAGCCTTTTAAAACAGCGTTCGTCTCCGCCTCGTTTCCGAGTTTCGCTTTTTCACCTTTTATCTTGGACAATTCCGCTTCGAATGTCACATCATTGGCGGTTCTCAAACTTGCGGCCAGTGTCCAATATTCCTCCGGGACAAAGGCATCAATCTCCGCCTGGCGTTCACAAATGAGTCGTAATGCCACAGACTGCACGCGACCGGCACTCAGCCCGCTATACAAAACTTTCCATAGGAAGGGACTGATTTTGAACCCCACCAACCGGTCAATCATGCGTCGTGCTTGCTGAGAATCAACCAGGTGCATATCCAGATCGCGTGGTTCTTCAATGCCTTTTTGGACGCCAGCCTTGGTTATTTCGTAGAATAGAATGCGGTGGGTTGGTTTGTTCAACGCACTCAAGACCCGACTGACATGCCAGCCAATAGCCTCACCTTCGCGGTCAGGGTCAGTTGCCAGGTAGACGACATCCGCCTTGGCGGCGGCGACTTTTAATTGTGTAATGGTCTTGGTCTTGCGCGGGAGATTGACATATAACGGTTTGAAATCTTCATTGACATTGATGCCCAATTCACGGGATGGCAAGTCGCGGATGTGACCCATCGTAGAGAGAACAGTAAAGCCCTGCCCCAGATATTTTTGTATGGTTTTGGCTTTGGAGGGTGACTCAACAATGACCAGGTTTTGGGTCATAACCTTTAATCCTTTCAACCCTGATCAGCCAGGGCGGGGAATAATATCATGCGGCACCACGTAAAACAACCCTGGAAACAACACGAGCAAAAATGGCAAAATGAGACGATGGATATGACAGCCAGAATCTTTTTGACAGAAGAAATAAAGAGGAATTTTACAATCAATCGCGCATCAGGCGATCAAATAGAAGATCCTGAAGTTTGTGACGACCATCCAGGATCACCCGAAGGAAGACGGTCTGGCTCCGGAGTTCGTAAATGATTCGGTAAACCCGACAATGGATTTCTCTGAATTGGGTCATTTTCAATTCGGATAATTCAGGGATCGTATGACCGCGATCTGGCAGGTTGGATAACGTATTCAGTTGCTCTGTTATCAACTCTAAAACTTTATTTGCCTCATCGGGAGAGCCGTTTTGTTCGATGTAATCCAAAATTTCCATGAGGTCAGTTTCCGCTGATTTGAGAATTTGTACCGAATAGCGTGGCGTTACTGATCTTGATTCCGACTGAGTTTTTCACGGACGGTTTGGATCGAAATTTCGAGTGGAGTGAATCCACCTTGTTCAATTTCGCGATTACCCTGAGCCAGAATTTTAAGCAGCGCCATAGTCTCTCTAGCTTGTTCGAATTGTCTATAATCCTGCACAACTGCCTTCGCTTCACCATTTTGAGTAATGATGTAGGTCTGATTTGTGTCATTGATTTCATCAAATATTTTAACGGCGTTTGCCTTTAAATAACTGATGGGTTTGATTTTTGATTTTTCACTCATTTGTGACTGTTCCTGAAGTGACTAGCCTAAATACAGACCAAAATAGTCGGGTCAATTATCAACCACAATGGCACTTTGGAAATTTCAAGATTGAGCCCCCTCCGAAAAGTCGCCTGTATAGGTCATGCAACATGTAATGGCATGGGAACACATAAAATG
>Ga0100387_10003482_pt1 | contig 13132 bp, 15 predicted proteins | sample CryGeymeta201511_FD_81547 | JGI IMG/M metagenome (GOLD analysis project Ga0100387, IMG submission 81547) | Groundwater microbial communities from Crystal Geyser aquifers in Utah, USA - Crystal Geyser metaG 2015-11 | ecosystem: Environmental > Aquatic > Deep subsurface > Groundwater | place... | reverse complement strand
CAGAGTATTCATGGATAACTACACTAGATTCAGGATTACCTAGATGAGGTCTACTATTATTCATTTCTGAATATTCTACCTTTTTACCAGTAAAAAAATAGAGTAATAAGATAATAATTATAATAACTAAAACTATCCAAAGATATTTTTTATTCTTCATAAATATATTTTTAGTAGCTAATATATTCACTAGTAATTAAAGCTTGATTTTCAAATAAAGCATCAGCATATTCCCAGAACATATCTTGTTCAGCGGCACATTCTGAAGCTTCAGCAGCAGTTCTAGAATAAGGATGTAATTGATCTAATGGATAATGACGATAAATCCAAACTACTTGACCATTATAATCATCAACTAATTGTTGTAAAGTAGGATGCACTCTTGAACAATATGGACATTGGTAATCAGAAAATTCAATTAATTTAATAGGAGCATTTATATCCCCAAGATAATGATCAGCTTCAGTCACTGGCTTTAAATTAGCTGCTCCTTCAGTAGGTAACTCAATTTCAGGTGCATCATCTATAACTACTTGTCTGCCGGCTAAGATATCGTCAATTATATCTTTGAAGGCTTCATAAGGATATGCGCCTTTAACTAAATATTCATTAACGTAGACTCCAGGAGTACCGGTAATCCCAGCACTAATCCCTTCTTCAAATTGACTTTGAACCTTATCAACGTATTTACTACTATCTAAACATTCTCTGAAATCTTTCATCTTAAGTTCTAATTTAGAAGCTAAAGAATTTTGATTATACTCTGTCTTATTCATACCAGGTAAACTAATTTTACCATCACCATTACTTACTAAAAGTACAAAAAAACCAATAGTCCCAACTATTAGCAAAGCAACAACTAAACCTAGGATAAAGGAGGATTTAGCTGAAATAACTTCAAAAAAGCCTTTCTTTTTCTTATTTTCATCAAACATAAGTAATAATATTAATGATTAAATGTTAATAAATTATACACAAATATCTTAAATATTACAAATTAGGATATCTTTTATGAAAATCTGTCTTTAACTGAAATTGATGGGCAAGATTAAGTATAGTGCTTTCTTTAAACGGAGCACCCATAAGTTGTAGACCAATAGGTAAATTAGTAGTAGATAAGCCAACTGGTATATTAATAGCACATAGACCAGTAATATTGGCACAAACAGTATAAATATCACATAAATACATAGTAAGTGGATCATTGTACTTCTCTCCTAACTTAAAGGCTGTAGTCGGTGTAGTCGGAGTAAGCAATGCATCTACTTCATTAAATATATCTAAGTATTCTTTTTGAATTATTTTTTGAACACGTCTTGCTTGATTATAATAAGCATCTTGATAACCAGATGATAAGACATAAGTACCAATCATTATTCTACGTTTAACTTCATTACCAAATCCATCAGCTCTGGTTTTTTCATAATATTCTCTTAAATCTTTAGTTTGCTTATTATTTATACCATACCTTACTCCATCGTATCTGGCTAAATTTGATGATACTTCAGCCGGTAGAATAATATAGTAAACAGCCAGAGCATGTTCAGTTGAGGGTAAGCTTACTTGCTTTACAATAGCGCCTAACTTTTCAAATTCATGAGCCATTTCTTTAATCCGTATCTCTATTTCCATATCCATACCTTTAACAAAGTATTCTTTAGGTATTCCAATTACTTTACCTTTAATATCTTTTTTTATCACTTCTGTATACTTCTCCACTTTCTTTTTACTCGTGGTAGAATCATCTTTATCTTCACCAGCTATAATCTCCAAAATTTGAGCGCTTTCTTCTACGCTATGAGTTAAAGGTCCAGCTTGATCAAGCGAAGAAGTCATGGCAATTAAACCATACCTACTTACTCTGCCATAAGTTGGTTTTAAAGCTGTTACCCCAGATAAAGCTCCCGGCTGTCTGACTGAACCTCCAGTATCAGTACCAATTGAAAAAACACCTAAATCACTAGCAACGCTAACCGCACTACCTCCCGAAGAACCACCCGGAACACGTGTTTTGTCCCAAGGATTAAGAACTGGTCCATAGGCACTAGTTTCATTAGAAGCACCCATAGCAAATTCATCACAATTATTCTTACCTAAGATTATAGCTCCTGACTCTTTTAATTTCTTTACAACAAAAGCATCATAAGGAGCAACATACTCTTCTAACATTTTAGAAGCAGCTGTTGTCACTAAACCTTTGGTCATAATTAAATCTTTGATACTACAAGGTACACCTTCTAATTTTTTTAACTTTTCACCTATCTTAATCTTTTGATCAACAACCTTAGCCAGTTTTAAAGCTTCCTTTTTATTTAAAGTTATATAACAATTTAAATCTTTAAAATTTTCTATACGAGTATAATAATATTTAACCAGTTCAATGCATGAAAACTTTTTAGTTCTTAAGCCCTCTTTTACCCGATTAATTGTTAAATATGATAGATCCATATTATTCAAAAACTGGTTTAGTTTTTATTAAATTCTTTTCTTTCTCTGGTACTAAATTAAGTAAAGCTTGCTGTTCTTCGTTAGAAGTACCTATTACCTCATCCTCTCTTAAACGACTATCTTTATCATCTTTAGCTTCAATCTCCTTTTTTATCTTTACTTCTTGTAATTTAGTAACATAACTTAAAATAGAAGAAATATCAGTTGTAAACTCACCTATTTCTCCTTCCTTAAGCTCAATTCGAGCTAATTTAGCTAGTTTCTCTATATCTTGCTTCTTAATACTCATATAATGCTTATTTTATCAAATATTACTTAAAATAGACAACCTAATAATAACCTTAAAACAAATCTCTGAATTCTTTTTCTGATAATATTGTAATCTTTAACCTCTTAGCTTTATCATATTTAGAACCAGGTTTTTCTCCTACAACTAAGTAATCTGTATTCTTACTGACGCTCAATGATATCTCTCCACCTTCACCCCTGATCTTTTTTTTAGCTTCATCTCTGGTCAAAGAGCTAAGCAAGCCAGTCAAAACAAAGACTTTATCTTTAAACTTACCATCATTAACATATTTATTCTCTTTTATCTTAATTCCATTTTCAAATAGCTTATCTAAAAATACTTTGTTTTCATTATTATTAAAATAATCAAAAATACTCTTAGCCATAACATCTCCCACGTCTCTAATGCCATCTAAATCCTTTAAGCTGGCTCGTTTTAAGCTATTAAAAGTCTCAAAATGATTAGCTAAAGTTATGGCTGTTTCTTCACCAATATGACGTATGCCCAAAGCATTAATGAATTTATTCAACTCAATTACCCTAGAGTCATTAATTGATTTAATGATATTAAAAGCTGATTTATCAGCAAATCTTTCTAAGGGCTTTAAATCACCTTCAGTTAATTTGAATAAATCAGAAGCATCTTGAATTAAACCAGCATTAATTAGCAGTTCAACAATTTTATGGCCTAAACCTTCAATATCAAAACCTTTTTTTGAAACAAAGTAATTTATTTTTTCTTTTTCTTGAGCAAAACACTTAGGATTAGTACAGAAATAGTTTACTTCATTTTCTTTCTTTACTACGCGATTTCCACAAATTGGACAGAACTCTAACATTTTAAATTTCTTCTCTTTACCTGTTCTCAAGTTAACTAAAACCTTCACTATGTCTGGAATAACATCTCCAGCTTTTTAATAATTACCGTATCACCGATACGTATATCTATTCTCTCTATCTCATCTTGATTATGGAGAGTGGCTCGGGTAACGGTAGAACCAGCAACAGCTACGGGCTTAAAAACAGCCACCGGTGTTAAGGTCCCAGTTCTGCCTACTTGAATAATAATATCCTCTACTTTAGTAGTTACTTGTTCAGCAGGAAATTTGTAAGCTGACATCCAACGTTCGGCTTTACCAATATGTCCTAATTTCTTTTGCAGTAAAATATCATTAACCACAATAACTACGCCATCAGTTTGATAGTCTAAGTTTTTCCTTTTTTTCTCCCAAGTTTTTAAATAATTCTCTACTTCCTTTAAATTCGAACAATGCTGACAATTTGGATTAGTCTTAAAACCAAACTCTTTTAATAATTCATGTACTTCTTGATGTGTTTTTTGCCCAAGATCCGTTATGATCTCATAAACAAAGCAATCTAATTTACGTGCGCTTACTATTTTAGGGTCAAGTTGACGTATACTACCTGAAGCAATATTTCTAGGATTAGCATAAGTAGCTTCACCTCTTTTTGCGAGTTCCCTATTTATCTTTTCAAATACTTTTTTAATCATTACTACTTCACCACGTACTTCTAATATTTTAGGTATATTTTTACCTTCTAATTTTAAGGGAATAGCTTCAATAGTTTTTAAATTCTGAGTTACTTCTTCGCCTACTTTACCATCACCTCTAGTAGCCCCTTGAACTAAGACACCATTTTCATAAGTTAAAACTACGGTTAAACCATCTAATTTTAACTCACAGAAGAAATCATAATTGCCTTTTACTATTCTTTCATTCTTTTCAAGCCATTTCTTTACTTCGTCCATATTAAATACATCTTCTAAGGAAAGAATAGGCGTAGAATGAGTCACTTTAATAAATCTACTAAGTGGTTTACCCCCTATCCTTTGAGTTGGGGAATCTGAAGTAATATACTCGGGGTATTTTTCTTCTAATTGAAATAATTCATGTTTTAATGAATCTAAAGCAGAATCAGGTATTTCTTGTTTATCCTTGACATGATAAAGATAGCGGTGATGATTAATCTCCCGCTTTAACTTTTCAATACGTACTTTTACTTCTTTTTTGTCCATGCTTAATTATCTTTTAAAATATCTGCTTCTGAATAAAGAACATAATTATACAAATTAGATAATGGATTTTTCTCTGGCATAGTCACTAATATAGCTTGCCTGGAGGCTTCATTATTACCACTAGGATATTCACCTAAACCTTTTATCTGAACTCTGGCTGGAATTGGAACAGTGTTACCATCTTGAGTAGTCCGGGCGGTAATTTCAATATTGGTAGCCCCAGCATTACGAGCTGTTATTTTAACTCGGTGTAATTCACAATTAGGTACAGTATTTAATTGAATACTAACTGGGCTCAAAGTAACACTATACAATCTTGATTGCGGTTCACCTAAAACACCATTAGTACCCCAACAAGCCCAATTAACTTCTAAATTAGAACCTGCTCCTTGCCAAGTAATGTTTAAATACCTAATTTGCTGAGCTAAAGCTGTTAAAGTACCCGGATCATACAAATCTAATTGATATGATTGATCTTGAAGAAGTGAAGTATATATAGTATTTACGGTATTAGAAGTATAGAGAGAATAATTTGCCTCATTATTCAATTCTTCTGAAGTATTATTTAAATCAGTTACCTCGACTTGACCTCGTCTAACTTGGTACAAAGCTTTTTCAACGCCACTTTCAGCCGCGTAAAAAGAAATAATAGATTGATCTAAATAAAGTGATTGCCTTATCTCAGACATAACTAAAAGAGAAGTACCGGTTGATACGGTCATTATTCCAGCCATCACTAAAAGAGCAAGTAGTAAAGCTGCACCAAATTGTTTTTTAAATTTATCTTTCATATTTTCTTGAACTCACGGTGGTTTGAAAATGTGATTCATGTAATTTAGCACTATCTTCAATATTACTCTTAGTTTCTAAAATTATGGTTACTCGAGGTTGATTATTATTACCAAAACCTATACCGACTTGCCAAGTAAAAGGATCTTCGTTGGGAGAGATATAGAAAGCTAAACGATCTACTTTGACAGTAGAGGGCGTAATATCTAGCCACTGACCAGAAACACATTCTTCTGAATCGTAACAAACTTGAATTGCTTCTCTGCCTGAAGAATTCATTTTTTTAAATATTACTGGACTATTATTTTCATCTCGTAAAGCTAAGGTATCAACCGGAACAGGAATACTACCACCATCATAGTAATCATAGTCAACCGTACCCATCCTAAATTCACGAGCCATGACTTCTAAGACATAACGAGCATCTGAAGTTGAACGTTGAATATTTGCGGTTCTCTTTTGTACGGTATTTGATTGAATAAAGATGGAAATAGCATAAGTGGTGGCAATAGAAAAAATACCTAACACAATAACTGTTTCTATTAAAGTAAAGCCTTTTTTATTATTTCCAATCATATATCTTATCAACGATAGTTAAATCATATGGTATATTACTTTCTGTCCAAGTAACTTGTGCTTCTAAATAATAACCAGCTAAAGTATCACCTGGACAATGATCACCATAGGGTTGAATACTTTCTGTTTTAATCGGTGCTTGCCAACATATTTCACGAAGAGTAACTATCCTTTTAAAATTAGTTAAGATATTATCTCCGACGTTATGAGTATATATTCCACTATCTGGATCAAAATATATTTGGCAATTAAGACAATCTTCAATATCAAACAATCCATCATCAAAAACCCAAGTATTAGTAACTTCATTAAAACTAACAATTAACCTATAATTAACAGTTGGCGCTATTAAAATACCCTGGTTCCAATCATTTATTGTAGTTAACCAATTAGAATCTCTCTTATTCCTAATTACTTCAATAGCTTCACGAGCAAGATTAGCCGCTAACAATTTAGATTCGCTAATATTACTTGAAGTTAAGTTAAAAGTTGTTAAAGTTAATCCAGCAATTACCCCAGTAACAATAACGCCAAGAGCTGCTATCATTTCAATGAAGCCAAGACCTCTTTTATTTTTAAATATATTATTCATCTTTTATGGTAAAGAAGTTATTTCTGAATTAACACGACCAGTGATTCTATTAAAATTAATAGTTCCTTGTTTATCAGATATTTTTAAATGATTTAATTTAATCTCAGCTTCTTGTAATACTGTATCTCCATTAATATATATAGTTGGGCGTGGTGGTGAAAAAACAATATTTAATATACCTCCAGTCACTTCAGTAATAGTAATAGTTTGAGGTAAAGTAATAGTCTCAATTAATTCATTGCCTACAATATCATAAATTTTATTTTTGTTATTATCTTTGTAGATTAAAAATTGATTGATCTCTTCAATAAAAAGTAAGCCATAATCAGTACTAAGATCAGTTTCTTCGCCTATACCAGCTAAAGCTTGAGACTGAGCTTGACGAATAACACTAGCTACATGATCAGCGGCTAGTCTTAATTCTTCAGTTCTTTCTCCGTGTCTAAAATTAGCCATAGTAGCAGTAAAAATAACGATAAAAATAAAGATAACTACCATTAGCTCAATCATACTGTAACCATTTTGTACTAATTTCTTCATAATCTCACTAAATTTATGTACCAATTTAATATCTCTGTGCCATATAATATGGTAAGAACGGTAGCTAAACTTAAAAATGTACCAAAGGGTAGATGGTCTCCCCATTTTTTAAGCTTGAAAGCTATCAGTAAGAGACTAATTATTGAACCCATGACGTAAGCTAGGAGTAAAGCCACTATAGCATTAGGCCAACCTAAAATTGCACCCATTAAAAAGCCTAAACGTATATCTCCCCCACCTATCCATTTACCACGAGAAACAATAAATTGAAAAAGAAAAAAACCAGCTACAATTATTGAAGCTAAGAGCAAATTAAATAGACTTACACCTAGACTAAAATTAAAGAGAAAAGCTATTAAAACAGCTGGTAACACTATTTTATCTAAAATCAAATAATGTTTTAAATCGTATACAAAAATAATAATTAAAAAGGAACAATAGATTAAATAGGCAATAAATGAGACTAAAACAGAAGTGGCTAAATCAGCAGTGTTGAAATATTTAAAAAAGCCTAAGATAAATAAAATAGCAGTACCAAGTTCTACTAATGGATACTGCCATGATATATTATTCTTACAATACCGACATTTACCCTTAAGTAATACAAAACTTAATAATGGAATTAAATCCATTACTCCAAGCTGATGATGACATGAAATACATTTTGACCTAGAATTAATGATATTCTCCTTACTTTTTAACCGATAAATTACAACATTTAAGAAACTACCGATAATTAGACCAAAAATAAATACAAAAACTGCTATCATATATGATATATTTTACCATTTTCATAGCAGTTCAACAATAGTTATATTTATATTTTTAATCTATCTTACCAAGACATAAACCAGGACCACCGGCTAAAGACCCGACGCCGCCAGAAACCAATATCCTACCACTAGTACCATCATCGCATATAATCATGACAACCACTTTATTATTTGAAGTAACACATTGAGTCCCTTCATCAAAATCGTTAATTATATTATCTATATCACCTTGAATATCCTTTTCTTGCTCTAAAATCGTACCCACTAAATATTTATTACCATTTCTACAATATATATAAAATCTTGTACTATTTGGATCTTGCGGCATAACCCCAGCTGCTAAATACCCAGCTAAACTATTCTGGCCAGAACCCGTAGCTAAAGCATCCCAAGTATCTGGTTTAGCGGGTGGTACACCATAATTAGCAATATGTGTTTCAATAGCTCGATATAATAAACCAATATCATTCATCCTTTTACCATCTCTGGCTTTAGCTCTAGCACTATTAAAAGTAATCAAAGAGAGTGAAGAAATCAAAGCAATAATAGTAATTACTACCAATAGCTCAGTTAATGTAAAGCCTTTTTTATTCATAAATAATATTTAATTACAACCAGCGATTACTCCTTGATCATTTATTGAATGAAGACCAGCGTTATAACTGATAGTATTGCCCTCAAGTAAAAAACATATCTGAAAGTTATCAACAGTAGCCCCAGCAGTACCATCAGACCTACTGATAGAATAATTACATGTCTCTGCGACTACTCCGGGCTGACAAGGTACGCTACCAAGAGGGTCATAAAATTTTACCATATCATTTATTATTAAAGCTGGCCCCGTACAACTTGAAGTTAAATCATAAGCACCATCACAACCTTCTAAAGCTACACCAGGCGTAGTATTAGCAACTATTTCCATAGTTGTATACATTTGTTTTATATCCGATACTCTACGACCATCTCTTGTTTTCATTCTAGAAGTTGTATAAGTAATAGCTGCAGCAGCACTTAAAAAAGCTATGATAGTAACAACTAATAATAACTCAGTTAAAGTAAAACCTTTTTTATTGTTACTTATCATTTAATTAAAATTATGGCCTATAATCACAATCAGCACTAACTACTCCACCCTTACTTACATGGTTAATGCCTTGAACAAGATTGGCTACTCCTTCTTCTAAATAAAAACAAATTTGATAATCTCCTTCTTGACTATCAATCCCTATTGAATACGCACAAGTTGCCAAACTATTACCATTACACGCAGTATCTGATAACGAAGGATCAACCATGGTACTCCAATCATGTCCACCAAAAATACCACAAGCAGTTGTTAAATTACCAGCTGTATTACAAGCTGCAGGAAGTAAACCATAACCACCAGTAGCACTATTAGCCGCTTCCATTTCAATTAACAATGAAAGTTGTTTAACATCATTAATACGTTTAGCATCACGTGCTTTACCACGAGCTCCATTTAAAGAAACAACAGCCAGTGATGAAAGTAGGCCAATAATAGCAATTACTACTAAAAGCTCTATTAATGTAAAACCCTTATTATTTTTCATAATAAATTACTTAGTATATTAATATATTTATTATATCAAAAAAAGGCCTCGAAAGCGAGGCCTTTAATATCAAATGTAATCAATTATCATTATAAGGTATGGGAACAAGAAGCAGCAATTACACCACCAGGACCTACGTGGTTAATACCAGTAGCAACTCCACCAACCCCTTCTTCTAGATAAAAGCAGATTTCATAATCATTAATAACTTCAGCCATTCCCATTGAATAAGCACAAGCAGCAGCTGAAGTTGAATGACAAGCTGCTGTGCCACTTGGATCAGTAATGGTTGATAAATCAACACCACCAATATCACATGCCGAAAGTAATTCACCAGCCGCATCGCATTCAGTAGGTAAAACATCATAACCACCAGTTGATGAGTTAGCTGCTTCCATTTCAATTAAAGTACTAATTTGTTTAACATCACTAACACGTTTAGCATCACGAGCTTTAGCTCTAGCACCATTTAAAGAAACAACAGCCAGTGTTGATAATAAACCAATAATGGCAATAACCACTAATAGTTCTATTAATGTAAAACCTTTTTTGTTTTTCATAAAATTATATATTATTAATAAGACTTAAGATAAATTGTCTAAATATTGTATTTTAAGTAAATATTTCGACCTTTATTCACTTAAAAATTAAGATTATAAAGTAGAAGCTTCTTTTACTTTATAATAATTCAAAGTAAACAACTTATTTATATATATTATATTAAAAGCTGTGGATAACGTATCCACAACCATGCTAACTATATTATAGCAAGAAATAAAGAAAAAATCAAGTTTTCCACACTTTATTCTAAAACTGATTAGCTAAGTTATACATTGGTAAAATAATAGATGCGACCATACCACCGACCGCTATACCAATTAAGACCATAATAAAAGGCTCAATTAAATGAGTCATGTTAGCCACCATGTTCTCTATTTCCCTAGCATAGAATTCACTTATCTTATTCAATATATTATCTAATCTACCAGTTTTTTCGCCCACCGCTAACATGTTAGAAACTAACTTAGGAACAATAGCTGACCTTAAAAAGACCACCGCTACGCTATTACCATCCTCTACCTCTTTAATAGTTTCATCAATTAATTGTTTGTAAGCAGCATTTCCCACAACTTCTGAGACAATTTCTAAAGCTTTAGAAAGTGGTACGCCACCAACTACTAAAGTGGATAAAGACCTTGTAAAACGTACTAAATAGATCATTTGGAATAAATGACCAAAAACTGGTATGCGTATTTTAACTGTATCCCAAATATGCCTACCTTTAAAAGTTGAAATAAAATATTTAATACCACCAACAAAAACGATCACCCCGAGAAGTAAGAGATACCAGTAACTACGCATAGCTCGAGAAGTACCAATTAAGACCTTGGTTGTAAAAGGTAATTCTGCGCCTGAAGCAGTTAACATGGAAGTAAGCTGAGGTATGACGAAAATCATCATCGCAATACCAACCACTACTAAGCCAGAAACAATAAAAATTGGGTAAATCATTGCGCCCTTGATCTTGGAAGTTAAATCATAATCTTTTTCTTCTTGATCAGCTAAGTACTCTAAAACTTCATCTAATTTACCAGAAGTTTCACCTGATTTAATCATGGAAGCAAAGAAATCAGAAAAGGTTTTACGATACTTAGCCAGGGAAGCTGATAACTTAGCGCCACTCTCTACTTCATCAGCTACGTCAGCAATTATTTCTTTAAAATTATCTTTTTCTGTTTGTTGAACAATAATTCTTAAAGCTTGAACAATGGGAACATTAGCACTAATCATAACTGAGAGTTGCCTAGCAAAGATAACTACTTCTTTTATCTTAATTTTTTTCTTAAAAAAAGCTATTTTAAAACCCTTTTCTGAATCATATTCAATATTTGGTACCATTTCAATGGAAATAACGGAAAGTCCCCTATCCATTAAAATATCAGCTGCTGTATTCTCATCAGAAGCTTCAACTACCCCTTGAAAGATTTGACCATCAGTTTTTCTAGCTTTGTAATTAAATTTCATAACTTATTTAAATAACTTAGCTAAAGCTTTAGGATTAGTAGCATGTTTTATGGCTTCTTGCTGATTAATCCGCCCCATTCTAACCAGTTCAGCAAGAGACATATCCATACTAATCATACCTTCTGCTCTAGAAGTTTGAATAATATTTTCTAAATTAATAAATCTACCTTCTTTAACTAATGATTTAAAACTATCAGATGAAGTTAATATCTCGACTGCTAAAGCTTCATTACCTGCTATAGCACTAACTAATTTTTGGGAAATAATACCAATCAAATAATTAGCTAAAACATCCCTAACCCATTGTTTTTTAGCTTCAGGGAAATCAGAAACAAAGCCTTGTAAACAAGAAACTACGGTATCATAATTCATAACCACGATAACTAAACGTCCTGATTCAGCTATTTCTAAAAGTGATTCTAAAGTTTTTAAGTTATCAACTTCTGACAAGACCACGACATTAATATCTTCATCACGAGCTGAATCTAAGGCTTCAGAAAAAGAATCTACGTCAGTACCTATCTCTCTTTGTTCGATAAAACTTTGTTGATTAACAAATAATTGTTCAATCGGCTTTTCTAAGAGTAAGATTCTTTCATTACGATTTCTATTTATTTCATCGATTAGAGCCGCTAGCGTCGTACTCCGCCCTGAATTAATAGTTCCGGTTATTATAATTAAACCACTCTCTTTTTTAGAAAAGCTACTTATAATATTAGGTACACCTAATTCTTGCAAGGATTTAATTTGTCCTGTAATCATCTTAAGAGAAAGGCTAAAATTATTTTTTTGTTTAAAAATGTAGACTTTAAAACGTGCTTTATCTTGCCAGTTATAAACAAATTTCATTTCTTTTCTTTCTTTTAGAAGCTCGTAACTAGCTGCTGGTACAAAATACTTAAGTAAAGCTTCTAAGAATTCCTTGTTCACTACAGCTTCATCAGATAGGTTAATCAACTTACCATTGATTCGAATATATGGATTATTACCTAAATCAAAATGAATATCCGTAGCTCCTCTTTCTGCTACGGTATTTAATATCTGATTAATAGTTGATTCTATGGTTGTACTCATAATTAAAAAAGATTAAATAATTATCTGACAAGCATTTATTATTTTAATATTCTTCTAAGATTTCTTTAATCTTAGTTACCACTTCACTAGGTACAAAGTGAGCTTTAATTAAATAGGCTTTTACCCCCAAAGCTAGACATCTTTCAATATCTTCTTTTTGACTTAAATTAGACAAAACCATAACTGGTATCTCTAATTTGTCTTCCCTTAACTTCTTTAAGAAGTCAAGGCCATTTAATTTGGGTAAGAGCAAATCAAGTAGAATTAAATCCGGTTTTTCTTTACTAACTACTCTTAAAGCTTTTTCTCCGTCACTAGCTGAAATAACCTTAAAACCTTCTAATTCTAATTTCGCGCTATACATTTGAATTAAAAAGCTATCATCCTCGACTAGCAATATTTTTCCATTACTCTTCAT
>Ga0100387_10003466_pt1 | contig 13156 bp, 10 predicted proteins | sample CryGeymeta201511_FD_81547 | JGI IMG/M metagenome (GOLD analysis project Ga0100387, IMG submission 81547) | Groundwater microbial communities from Crystal Geyser aquifers in Utah, USA - Crystal Geyser metaG 2015-11 | ecosystem: Environmental > Aquatic > Deep subsurface > Groundwater | place... | reverse complement strand
CCGGCCCGCACCGGTCCAGCCTCGTCCGATGCGCGCCAACGGCCCGGAAGCGCAGCCCGTGCCCGACGATCCGTCCAGGGGTTCGCTGACGCAACCCGAGCCATTCGACCCGCGGCAAGCGGCGCACCCTCTGGTTGCCACGCGCCCGGATCTTCCGGCAACGCCCGTTGCGAAAACCGATCCTGCGCTAACGGAAATGCCCCTGACCGCTGCGGCAGAGCCTGTCACGCCCATCTCGACCAACGCCCCGGATCGTCCGACCGCCCCGCAAGCACCGACCCCACAACCGGTCGTGACGCAGCTTGCGCAGCAGCTTGCCGCCGCCGAACCGCTTCCGGGTGACGATGCGCCGCTTGAGATGACGCTGGATCCGCCGGAACTGGGCACCATCCGCCTGTCCGTCACGCGCGGCGCGGATGGCATGGTGCTGCATCTTCACGCCGACCAACCCGAAACGCTCGACCTGCTGCGGCGCCATGGCGGTGCATTGACCGAGGAACTCCAGCGGCAGGGGCTGGAACACGGATCGTTCAGCTTTTCGGGCGGGCGTGACGGGCAGACCCAACACCCCCAGCATATCCCGGCGCAGGCAACCGCCCCAGCACCGGAAAGACCGCCACACGACAGGCCCGACACTGCGTCGACACCGCGACGCGGATCGCTCGACCGCCGCCTTTGAAGGAGACTTCGCATGCAAGTAGGCGCTACGACACAAGCACGGGCCACCGGCGCAGCCGCCAATGCCGGCGACCGGTCCGTTATCAATTCCGATTTCCAGACCTTCCTCGAAATGCTGACGACGCAGATGCAGAATCAGGATCCGCTCAACCCGATGGACTCCACCGAGTTCTCGACGCAGCTTGCCACGTTCTCGGGCGTGGAACAGCAGGTGCGCACGAATGACCTGCTGAGCGGGTTGCAACAGGCGATGTCCTTTTCCAACCTCGGGGACGTCGCCGGGTGGATCGGGCGCGAGGCGCGGGCCGAGATGCCGATGGCCTTTCAGGGCGAACCGCTGACATTGCTGGCCTCCGGCAACGCGTTGGCCACTCGGATGGAGCTCGTTGTCACCGATGCCGAAGGACAGGCCCTGCAAAGGGTAGAGGTCCCGGTCAGCGATGCGCCGTTTCAATGGGCAGGCGTGACGTCGGATGGCGCGCCCCTGCCCGGGGGAACCTACGGCTTTCATATCGAGTATTTCAACGACGATACCCCGATCGACACCCGGCCCGCACAGGGTTACGCGACGATAGAAGAGGTCGAGAACATCAATGGCGAAATCTGGCTGACCATGCCGGGCGGCGTGCAGGTGCGATCCTCGGAAATCACCTCGGTGCGCGACGGGGGCTGAGAGGCGGCGCGCTACTTGCGCTCACCGCCGGGCGCGTTCCCGCTGCCAGCGCCGCCACCGGAGATCCGAAGCTGCGATTCCGGGTAGCCGACGCTTGCCTGCGGCTCGATCGTGCCGATGTAGATATCGAACCGGCCCGAAGGCGGGGTGCCCCAAAGAAGGCTCGGGTTTATCCCGCCTGCACCGTTATCGTCGCAATACCAGCGCCCGTCGGGGGCGTTGATCAGCAGGCTGGTATCGGCCTCGCTGACGACGGTAAAGCCCAGCGGCGACCCGCTGCCCTGGTAGATCACCCGAAAATCGGGCGCCTCCGCGACGAACCCCGCGCAGCCTTGCCCGACGCTTGCCGCCTCGAGCATGCCGCCGGCAAGAATATGCTGGCGGTAGGGATCAGGCTGAAAAGCGGCGGCCAGATTGACCGTGCCGAAGGTGGACGGCAGGTTGGGGTCCGGTTCGGACGGCCGCAGATCGACCTGCGGCGTTTCTCCGGCCATGGTGGCGCGGATCCACTCCTGATAGGCGGAAACGCGGGTATAGGTCCCGTAGTGATCACCATCCTGGTGGCAGTAATTGCCGCCGGATACGATCCCGACCTGGATATACCCCGCCCCATCGCGGGCAACGAGCGGCCCGCCGCTATCGCCCCGGCAGGCATCGGCAATCGCCTCTCGAAAGCCCGCGCAGATCACGCTACCGCCCGCACCAACGGCACAGAACTGGTTGTCCACGATCGGAACCGCCGCGCCAAGCAGAACCTGCGAGGAATCCCACAGCGCCGGTGGTTGCGTGGCGGCCCGTTCGGCCTGTGTCAGCGGCCCGCGCCCACGCGCGATTTGCGGCGGCGGGGTCAGGCCCCAGCCTATGATGACGGCCTCGTCACCGATCCGTTCCACCCGCGCAGCGGCGGTCCCGTCCGAGAGCGGCGCCGGCGTGATCCTCATCGGGCGCACCATTTCCAGAAGCGCGATATCGTGGATGCCGACACCTTCGTATCCGGCATGGATAAACACGCGCGCCACGTCGAAGGCGGTACCGCCGCCCTGAAGGCTGGCGGAATTGGCGTAGATTTCCAGCCCCAGCGGATTGGCGGGATCAAACGAATCAACGCAATGCGCGGCGGTCAGGACCCAGCGGTCGGCGATGATGGTTCCGCCGCAAAAATGCCCGTCGAATCGGCTACGCGCGTTGGCCTCGTTCAGCGACACCACCCACGGAAAATCGTCCATCGAAACAGGGCAGCCCCCCATGACCCGATCGTCGGAGCAAAAATCCTGCGCCGCCGCGCGCACCGGCGCAAGGGCCAAGCCAGCCGTCAGAAGGACAGCGCCAAGTGCCAAGGGGTTCAAGACGTTCATGCTGCCGATCTCCCGGTTGCATCAATTCAATGTGCGTTCAATCGTTGCGGCCGGGTTATCCGGCCCCGCGCCGGAACCGGGTGCCTCGGTGTCCGGGTCCGGGTCCGGGTCCGGGTCCGGGGAAAACGGCGTCGGCGCGGGCGTTTCTTGCGTGACAGCCCGCACCCAAAGCTCCGCCTCGGGGGCCACCGATACCTCTTGTTCGGTACCGACCCAGATCCGGTACACCCCCGCAAGCGCATCGCGCAGCGCCACGACCGGCGCCGCCCCGCGCGACGATGTGCCCGCGCAGATCCAGTCGCCATCCGGCGTGTGCAGCACCAGAACCGTCTCCGACTCGCTGGCGGTGGTCAGGCTGAGGGGGCCCACGGCCTCCTCCCAGTCCAGCTGAAAATCGGGGTCCCTGGCGACGAAACCGTAACACGCCCCGCCAAGTTGCGATGCGTCCTCGTAACCGCCGGCCAGCAGGTCGAACCGGAGCCCGCCATCCGGCAGCCCCCCGTCAAGCGCGATAAGTCCATAGAGCGGGTTACCATCATACACGATGCCCCTGCCCGGTTTGCCCGCCGCGCCCATCGCTTCGGCCAGTTGCACCGGCACCTCATTGGTCACGGTCCGACCGCTGCCGCTGTGGAACTGCGGCGGGATCTCGCCCGCGAAGCCAAACTCCAGCCACGGCACCTGGCGCCCGTCGGTGGCATTGCGCACCGCGAAAGACACTTCGTACATGATGTCGTCGATGCGCCGATCGGGCCGGTCCAGCGCCTGCAAGAGCGCCCCGGTGAAAAGCCCGTTGCGTCCCTCGCCGTCGGATGATGTTTGCCCCGGCGCGGCAGAATACATGATGAAGGCCGAGGCCCCGGGCGGCGCATCCATTGCCGACAGGCCGATGCCGACATCACGGCCGCCACCGCGTTCGGGCAGCGGGTTGTTGCGGCAGGCATCGAGGATGATCACCCCGGTGGCGCCGGTCGCCGCCAGCCGTTCCAGCAGGCGCGGTGCCGGGTAGGACCAGTCCGGCACATCCTCGGCGAACTGGATTTCCCCGTCATCGGTGGGGATCAGGTAATTGGTGCCCTTGTATTCCACCCCGTGCCCGGCAAAGTAGACCACCGCGAGGTCGCCGGGGTTGAGCGAGCGGGTAAAATCGCGGATCGCCACCTGAAGGTCGCGCAGGTCCACGTCCAGCAGCGGCCCGTCGCCATGCACGCGGTAGCCGATCTCGGCCAGCCGGGCGGCCATGTCGGTCGCGTCGTTCACCGGGTTGATCAGCGGGTTCGCGGCATAATCCGAATTGCCGATCACGAGGGCCAGACGCTCGGCGTGGGCAAGCCTGGTCAGGCCGACCAGCGCGACGGCGACCAGAAGCACGGGCCAAACACCGGCGATGAGGCTTCGCGGTAAGGCCACCTCCGACCCCCCTTCCCAACAAATTAACCGAATGCGTCGCAGTATGACCGGAATTTTCCGCTGCGCCGACTCTTTTTTGTCGGCCAAGCCACCAGGATCGTTCAATTCCTGAGGAAAACCTGAAGATCGGCGACATTGGTGCCCGTCGCGCCGACGGTCAAAAGATCGCCCGACGCGGACAGCGCGGCGTGGCTGTCGCTGTTTGCCAGCAACGCCTCCGGCTCGGCCCCGGCAGCGCGCATCCTTGCAAGGCATGTGTCATCGACGATAGCGCCCGCCGCTTCGGTCGGCCCGTCGCGCCCGTCGGTGCCGCCCGACAGGAAGTGCCAGCGGGGCTTGACCCCGCGCGCCTCGGCCAGCAGCGCCACCCGCAGCGCCAGTTCCTGGTTGCGCCCGCCGCGCCCGTCACCCCGGATCATCACCGTGGTTTCACCGCCCAGCAGCAGCGCGGTGCCCGGCGGGGTTGCGGTGGCAAGGTCGAGCACGGTTTCCGCCGCTTGTTCCACCGGGCCGGTCAGGGGGCGGTCGATCATCCGCACCGGCCGCGTGGCAGCGCGCGCCATCGCGGCAAGGCTTTGCCCGTTCGATCCGATCAGCGTGGCATCCGGCGGGGGCAGATCCGCCGGCGGGGCGTTGCGGGTCAGTGCCGCGCGGGCGGCCTCGGGCAGCTTTTGCCAGATCCCGAGCCGCCGGGCGACGTCCTCCGCCGTGCCCTGATCGGTGATCGGCCCCACCGTTGGCCCGCTGGCAATGACCCGCAGGTCATCCCCCACCACGTCCGACAGGATCAGGCTGCGCAGCGGTGCAGGCTTTGCCAGCGCCAGCATACCGCCGCCCTTCAGGCGTGACAGCGCCTGGCGCAGGATGTTGGTTTCGGTGATATCGGCGCCGGTGGCCAGCAGCAGCCGGTTGACCTCGGCCTTGTCGGCCAGCGTCACGCCCTCGACCGGCGCCGGCAACAGGGCAGAGCCGCCGCCCGAGACCAGCGCCAGCACCGCGTCGCCCTCGCCGGCCCCGCGCAACAGCTTTTCCACAGCCAGCGCCGCGATCACGCCGCGCCCGTCGGGCACCGGGTGGCCTGCCGCGTAGGCGGCGACGCCGGCGACATCGCGATGGTTTTCGTAATTCGTCACCACGATGCAACCGGTGCGCGCGCCGTCGGGCAAGCTGTCGCGCGCCGCCTGCATCATGCCATGCGCCGCCTTGCCGATGGCGATCAGGATCAGCGTGCCGTTTTTCGGCAGTTCGACGGGCCGCGCGGCCAGCGCCTCGGCCACAGCACGTTCGGGGTCGGCGGCGGCGACACCGGCCATGAACAGCCGGATCAGTTCTGAACGAAGGTCGTCGGCGGGCATGGCGCGGGCCTCTTGCAGGTCGGTCGCGTCAACTGTCCCACCACGCGGCACCGCTGTCCATGCATGATGCAGCGTGCGGTCCGCCGGTCAGAACCAGAATTCCCATACGGCAACCGATGCAAAGGCCAGCACCACGCCGCCCGCGAGGTAGCCCAGCCGCTCACCCAGCCGCGACCGGCGCGGCGGCGGCGGTGTTCTGGCCTGCGCCAGCAGCGCATCCTGCGCCATTTGCGGCAAGCGCGGCCCGAAGCGCGACAGCACTTGCGCGGTGCGCCACAGGTCGCGCAGCACCGCCTGCGGACCAAGGTTGCGGCTGATGTAATCCTCCACCACCGGGCGGGCGGTCTTCCAGATGTTGATATTGGCGTCAAGCGAGCGCGCCACCCCCTCCACCACCACCATGGTCCGTTGCAGCAGGATCAGCTCGGTCCGGGTTTCCATGCCGAACTGTTCCGTCACCTCGAACAGGTAGGACAACAGCCGCGCCATGGAAATACGGCTGGCATCCATGCCGAAGATCGGCTCGCCGACGCTACGCAGCGCTTGCGCGAATTCGTCGATATCGCGGTCGGCGGGGACATAACCCGCCTCGAAATGCACCTCCGCCACGCGGCGGTAATCGCGCCGGATGAAGCCCATCAGAATCTCTGCGTAGACCCGGCGGGTATATTCATCAAGCCGCCCCATGATGCCGAAATCCAGCGCCACGATATCGCCGTTGGGCGCTACCTTCAGGTTGCCCTGATGCATGTCGGCATGGAAGAACCCGTCGCGCAGCGCGTGGCGCAGGAACATCTGCAACACCCGTTCGGCCAGCGTCACCCGGTCATGACCGGCGGCGTCGATGGCTTCGGGGTCGCCCATCGAGACGCCCTCGGCCCAGTCCAGCACCATCACCCGCCGCGAACAGAGGAACCAGTTGACGGCAGGAACGCAAAACCCTTCATCCTCTGCCGTTCTGGCGGCAAATTCGCCCGCAGCGGAGCTTTCGATACGCAGGTCCAGTTCACGCAGGACCACGCCCTCGAAATGCTCGATCACCTCCTTGGGCCGCAACCGGCGAGAAGCCGGCGACAGCGTCTCGATCCAGCCGGCCATCAGGTAGAAGGCGTCGATATCGCGCCGGAACGCACGCTCGATTCCGGGACGCAGCACCTTCACCGCCACGTCCTGCCCGGTGTCACGCAACGTCGCGCGGTGCACCTGCGCGATGGACGCGGCGGCGACAGGCTCCGAAAACTCGGTGAACAGCGCCTCGACCGGGATGTCCATGTCTTCGCCGATCATCCGCTTGGCGACGGCGCTGTCGAAGGGTGGCAGCTTGTCCTGCAACACCCGAAGTTCACGCGCCAGTTTCGGGCCAACCACATCGGGCCGCGTACTCAGGATCTGACCAAACTTGATGTAGGCCGGGCCAAGCGCGGTCAGCGCCCGCACCACCGGCGGCAGGTTCGGGTCGCCGTTCAGGCCCAGCCACTTGAACGGCCAGCCCAGCACCCGAAGGCCGATGCGCACGCTGCGCGGCGCGTCCATCGCCGCCAGCGCCTCGGCCATGGCGCCGGTGCGTTCAAAGGTGGCGCCTGTGCGGATCAGCCGCCAGATGTTGTGAGGTCCGCGCATTCTATGCCCCCCGATGCCCGGTGTTTTCCACCTGACGCATCACGCTTGGCCCTTCGCGGTGCAGCGCCCCGCGCCGAGTCAAGGCCGCGGGCCGCCGCGCATCGCCGCAGCGCGGCCCGGCGCCGCGCGGCTTGATCGAACATGCCCCGACCTCATGAACGACGACGCCACGACCAGAGCACGCCGAATGGCAGGGCAATTGCCGCGCGGGCATCCTGTTCCCGGCGTCCACCACTAGATCTTCCAGCCCGAATGCAACGCCGCAATGCCCATCGACAGGTTGCGGTATTTCACCATCTCGAAGCCTGCCGCCCGGATCATCGAGGCAAAGCTCTCCTGATCGGGAAACTTGCGGATGCTTTCCACAAGATACTGGTAGCTGTCCGCGTCCCCCGCGATCAGCTTGCCCATCTTCGGGATCACGTTGAAGGAATAAAGGTCATAAAGCTTCTGCAACCCCTGGTTCGGCAACTGGCTGAATTCGAGAACCATCAGCCGCCCGCCGGGGCGCAGCACGCGGAACGCTTCGGACAGCGCATCGCCGATTCGCGTCACGTTCCGGATACCGAAGCTGATCGTGTAGACATCGAACGAATTGTCCTCGAAGGGCAGCGCCATCGCGTCGCCGACGACCCAGTCCAGCTTTTCGGCCATGCTCTCGGCCTCGGCCCGTTTCTGCCCCTCGACCAGCATCGCTTCCGTCATGTCGAGCACGGTCGCCCGCGCGCCCGGCGCACGCCCCAGAAAGCGAAACGCGATATCGCCAGTCCCGCCCGCGACATCCAGCAGGCGCTGCCCGTCGCGCGGGGCCAGCCAGTCCATCATCGCATCTTTCCAGAGCCGGTGAATACCGCCCGACATGACATCGTTCATGACGTCATATTTCGAGGCGACGTTGCTGAACACCCCGTGCACCTTGCCGGCCTTCTCGTCCTCGGCCACGGTCTGGAACCCGAAATGCGTGGTGCGCCTGTCCGCTTCGCTCATCTTGACCATCCTTTCCGGGGGCCTTGCCCTCGCCAGAAAACTGACCCTTCGTATAGGGCTCACCCGACGCGTTACAATGCGCCGCCCCGCAAGGAAAGGCCCGCCATGCCCGAACTGCCCGAAGTCGAGACAGTGCGTCGCGGGCTGGCCCCGGTCATGGAAGGCGAGCGCATCGTGAAGGCCGATATCCGCCGCCCCGATCTGCGCTGGCCGTTCCCGCCCGACATGGCCGCGCGGCTGACCGGCGCTGTGGTGCTGCGGCTGCGGCGGCGGTCAAAATACATCCTCGCCGATCTGTCCACCGGTGAAACCCTGTTGATCCATCTGGGCATGTCGGGGCGAATGCTGGTGTCCGGCGCGAAGGGTTGCACCATGCCGGGACAGTTTTACCACCATCACCCGGCCCCGCAAATGCATGACCATGTCGTGCTCGACATGGGCAGCGGTGCGCGCATCACCTTCAACGACGCCCGCCGTTTCGGCGCGATGGACCTCATGCCGACCGAGGCCGAGGGGGCACACCCTCTGCTGGCGCGGCTCGGCCCCGAACCGCTTGGCAATGCGTTCGACGGGCCATACCTGGCGGCCACGCTGAAACCCCGCCGCATGCCGATCAAATCGGCCCTGCTGGACCAGCGAATCGTTGCCGGTCTGGGCAACATCTATGTCTGCGAAGTGCTGTTCCGGGCCGGCATCTCGCCCAAGCGACAGACAGGGCGCATTGCGACGCCACGTCTTGAAGCTTTGGTGCCGATCATCCGCGACGTGCTGACCCAGGCGATCGCGGCCGGCGGGTCAAGCTTGCGCGACCACCGCCAGACCGATGGCACCTTGGGCTATTTTCAGCATGGTTTTCAGGTCTATGGACGCGAGGGTGCCGCCTGCCTCGCACCCGGTTGCTCGGCGGCGATTCGGCGGGTCGTGCAATCGGGGCGCTCCAGCTTCTATTGCCCGGCCTGTCAAAGATAGCTTGAACCGGGCGCGCGGGCTGATAACCCTGCGCAGTCGAGGGACAACAGAACCGGAACAAAACGGATGGCCTACGAAACCCTGATCGTCGAGATCGAAAACCACGTCTGCCTGATCAAGCTGAACAGGCCGGACGCGCTGAACGCGCTCAACACCAAGATGCTGGCCGAACTCTGCGACGCGCTGGAAAGCGCCGACCGCAACGACAAGGTCCGCTGCATCATCGTCACCGGGTCCGAAAAGGCCTTCGCCGCCGGGGCCGATATCAAGGAAATGACGTCCAAGAGTTTCGTGGACGTCTACACAGAGAACCTCTTCGCCGATTCCTCGGACCGGATGATGGGCATTCGCAAGCCGATCATCGCCGCCGTGTCGGGCTACGCGCTTGGCGGCGGTTGCGAACTGGCCATGGCCTGCGATTTCATCATTGCCTCCGACACCGCCAAGTTCGGCCAGCCGGAAATCAACCTCGGCGTGATCGCCGGCATGGGCGGCAGCCAGCGGCTCACGCGCTACGTCGGCAAGTCCAAGGCAATGGACATGAACCTGACAGGCCGCTTCATGGACGCCGCCGAGGCCGAGCGCGCCGGGCTGGTCAGCCGCGTGGTGCCTGCCAAGAAACTGCTGGACGAGGCGCGTGGCGCGGCCGAAAAAATCACCGAGAAATCCATGATCTCCACCAAGGCCGCGAAAGAGGCGGTCAACCGCAGTTACGAGGTGACCCTGTCCGAAGGCTTGCGATTCGAACGGCGGCTGTTCCATTCGCTGTTCGCCACCGAGGACCAGAAGGAAGGCATGTCCGCCTTCCTCGAAAAACGCGAGGCGCAGTTCCGCGACAAATAGAGGCCGGCCCATTTCGTTTGCACAGGACGGGTGTCCAGGGCGGCAGTATGAGAAGCGCCCCCTGTTTTAGGGCTTTCTTTCCGGTTTGCTTTCGCTTAAACGCCCGTCCAGACATGCGCGTGAGGCCCGCTTTGGCCGGATGGACCGGTTTTCGGAAAGCCCGGCCCCGTGGGCGAAACGCGCAAACCAATTGACATCGAACCCACGAAGGCACCCGACACATGGCAAACACACCGCAGTCCAAGAAACGCGCCCGTCAGAACGAAAGCCGTTTCGCCATCAACAAGGCGCGCCGGTCGCGCATCCGCACCTATCTGCGCAAGGTCGAAGAGGCGATCGCCTCGGGCGACCAGGATGCCGCGAAAGCCGCCCTGCGCGAAGCGCAGCCGGAACTGATGCGCGGCGTCACCAAGGGCGTCCTCCACAAGAACACCGTTGCCCGCAAGATCTCTCGCCTCTCGTCTCGGGTGAAGGCCATGGCCGCCTGAGGCATTGCCGCAACAGATCGTGTATTTGGCGTCCCATAGGGGCGCCATTTTTTGTTTCTGAAATTCTCTCATGGTTCGGCACCTTTACCGACAGCGTTCCGGATTCGGCCTCTGAATCGGCCTGAGTCAAGCGTGAAGTGATGTTGCGGCCATCGCCAGAGTCCCGCTACCGTCTAGCCAAGCGATTCACACAGTCTGGGGGGACAGCGGGCGTCAGCATCGGGAAGTGGCAGCTTCCCTAATCGTATGAGTGTTGCGTCCGGGGCCGGCAGCGCAGATCTGGAACCACGAAAACCGGGTTTGCCTTGTTTCACGGGGAAGCAGCGTTGCTGTTTGCCCGGTGTGCCTTCTTTGTCCAACGACCTCCAACCGAAGGTTTTCGCATCACGCGATCCGGTCTCTCAAACCGGGCCCTGGTGCAGTCCGGTTGGCATCGATCCCATTCGCCCGCGCCTGACGGGGAAAGGTCCGGGTCTGGTCCGGGCCTGTCATGGCGAGGTTGAAAAGACGGCCCGTGAAGCGCGCTGGCAAAGGATGAGGGCGGCGAAACGACCGCCCGCGCGGCACCGAAAAAAGGCTGCGTTCAAGAATGACGGGATCACGATGACACACGACGACTGGGGACATATTCGCGGCGAACTGCTGAAATCGGTGGGGAAAAACAACTTTTCGGCATGGATCGAACCAATCCGCTTCGGGTCGGTCGCTGATCGCACTGCGCATCTGACCGTTCCGACAAATTTCATCGGTAGATGGGTGTCGCAGCATTTCGGGGATGTGATCCTGCGTCACCTGATTTCAGCGGGGGCCGAAGTGGACCGCGTGAACTTCGCCGTTGCCGCGCAGAACGGGACCGAACCGGTTGAGGCCAACAGCACCGCGGTCGCGCCCCCTGAAAGCGCGGCCAGAACCGCACCGGGCGCCGCGATCAGCACCCCCGCCGCACCACTCCATAACCCCCGAAGCCGGCACAGCTTGCCGGAATCCGCGCTGAACCCGAATTTGACTTTCTCGAATTTCGTGGTTGGAAAGCCCAACGAACTGGCCCATGCCGCCGCGCGCCGCGTCGCCGAAGGCGGCACCGTTTCGTTCAACCCGCTCTTCCTTTACGGCGGCGTCGGGCTTGGCAAGACACACCTGATGCATGCCATCGCGTGGGGATTACGCAGCAACAAGCCGGAGCTGAAGGTCGCCTACCTGTCGGCCGAACAGTTCATGTATCGCTTCATCCGGGCGCTGCGCGACCAGGACACGCTGTCCTTCAAGGAAGTGTTCCGGTCGATCGACGTGCTGATGGTCGATGACGTGCAGTTCATCGCCGGAAAGAACTCCACGCAGGAGGAATTCTTTCACACCTTCAACGCACTGGTCGAACTGGGCAAGCAGATCATCATCTCCGGCGACCGGGCTCCGGTGGACATGGAGGAACTGGACAGCCGCATCGCCTCTCGCCTGCAATGCGGGCTGGTGGTGGATCTGCACCCGACGGATTACGAACTGCGCCTCGGTATCCTGCAACACAAGGTAGAGGCGCAGCGCGACCGCACCCCGGACCTGACAATCGCGCCGGGTGTGCTGGAATTCATCGCACACCGGGTCTCGACCAATGTGCGGGTGCTGGAAGGCGCTCTGACGCGGCTGTTTGCGTTTGCCGACCTGATCGGCTGCGAAATCACCATGGACATGACGCAGGAATGCCTGTCGGACATCCTGCGCGCCACCGACCGCAAGGTCACCATGGACGAGATCATCAAGAAGATTTGCGAACATTACCACCTGCGCCAATCCGACCTGATGAGCCCGAGCCGCGCCCGCAACATCGCCCGGCCCCGGCAGATGGCGATGTATTTATGCAAGAAACTGACCAGCCGCAGCCTGCCCGAGATCGGGCGCAAGTTCGGAGGGCGTGATCACACCACGATCCTTCACGGGGTGCGCAAGATCGAGGAGCTGATCTCGATCGACAACCAGATCGCGGAGGATGCGGAACTGCTGCGCCGGATGCTGGAAGCCTGACCTTTTCATCTTGGTAAAAATACCTCGGAGGGGGGTGCGGGGGGAGGATCCCCCCGCCGGATCGACGCGCGCAAGCGCGGCGAAACCCCGCCGCGGTGCCGCAGCATGTTCTATTTCACGGATTTTCGCATCCGCCCCATTGACGCCGCCCGCCCTTTGACGACACTCCAAGAAAACGCTTGTGCCCGTGGGCGGAGAGGCTAGGCTCGCCGCCCCGCCAACCTTCGGAGCCAGGGACATGAAGATCAGTATCGAACGCGCGGCGCTGCTCAAGGCAGTCTCGCAGGCCCAATCTGTGGTGGAGCGCCGCAACACGATCCCGATCCTTGCCAACGTGCTGATCGAGGCCGAGGGCGACAGCGCCAGTTTCCGCGCCACCGATCTCGATATCGAGGTGGTGGACAAGGCACCGGCGCAGGTCGAACGCCCCGGCGCGACCACGGTGGCCGCCGTGGTCCTGCATGAAATCGTGCGTAAACTTCCTGACGGGGCGCTGGTGCAGCTGAGCGATGACGGCGCCTCGGGCCGGTTGGAGGTGAAGGCGGGGCGGTCGTCCTTCCAGTTGGCGACGCTGCCGCGCGAGGATTTCCCGGTGATGACCACGACCGAATACAGCGCCAATTTCTCGGCCAGGGCGCCGGCGCTGCGGCGCCTGTTCGACAAGTCCAAGTTCGCCATATCGACAGAGGAAACCCGTTATTACCTCAACGGCGTCTACATGCATGTGGCGCAGGGCGAGGACGGGCCGGTGCTGCGCTGCGT
>Ga0100387_10003462_pt1 | contig 13158 bp, 10 predicted proteins | sample CryGeymeta201511_FD_81547 | JGI IMG/M metagenome (GOLD analysis project Ga0100387, IMG submission 81547) | Groundwater microbial communities from Crystal Geyser aquifers in Utah, USA - Crystal Geyser metaG 2015-11 | ecosystem: Environmental > Aquatic > Deep subsurface > Groundwater | place... | reverse complement strand
CGAGAAGTTTTCAAAGGACTTCGAGGCATTCGCCCAGGGAGTCAAGACTGAGAAGACGGGAGATGGGAGATCGCTTGCGGGACTCGAAGCCGATCTGAGCGGGCTGCTGGCTTCATGGGGCACCGCGTTTCAGCTCGAGATGAAGTCCCCGTCGATGGCCGAGATCATCAAGACGCTGCTGTCCTACCAGTGCGTCGACAAGGCCCACGGTAAGGCATTGGCGGCCGATCAGTTCGGTTCTGGCTTTCAGCGGCACTTTATCTACTCGCTTATCCAGATCGGCGCGAAGTACGTCGGCAAGAAACCGTCGAAGAAGACGAAAGACTTCACGCCATCCATGAATCTGATCCTGTTCGAGGAGCCCGAGGCGTTCTTGCACCCGCCGCAGCAGGAAATCCTCGCGCAAAGCCTCACGACGCTCGCGAGCAACCCCGATCAGCAAGTGATCTGCTCGACCCATTCATCGCACTTCGTCAGCCGCAATGCCGCGCGTATTCCCGCGATAGCACGACTGAAGCGGGACAACGGGCGGATCGCGGTTTGCCAGATCGATGCCAAAGCGTGGGACGAGATCGTGGACGCGAACCAGGCCATGAACAAGATCGCGGTCAAATGGCCAAAGCTCAAGGCCCGGCTTGAAGCCGACGACCTCAAACCGGATATGGAGGCGGTGAAGTACTTCCTCTGGCTGAACCCTGACCGTTGCGGGATGTTCTTCGCCAACCATGTCCTGGTTGTGGAAGGCCCCAGTGAGCAGGCGTTCATCAACAAGCTGCTGGATGACGGGAGGATCAAGCGCCCTGTTGATGGTCTGTACGTGTTGGACAGCATCGGCAAATTCAACATGCACCGCTTCATGAACCTGTTGACTCACCTGGGCATTCCACATGCGGTGATCCATGATGATGACAACAACAAGGATGAGCACGCGGAGGTGAATCAGCTCATCCAGGACTCGAAGACCGCCTTGACCCTCGCGATTGCGCCGGTCACGGGCGATCTGGAGGTGCTGCTCGACGTTCCGAAGCCGAAGTCGGATCATCGCAAGCCACAGCATCTGCTCTACCTGCACGAGACAGGCCAGATCAAAGCCGCGAACTTGCAGGCGTTCTGTGCGGCTGTCGATGGCTGTCTGCCAAAGCCAATCAAGACTGAGGAGGCCGTTGCACCATGATCGAGAACAACCCATCCAACGTGTCGTCGGCATTCGACCTGTCTGCCGTGCCCGTCTGCGTGCAACGCACAGGCAGGTCGGCACAGGCAGGGATGCTGCTCGAAGAAGTCGAGGCCGAGATCGACTTCGTCAACGGTGTCGGGTCCAAGGCCTTTGAGGGTCGGGACTACGACAAGGCCAAGGAAGCCCTGGAGCGCTCAGGCGCGTTGACGGCCTTCCGCGACCGCGTTGCAGCCCTGCGGAAGGAGTGGGAGGAGATGGCGGCCGTTGCGGAGCGCGACGAGGACGAGGAAACCCGTACGGCCCGCCGCAACCTCGGCAAGCTCCGCAAGGGCGTGCGGACGCCGGAGTCGGCCTACTACCGGCCCATACTCCAGGTCCTCAACGAGATGGGCGGCGGCGGTAAGGTCGCCGACGTACTCGAACGGGTTGGCAAGCTCATGAAGCCGGTGCTGAAGAAAGTGGACTACGACCCGCTGGCCAGCGGCCCCGACAACCCGCGCTGGCGCAACGCTGCCCAATGGGCACGCAACAGCATGATCCGCGACGGCCTGCTCAAGGCCGACTCCCCGCGCGGCGTGTGGGAGATCAGCGACAAGGGCCGGGAGATGTTGAAAGAGCAGTAGTGGGCAGGCATCAGGCATGAACGCGATCCAAATCAAGGTAGGCGACAGCGAATACCCAACGGTCCTGCGGGACCGGTTGGGCGATGATGCACCGTCGTGCCTGTATGCGATGGGCGAACCGTCGATTCTGCGGCATCGTCTGTTGGGTTTGATCTGCTCGATCCAGTGTCCCGGCAGCGTCGTGATCAAGACCTTCGACGCTGTCCGCGCTCTGCGGGACGCGGGTGTGGTGGTGATTGGCGGTTTCCATTCACCGATGGAAAGAGAGTGCCTAGACATCCTGTTGCGCGGCAACCAGTCGTTGGTCCTCTGCCCGGCCAGAGGACTTGAGGGTCTGCACATACGGCAGATACCCAGGCGTGCGGTAAAGGAATGCCGGTTGCTGGTCTTGTCGCCTTTCGCGAAGAGCATCCGTCGAACAACGGCGGCCCAGGCGGTACGGCGAAACAACCTGGTCGCGGCGCTTGCCGGCGCAGTGTGGGTACCTCACGCGGCTCCCGGCGGCAAGACATGGATGACCGTTCGTGTCGCACTGGAGCGAGAGCAGCCGATATTTACGTTTGACGAAGAGGCGAACAAGAGCATTCGTGAGATTGGGGCACGGTCTTTCTCGGAGTTTATCGATGAGCCTGCACACGAAGTGCCTCCTTGCCGGGGTGAATAGCATGACATCTGTGACGAACTGCCGAAGTTTGGACGGATGAGGAAGATCGGAAGGAACATAGCCAAATCGACAAGAAAGCAAATTGCCGGGGCACCTAACAATCGAATGAAGCAGACGACTCATTCACTGCGCTCATTCGCCGCTGCTTATTCAAGCCGTTAGGCATTTAAAATAGGTTCTCAAACTTTTATTAAGAGGAATTTAATGATGAAGCAAGAATGTAAGCTTGTAATGATATGGTTTACTTGGTTAGGTTTACCAGCGTTGGCTATTATAATGGGAATAATGCAAGGATGGTTGGCTGCCGTGTTTATACTAATCATAGGTGTGTTTGCGCAAATTATCTACATTAAGGTATTTCCCAAAATATCCCGATTGCTTGGTTATGGTTCTGTCGAAGATGTAGCAGCAGATTCCGTACAGAAAATAAAAGTACCATCAAAAGTAATGCTATATACAGCTAATGTCTGTCCTTTTTGTCCAATTGTGAAACAGCGACTTATCGAACTACAGAGAAATCTAGAATTTCAATTAGAAGAAGTGGACATTACTTTCAAACCAAATCTTATCAAAGAAAAAGGTTTTCGGTCAGTTCCTGTAATTGAAAAGGATGGAAAATATTTGGTTGGTAATGCTACCAGTGCTCAACTTATAGCGTTCTTGACAAAATAAAGCTGCAAAATTATTTTGAAATATTTTTGAAAACAAAATATGAAGAGAAATAATATATACAGCAAAAAAAATAATACTATAAAAAATGCCTAACCAGCCAATCAACCCGACCGCCTTTTCGCATTTGGGTTTTCCAAATTTCTCGGCTTGGTTTTTCCGTTACAAGTTTGTCGTTCTAAGTAGTACTATTAATTAAAATTGTTGCAAACTGCACTTGCAAAGAAAGATAAGTGCAGTTTGTTTAATCTTTGGCTTTGTCGTTCTAATCTGCATTGCTGTTCCGGGCGGCGGGTTATCGGCAAGGCCGTTATGCATCAAAAAAATGAGAGACAGTCATGTTTGAAGATCTAATAAAAGAAATGCAGCGCATAAATGGTCAGTCTGTATCAGTACCGATCGAGTCTGATGAAAATGGCTATATCGACAAACAATGCCCGTCAGAGGACTGTGAATTTATCTTCAAAGTAAATAGCGATGATTGGTCAAATATTTTCAAAGATAAAGCTGTCTGGTGCCCACTGTGTCGACACGAAGCCCCTGCTGACCAGTGGTTCACAAAAGAACAGATAGAACACGCTAAAGCAGAGGCACTGGCTGTAGTAAAAGGAAAAATCAATAAAGCGTTAAAATCAGGTGCGGATAAGTTTAACCGAAGTCAGCCAAAGAATAGTTTCATTTCTATGTCTATGAAAGTCAGCGGGGGCACAAGGAGAACACATACCATTCCTGCAAAAGCCGCAGAACTAATGCAATTAGAAATACAATGTGAGAACTGTGCTTCGAGATTCGCGGTTATAGGCAGTGCATATTTCTGCCCGGCCTGTGGTCACAACTCGGTAACCAGAACCTTTTCAGATTCATTGCGGAAAATAAAGGCGAAAAAGGAAAGCGTCGAAGTAGTTAGAAAGGCACTAATTGAGTCGACCGGTAAAGATGAAGCTGAGATAACGTGTAGATCAATTATTGAAACGTGCATATCCGATGGCGTTGTTGCATTCCAGAAATATTGTGAAGGTATGTATGAGCCATATGGAATGGCCCCATTTAACGCATTTCAGAGGCCAGATCAAGCTAGTAATTTATGGAAGAATGCTATCGGTAAACGGTTTGATACATGGCTGTCTAGCGAGGAAATCAGCACTCTAAAGACCCTGTACCAAAAACGGCATTTACTTGCCCATAAAGAAGGGATTGTAGATTCAAAATATATTCAAAAATCCGGTGACACAACTTATAAAGAAGGGCAGCGCATCGTAGTCTCAGGGCGAGACATTGAGTCCCTAGTAACTATTTTGGACAAGCTAGGCAAAGCTATTGAGGCGGAGAGTACCAATGCATAACAATGCGCTCGTTCGGACACACAGCTTAAGCGTTATCTGTAAAAAAACAATCAATACCGTGCCGGAATGTTGTGCTATGGGAAAAGACATAGACCAGAACATAGGATAATTTAATGACAAAAGAACAAGAACGAACCGAATTGCATCGCGCTATCTGGCAGATTGCCAATGATCTGCGCGGCAGCGTGGACGGCTGGGACTTCAAACAATATGTTTTAGGCATGCTTTTTTACCGCTTCATCAGCGAAAATCTTGCCATCTACATCAATGAAGACGAACGGCGCCTGCCTGTGCATGACCGCCTGTCTGCGTGCTACGCACAGGCAGGCACGCAGACAGGCAGCGGCAATAAAGAATTTGATTACACTAAACTTACGGATAAGAAGGCGGAGTTCGGTCGTGCCGATACGGTGAAGGAAAAAGGGTTCTATATTTTGCCGAGTGAACTTTTTGTCAATGTTCGCGCCAAAGCGTGCCATGACGCCAACCTCAACGAAACGCTGGCAGCGGTATTCCGTAACATTGAAGATTCAGCCAAAGGTTCGGACAGCGAGGATGATCTCAGAGGTTTGTTTGATGATCTCGATGTCAATTCCAATAAACTCGGCAATACGGTTGAAAAAAGAAACCAGAAACTGGTAAAGCTTTTGGAGGCAATCGGCGACCTGCGGCTGGGCAATTATTACGACAACACGATTGACGCCTTCGGCGACGCCTATGAGTTCTTGATGACCATGTACGCTTCCAACGCGGGCAAGTCCGGAGGAGAGTTTTTTACCCCGCAGGAAGTGAGCGAATTGCTGGCCTGCCTGGCGACCGTTGGAAAAAAAGAAGTCAACAAGGTATATGATCCGGCTTGCGGTTCCGGTTCGCTTCTGTTGAAATTTGCCAAGATTCTCGGCAAGGAAAATGTAAGAATAGGATTCTTTGGACAGGAGATCAACCTGACCACCTATAACCTCTGCCGTATCAATATGTTTTTGCACGATATCAACTACAATCACTTTGATATTGCCCACGGTGATACACTTATCGATCCAAAGCATTGGGATGATGAGCCCTTTGACGCGATTGTTTCCAATCCGCCGTATTCCACCAAATGGGAAGGCAAAGACAATCCGCTTTTGATCAATGATCCGCGTTTTTCACCGGCTGGAGTATTAGCGCCCAAGAGCAAGGCCGATCTTGCCTTCACCATGCACATGCTCTCATGGCTTTCTACCATCGGCACGGCGGCTATTGTTGAATTTCCCGGCGTTCTTTATCGTGGCGGTGCGGAGCAAAAAATTCGTAAATACTTGATAGATAACAACTACATCGATACCGTGATTCAGCTTCCGCCCGATCTTTTCTTTGGCACGACTATCGCCACCTGCATTATCGTGCTTAAAAAAAGCAAGAAGGACAATAAAACGCTGTTCATAGACGCGTCAGCCGAATTTGTCCGCGGCGGAAATAAAAACAAACTGAGCGATGATAATCGTGAAAAGATATTAAACGCGTTTAAGACGCGCAAAGATGCCGACCATTTCGCCAAGCTGGTAGACAACAAAAGCGTTGCCGATAACGACTACAACATCGCGGTATCCAGCTATGTGGCGCAAAAGGACACCCGCGAGGTGATTGATATTACAAAACTCAACGCCGAGATTGCGGGCATTGTTGCCCGGCAGAACGAACTGCGCACTGCGATTGATGGAATAGTTGCGGATATTGAAGGAGCTAACTAAAAAATTATGAAAAAAGAATTACAAAATCAGATCATTATTTACGAAGGCGATGATGGAGGGTCTCGTGTAGAAGTGAAATTTGAAGGCGAAACAGCTTGGCTCACACAAGCACAATTGGTAGAGCTTTTTCAATCAAGCAAAGCCAATATTAGTGAGCATATTAAAAATATTTATACTGAGCAAGAATTGTCTCCTCAGGCAACTGTTCGGAAATTCCGAACAGTTCAAAAAGAGGGTGTGAGAGAGGTTTCCAGAGATATTGAACATTACAATCTTGATCTCATTATATCGCTTGGTTATCGAGTAAAATCAAATATCGCTACAAAATTTCGCATTTGGGCAACCGCACGTCTTCGTGAGTATATTGTCAAAGGGTTTACTATCGATTCGGATCGTTTGAAAAATTTGGGTGGTGGGAATTATTGGAAAGAATTACTCGATGAGATTCGAGATATTCGCAGCAGTGAAAAAGTGCTGTACCGGCAGGTACTCGACCTTTACGCGACCGCGATTGATTACGATCCGCAGGCAGGCGAGTCTTTGAAGTTTTTTAGAATTGTCCAAAACAAGCTTCATTTTGCGGCTCATGGACATACGGCGGCAGAAGTGATTTATTTACGAGTAGATTCAGACAAACCTTTCGCCGGCCTTACGAATTTCAAGGGTAAGCAACCAACTCAAGCCGAAGCAATGTTCGCCAAAAACTTTTTGGAATTAAGTGAACTCAAAATCTTGAACAATCTCGTTTCAGCTTATTTTGATTTGGCGGAGATCAATGCCCTGGAACAAAAACCCATGAAGATGGCGGACTATATCCGTGAGCTGGACAATATTTTACAATCAACAGGAAGAAAACTTTTAAGTGCTGCTGGTAAGATAAGTCATGAGAAAGCAACAGAAAAAGCTGCTATAGAATATCGTAAATACAAAGCAAAAAATCTAAGTGAGGTGGAGAAGGCGTATCTGGACGCCATCAAAACCGTGCAGAAAAAGGTTGAGAAGAAATCGCGGATCAGCAAGAAAAAAGGTAACCCAAACGCATGACTGAGTCCAAGAAGAATGTAAAGCCAAGGCATTGCCTTGGCTCAACGATAGAAAAACTGATCGCCAAACTCTGCCCAGAGGGGGTGGAGGTTAAGGGTATTGGTGAAATTTGCCAAATCAATCGTGGTAGAGTCATGTCAAAAGACTACCTAATAAATAATGCTGGTAAGTACCCGGTGTATTCATCTCAAACAACCGACGAAGGTGTTTTTGGATGCATCAATACTTACGACTATGACGGAGAATACTTAACGTGGACAACTGACGGAGCAAACGCGGGGTCAATTTTCCACCGTAATGGTAAATTTAGCATTACAAATGTTTGCGGTCTTTTGAAAGTTAAAGTTGACGGTGTAAACACGAAGTTCCTCTTATATATCTTGGCGACAGTTTCTAAAAAATATGTTAGCGCCGGAATGGGAAACCCAAAAATCATGAGTAATGTAATGGAGAAAATCAAAACCCCCATCCCGCCCCTTGACATCCAACAAGAGATCGTGAAAATTCTGGACACCTTTACCACGCTGGAGGCGGAGCTGGCGGCGGAGCTGGAGGCAGAGCTGGAGGCGCGAAAGAAGCAGTATGAGTATTATCGGGAGGAGCTTCTGACGTTTGGGGAGGATGCCTGCCTGCCGGACAGGCAGGTGGAGTGGAAGACGTTGGGGGATGTTACCCATTATCCCAAAAGTCGAATATCCTCTGCTATTATTGATAATACAAACTATGTTGGTGTTGATAATTTATTACAAAATAAACAAGGTAAAACCGATTCCAATTATGTTCCGACAGCAGGTAATTTAATTGAGTACCGAATTCATGATGTTCTTATTGGAAACATTCGACCATATCTTAAAAAAATATGGCTATCTAGTAATAATGGTGGCACAAACGGGGATGTTGTTGTTATTCGAATTAATGATGAAAATAAAAATCGGTTAATTCCAAAATACTTGTACTTTTTATTGTCTTCAGATAAATTTTTTGACTACGATATGCAGTTTGCAAAAGGCGCGAAAATGCCGCGAGGAAATAAAGACGCAATTTTAAAATACAAAATCCCTATCCCACCCCTCACTGATCAAGAACGCATCATTGCCATTCTCGACAAATTCGATGCACTGGTGAATGACACCACCCCGCCGCCTTCGGCGGCACCCCTCCAAGGGAGGGGAATTGCCGAAAGTATTCCCGCCGAAATTTCATTGAGAAGGAAACAATACGAATACTACAGGGGGAAATTGTTGACATTTAAAAAATTACCCGCCTCATTAATAGAATTAAATTCCCCTCCTCTGGAGGGGTGTCAGTCGAAGACTGACGGGGTGGTCGCTACAGAGTAATATAATGAGATCAACAAAAAAATATAAATCCTTACCCTATAATCCCGCATTGCGTGCACGCGCAAAAGAATTGCGCAAGGCGGGAATGTTACATGAAGCGCTTTTTTGGAACCAAATTAAATCCGGTAAACTCAACGGGCTGGATTTTGATCGGCAAAAAATTATTGGCAACTATATTGTAGATTTTTATTGTGCCGCAAAAGATGTCATTATTGAAATTGATGGATTGTCACACAATGGCAAGGAAGATTACGATAAAGATCGAGATGATTTTTTGATTTCCCTGGGACTGACTGTGATTCATATTGGCGTTGCAGATGTGTTGAATAATATGGAGGGAGTTATTGCGTTTTTAAAGAACCACCCCGCCCTGACGGGCACCCCTCCAGAGGAGGGGAATATACCCGCCCTGACGGGCACCCCTCCAGAGGAGGGGAATATTCCCGCCCTGACGGGCACCCCTCCAGAGGAGGGGAATGAAATATGACCATGTATAAAACTATTTCAGAAAATCCGCACCTGCCTGCGCCGCAAAGCGAAGCGGCGCGGCAGGCAGGAAGCACGGTCGTGGCGGAGCTGGAGCGTGCCTTTATTGAGCAGTTAGAATCACAGGCGTATGAGTATCTGCCCATTACCTCTGAAGCCGATCTGGTGCTCAACCTGCGCAAACAGCTCGAAAAACTGAACGGTTTCACCTTTTCCGATACAGAATGGGAGGCATTTTTTGCTGGCGAGATCGCCAACCCGAACCAGAGTATTGCTGAAAAAACAGCTACTATTCAGGAAGATTACATCAAAAACTTAAAACGAGATGACCTGCCTGCGCCGCGTCCACATTCGGGCGAATGTTGCATCTATGTTCTCAAATGTTCTGATGAATCTTTTTATATTGGACAAACTAATGACCTCGAGAGCAGACTGAATGAACACCGAAAAGGTGAAGGAGCAAATTGGACTAAAAATCATTTACCGTTTGATCTCATTCATTGGGAAATTTTTAAAACAAGAGAAGATGCTGTCAAACGAGAACATGAATTGAAAACCGGATTTGGCCGTAAATGGCTTAAACGGTCTTACGAAAAAGGAGGCCTATCTGCGACGCGGCAGGCAGGCGGGACGGTTAAAAATGTCTATCTGGTCCGTAAAGACAAGATCCACGAAAACAGTTTGCAGGCGATCAACCAATACGAAACCACCCCGTCGCCTGACGGCGCCACCCCTCCAGGGGAGGGGAATTTTGCAATACGCAAGAACCGCTACGATGTAACGGTGCTGATCAACGGCCTGCCGCTCGTGCATGTTGAGCTTAAACGTCGCGGGGTGGCAATTCAGGAAGCGTTCAATCAGATCAACCGCTACCAGCGTGAGAGTTTTTGGGCTGGCTCAGGGCTCTTTGAATATGTGCAAGTTTTTGTCATCTCCAACGGCACGCACACCAAATACTACAGCAACACCACGCGTTCGGAACATATCAAAGAATCAAGCGAAGGCCTGTCTGCGTGCGGCGCACAGGCAGGCACCGTCAAAAAAGGGAAACGCTCCAGCAACAGCTTTGAGTTCACGAGCTGGTGGGCGGACGAAACCAATAAACCCATTACCGACTTGGTGGATTTTGCCAAAACCTTTTTTGCCAAACACGCGCTTCTGAATATTCTCACTCGCTACTGCGTGTTTACCACGGACAAACAGCTTTTGGCGATGCGGCCTTATCAGATCGTAGCGACCGAGAAAATACTGAGTAAAATCGAAATCAGCACCAACTATAAAAAACCCGGCACCGTGGATGCCGGCGGTTACATCTGGCACACCACCGGATCGGGCAAAACCCTGACCAGTTTTAAGACCGCGCAACTGGTGAGCAAATTGCCTTATGTTGACAAGGTGCTTTTTGTCGTTGACCGCAAAGACCTCGATTACCAGACCATGCGCGAATACGACAAGTTTGAGAAAGGCGCGGCCAACAGCAATACCAGTACGGCAATTTTGAAACGCCAGTTGGAAGACTCCAACGCGCGCATTATTATCACCACCATTCAAAAACTCGACCGGTTCATCGGCCGCAACAAAGGGCATACTATTTTTGACGGCCATATTGTGCTGATCTTTGATGAATGCCACCGTTCGCAGTTCGGCGAAATGCACGCCGCCATTACCAGGGCGTTTAAAAAGTATCATCTTTTCGGCTTCACCGGCACGCCGATCTTTGCCGTGAACGCATCTTCCGGCGGCAGGCCCGATTTCAAGACCACCGCGCAGGCGTTTGGCGATAAATTGCACACCTACACGATTGTGGACGCCATTGCCGATAAAAACGTTTTACCGTTCAAGGTGGATTATATCTCCACCGTTCGCGAAGCCGAAGATATTGAAGATAAAAAAGTGCGGGACATCGACCGGGAAAAAGCACTTGCCGCACCGGAGCGGTTGGCGAATATCGTTCACTATATCCGCGACCATTTTGATCAGAAAACCAAACGGAACAGCTTTTACAAGCTCAAGGACCGCAGACTGGCGGGGTTTAACTCCATCTTTGCCGTTTCTTCCATTGATTTGGCAAAAAAATACTACGCTGAATTCCAAAAACAGCTTACTGACGTGCCGAGCGATAAAAAGCTCAAAATAGCGCTGATTTACAGCTTCGGGGTGAACGAGGAAGAAATCGACGGCGTGATAGACGAAAACTCCGAAGACACCAGCGGACTGGATAAAAGCTCAAGGGATTTTCTGTACAGCGCCATCAAAGACTACAACGCCATGTTCGGCACATCCTATGACACCTCTTCCTATAAATTTCAGAATTACTACAAAGACGTCAGCGAGCGGGTGAAAAACCGTGAAGTGGATATTCTGCTGGTGGTCAATATGTTTCTGACCGGCTTTGACGCCACGACGCTCAATACCCTGTGGGTGGACAAAAACCTACGCTTGCATGGTTTATTGCAGGCGTATTCGCGCACTAACCGCATCTTAAACACCGTCAAGACCTTCGGCAATATTGTGTGTTTCCGCAATCTGGAAAAAGCGACCAATGAATCCATTGCCCTGTTTGGCGACAAGGAAGCCAGCGGGATTGTGCTGTTAAAATCGTATAACGAGTACTACAACGGCTACAAAGACGGCGAAAATGAAGTCCGTGGCTATACCAGCCTGATCGAAGAGCTTTTGGCAAAATTCCCGGTTGGCGAGCGAATTATCGGGGAACAAAATCAAAAGGATTTCATCAGGCTCTATGGCGCGATCTTGCGGGTGAGAAATATCCTGGTTACGTTTGACGAATTCAGCGGCAACGAAATCCTGACCGAGCGGGACATTCAGGATTATCACAGCATCTACATTGACCTCTATAATGAGTTTCGCAGGGCAGGTGACGGTGACAAGGAAAATATCATAGATGACCTCGTGTTTGAAATGGAGCTGATCAAACAGATCGAGATCAATATTGATTATATTTTAGAGCTTGTTAAAAAATACCACGAAGACCATATCAAGAACCGAGAACTGCTGATTGACATAAACAAGGCCATCGACTCAAGCGTTGAATTGCGCAACAAAAAGGATCTCATCAACCAGTTTATCGCTTCGCTTGATATCCATTCGGTGGTGGATGAAGACTGGCAGAAGTATGTGGCAAAGAAAAGAAGCGAGGAACTGGAAGAGATTATCAGGCACGAAAATCTTGATCGTGACGAAACCTATAAATTCGTGCGCAACGCCTTTCGCAACGGCAGTGTTGCAACTACGGGCACCGATCTGGCAAAAGTATTGCCGCCGGTATCACGCTTTTCCCCCGGAGGCGAGCGTTCCAAAAAACGCGAGAGTGTTCTGGATAAATTAACACGCTTCTTTGAGCGTTTCTTTGGTATTTCTGGTGGAAAGATATAGCAAAACAGATAACAAGGTGCTTCACCGGTCGGTAATTCCGCTAAGCTCCATTGCCGCCGGTGAGCTTGGACGGTTAATGTATAACTTTAAACAATAGGAATAGATAACTGATATTCAGTATGATAAAGAATATTCTTAACCTATGCCATCCAAATAGATTTGATATTTACAAATTCACGAATCCCAATGTATGATAATTCACGACCGTAACCCGATCGTTTGATACCTCCAAAGGGAAGTCGGGGATCGGACATGGTCATCCCATTGATAAAGACCGCCCCGCTTTCTATCTGCCTTGCCAAGGCTTCGCCCTTTTTCAGGTCCCGGGTCCAGAGGGAGGCACCCAGTCCAAAATCTGAATCATTGGCTACGGCAATGGCTTCATCCGTATCCTTGACTGGAATAATGGCCGATACCGGGCCGAATGTTTCCTCGTGATACAGGCTCATACCCGATCTGACCTCTGTCACGATCGTTGGTTGATAATAAGCACCAGGCCCCTCGATGATCTGCCCCCCCAATAGCAAATGGGCACCCATCTTGAGTGAATCCTGCACCTGTCCATGTAAATCATCCCTGAGATCGATACGAGCCATGGGACCAACTTGTGTTTTATCGTCCAGGGGATCTCCAATGATCATTTTAGACATGATCTGCTTTTGTTTATCCTCAAATTCTCGCCGTCT